>ERZ808040.1123-NODE-1123-length-19225-cov-10.064602_pt1 | contig 19225 bp, 14 predicted proteins | sample MGYA00380191_ERZ808040 | MGnify/ENA primary metagenome ERZ808040 (study PRJEB31490, sample SAMN06133395) | mouse gut metagenome | isolation source: J6 | host: mice | place: China: Chengdu | collected 2015-05 ...
CGAAGTAAGAAACGGAAGGAAGAAAGAAAAGTAAGATACGGATAAGAAGATAGGAAAAGAAGAAACGGAAGGAAGATCGAAGTAAGAAACGGAAGGAAGAAAGAAAAGTAAGATACGGATAAGAAGATAGGAAAAGAAGAAACGGAAGGAAGATACGGAAGGAAGATACGGATAGGAAGAAAGAAAAGTAAGATACGGATAGGAAAAATGAAGTAAGATACAGATAGGAAGATCGAAGTAGGATACAGATGGTAGATAGAAATAAATATATGGATAGGAGAATTGATGTAAGGTACAGCTAGGAAATAAGATGATAAATCATGAAAAATGGGAGAATTGAGAAAAAACAGTTGGGAGGATTAAGTGGATCGAAAAGGAATGGATTAATATTCGATAAGTACTGGAGATTGACAGCAAATATAACAGACAGTATGAAATATTACACATAACATAAAATTTGAGTAGAACCGTGACTTTAGGAAAATCGGATAAAGTGAATTTGAGAGAAGGGCGGGATAACGTGACAGATAATAGAAAATTGGATGAGAGCCAGGAGACACAATCACAATTTGCAGTAAAGAGTATAAAACGTGACAATTCTAGGCTGACAGCAGGATTAGAAACTTTGGGTATTTTCTTGAATGAATACCAGTTATCTCAGTTTGAGAATTATTACGATATTTTAATTGAGCAGAACAAGGTAATGAATTTGACGGCAATTACTAACTATGAAGAGGTGATTACTAAGCACTTTCTGGATAGTTTGTCGTTGGTAAAAGTATTTAAGAATTTTTCAAAATATTTATCTGAAAATGAAATGGTAAGGACGGATTCTGATTTTACAGACAGCAGTGAAAATGACAAAATAAAAGAAGAATTAGAAAGTATTAGTAATAATACATTACAATTTAATTCGCAGTGTTTTAATGGGATGAAAATGCTTGATCTTGGTACAGGGGCAGGTTTTCCTGGAATTCCATTGAAAATAGCATTTCCTGAAGTGGAGGTATTTTTGGTTGATTCATTAAACAAAAGGATTAATTTTTTAAGAGATGTAATTAGTGCTTTAAAACTTGAAAAAGTAACAGCAATACATGCGAGAGCGGAAGAACTGGGAAAAAAGGAGGAATATAGAGAAAAGTTTGATATATGCGTTTCGAGAGCTGTTGCAAAGCTACATTTATTGTCAGAGTATTGTATCCCGTTTGTACGCTGCGGCGGCAGCTTTATTTCATACAAATCAGGAAAAACTACGGAAGAAATTAATGAGGGAAAGTATGCAATAGAAAAACTGGGGGGGAAGTACAAAGAAACAGTAGTATTCTCTCTACCGGGTACTGATATTGAACGAGGGCTTGTTGTAATAAATAAAGTAAGGAAAACACCTTCTGTATATCCAAGAAATGCGGGAAAGATTACGAAAAATCCTTTGCTTCTTGGAACTTAATATAGCCTGTATGAGTAAATAATTGAGTAAAGCAAGTAATAGAAAAGCAAGTAACAAGTAAGAACAGAAGTAAGAACTGAAAAATGTCAACAATTGAAAAATAGTTAGTGTAATAGAAACTGTAAATACTAGTATTTAGCATTTGAAAAGGATGTAATAATGAAAAGACAATTAAAGATAAATTTTGAAAATAATGAAACGAAACTCGGAAAAACAGGAATTAGCTACATAAAAAATTATGAACCGACATATAAGTCGGAAGTTATACCGCTGGGGAAAGAAATGATCCATAGGGATAATCCAGAGATAATAGGTAATGATTATACAAGTTTCGGAGCCGCTGAAATATGGATCAATAATAGGGAAAAGAAAGAAAATGAACAACAAACTGATGGAATAGTATTTGATGAAGAGGATTTTGCACGGATAGAGGAAAATAACTTAGATAATGATAGAATAATAGAATGTCAAGATATGGAGAGTGTGAATCAAAATAAGACTTCCGAAATAAAAGCCGATGGTTTGATGTGTTCAACATACGCAGCTATACCATTATGTGCAGATAATGATTTGAAAAAGAATTTTGAAAAAGAGAAACGTGATTTAGAAGAGAATATAAAACTGTTGTGTATTATTTTAGATGAAGTTTCTGTTAATTTGGAAAACAGGAAAAAACGAGTTAGTTATCTTTCGGTACAATGGGAAGAACATAACAAAATGATAAAAAGATTACAGGAAACGGAGGATATTGCAGGAGGGTATTTTTTACCAGAGGGACTTAACAGCAACAAAAAAGAACAAGCTGTTTTTAGATCTGAGATGAAAGAAATAGAAAGCTTGTTGATTAATGTTAAAGAGGAGGAGAAACTGTGGGAAGAAAGAAAACAAAAATTAAAAAAGCTTATTAGATATTTGAAAGCACAGAAAAAGGAAATTTGTGTTGCTGAGGAAAAAAGAAAAGAGTATACTCAATATTCAGATGGACAAAATACCAAATCGGGTGGAGTGGTACAGAATATAGCGATCGAGCAAAATACAGCACACTATCAAATAAACTTAAATGGATCTATGATCAAAAAGTTTACGACTATGCTCCATAAAATACAGTTTGTAAGCCAGCTTATTGGAGTAGACGGGATACGAGCGATGATGGAATTAAAAGAGCTGGAAAATATATTAAAGGAAATGATGGAAGAACAAAAGAATTGAGTTATCTTATTTTCGGGATTTAATAGCTTCAGGTGAATAGTATATTTAACAATGTTTCACGTGAAACATTTTAATGTAAAACATTGTTAATGCGACACGAGTACCAGTGTTGCATCCTATTTTTTGCAATAGTAAGTATAGGAAGATATAAAAAATAAAAAGCTAATTTTGTAAGTAATAAACAAAATAGCTTTCAAAAATATTACGATTACTTTATTTTATTATGAAATCATTGATAGCACCTAGCTATGAGAAAAATAATATGGTATAATGACGCCAGACATTAGCAGGAGTTGTTTACATGTTGGCTGGTGTAGATGCTCTTTAATTTTGTGTATTTTGATAATTATGGGTTACAAAATCGCAGGTTAGTCATTTATAATGCAAAGTTTACATATTTTATTAGGTTATTTTGCAAATTACTGAGGTAAAAGCGTGTAATAGACAAATAGAAAATAAAGGTAAGTAAAATCTACATACTAAACTGAAAATTGTATTACGTTTAATGAACAAACTAAGGCAGGAATGGGGATTATTATGGGTAGAGTAATTGCCATCGCTAATCAAAAGGGCGGTGTAGGAAAGACAACAACTGCGATAAATTTATCTGCTTGTTTAGCAGAAAAAGGAATGAAGGTTTTAACAATTGATATTGATCCCCAAGGAAATACAACAAGTGGGTTGGGAATTGATAAGAATGAGCTGGAGAACTCAGTATATCAATTGTTAATCAATGAATGTACAATAGAAAAGTGCATGTCGGAAAGTATTGTCAAAAATTTGTTTGTACTGCCGTCGAATGTCAATTTAGCAGGTGCTGAGATTGAGTTGATCGGTATAGAGAATAAAGAATATATTTTGAGGGAAAAGGTTGAGCCAATACGAGAGTTTTTTGATTACATAATTATTGATTGTCCTCCTTCACTAAATACGCTTACCGTTAATGCAATGACAACCGCTGATTCTGTTTTAGTTCCTATACAATGTGAATATTACGCATTAGAAGGTTTATCACAGCTGATACATACTATAAATCTGGTTAAAAAGAGATTGAATGATAAGCTGGAAATTGAGGGCGTTGTATTTACAATGTTTGATGCAAGAACAAATTTATCATTACAGGTAGTAGAAAATGTACGTAGTAACTTGAATCACAATATTTATAATGCGGTTATACCTAGGAATGTTAGATTAGCAGAAGCTCCAAGTCATGGACTTCCTATTAGTATGTATGATACAAAGTCAGCAGGGGCAGATGCTTATCGTGATTTGGCAGACGAAATACTGAAACAGGATGGATTTGAGGACAGCGAGGTTCCGGAACTGAAAAGAAAGGCAGAAATGCCTGACGATAAAGAAAGCAAAAAAAATAAAAGAACTGTTAAGGAGAATGAAGTAAAAAAGAAAAAATTATTCAGAAGATCCTAGGTAATCTAAATATTATAATAAACTTTGTTTTCATAACTAAATAATTTAAATCAATATAAATAAGATTAAAAATCAATAATAAAATACAAAAGAAGGTTAGGGACTGTGTAATTGTTAATTAAATTATTTTTAAATACATAATACAATTGTCTATTCAATGAAAAAGTAAAAATGTAAATACGGTATTTTAATAGCTACAAAGTATTATTTTTTCAAAATAATTATATGGGATGATAAAAAGTTGACTATTATAGGAGAGTTATTATGAGTGTAAAGAAAGGTTTAGGAAAAGGCTTAGATTCATTAATATCAGGAAAGTTTGACACAGAAACGGTTAATAATGAAACAACTGATGTTTCACGTGAAACATTTGTTAAATTGACACAGGTTGAGCCCAATAATGGACAACCAAGAAGAAATTTTAATGAAGATTCATTACAAGAATTAGCTGATTCTATAAAGCAACATGGAATTATTGAACCTCTAATTGTTCAGAAAAAAGGTAATGTTTATAAGATTATTGCTGGTGAGAGAAGATGGAGAGCAGCAAGAATTGCCGGACTGAAAGAAATTCCTGTAATTTTAAAAGAATATACGGATCAAGAAGTGTTTGAAATCGCTTTAATAGAGAATATTCAACGAGAAGACTTAAATCCAATTGAAGAAGCATTAGCTTATAAAAAGCTTATTGATGAATTTGGTCTGAAACAGGATGATGTTGCTAACAGGGTTGGGAAAAGCAGAGTAGCAGTAACAAACTCAATGAGATTATTAAAACTGGATGAAAGAGTTCAGCAGATGCTGGTAGATGATATGTTGAGTGGTGGACATGCTAGGGCACTGTTAAGTATAATAGATGTGGAGCAACAATATCAGACTGCAATGAAAGTCTTTGATGAAAAGCTTAGTGTCCGTGATACTGAGCGGCTTGTAAAAAAACTGTTAGAAGAAAAACCGGAAATAGTTCAAAAAACAGATTCTTCCAGTCAGGTAATTTATCACGATTTAGAAGAAAAGCTCAAGTCAATTATTGGAAGTAAAGTAGTCATTAACAGAAAGGCGAATAACAAAGGAAAAATTGAAATAGAATATTATTCTACGGATGAATTGGATCGAATTGTTGAATTGATAAATCGTATCCATTAAATAAGTCAGAGAAAATAATTTTCAAACAAAAGAAACTTAATATTAGATTTTGCAAAAGTTGTTAAATAATTTTACGTAAAATCATTTTGCAATAAGCGTAAAAAATAAAAAACATGGCCTTTCTGCTTATTTCAAATAAATTTAAGGTATTGCTTCTAAAAGATTAATGACAAAACTAGAAAAAACAAATGCGGAAGATGGATAAAACGGTAATGCCTTAATGACAATAATGATATTAACGATATAGCAGCATAAGGATATTATGATATACAGACAATAACAGTATAAAGGATAATGATAACTTAATGAAAGTAATATACAAGTTGATATTATCTATATAGAAAAACGAATGGAGAAATAGCATGGACATATTTGAAAAAATAGGAATTGATGCAGGGTACGTTATTTTAGGAATATTAGGCGTTCAATTTGTTCTTCTGATATTATTTTTGATTTTATTTATCCAGCATTCAAAAATGAATAGAAATTACAATAGCTTTATGCAGGGAGAAAACGGGAAAAATCTCGAAGACAGCATTTTAAAAAAGTTTTCTGAGATTGATCAGTTAAAGGAAAGCGATATTAAGATTTCGGATAGAGTAAAAAATAACGAGACTGCATTGCAGTCATCCTTTCAGAAGGTAGGGCTTGTTAAATATGATGCTTTTAAAGAAATGGGTGGTAAATTGAGTTTTTCAATTTGTTTGCTTGATAATAATGATAATGGTTTTTTGATTACATCCATGCATAGTACAAGAGAAGGCTGCTATACCTACCTGAAGGAGATAATTAAGGGTGAATCGTATGTAGTACTTGCAGAGGAAGAACGAAGAGCTCTGGAGCAGGCAAAAGCAGGGGTTGGTTCAGAGGAGATAAAGTGATAAGAGCTTATTTTTTAGAAAATAAGTAAAATAATGATTTCAGTACTGAATGATCTATGGAGAGTAATTGCTTTTGAATCAGGGCTTCTATAATTATTTTAAAATGATATAGTAGCACTGAAGAATGCTTGGTATATGAAATGACATTATGCTGAACTGGAAGATACTTCGTTAAAGAAGATATACTAAGCTAAATCAGAAATCGATTGGGTTAATCAGAACATACATGGTTAAAGCAGGAAATATTACTAAAGTCCAGTTTTGTATGGCTGAATTAATAGAATTAGTATTGACAAATAGATTCTCCATAGAAGTAGAAAGATGTTCAGTTATAACTATGATATTTGGCTGAACAGCAGATGTTTGGTTGAATAAAAATATGCCAGGCTTAACAGAAAAGTGTTTAATTGGATCAGAAGATAAACGAAACCAGAAAATATTTAAATGAATCGGAGGATGCTTCAAGGAATGATGATATTCAGATGTTTCCGGAGATAACGAATTGAGCCAGGAGCAGTTTTGCAGAAAAGATATCATTGGGTGAAATTTAGAAGACACTCAATTGAGCGGAAGGAATTAACTGAAATAGACAAATAATCGCCAGAGGGGAAAAACACTCGATTAAACCGGAAGCAGCTGCGAAGAAACGGACAATGTTCCACGGAAATAAAGAAAAATCAGCGGAAGTGGAAAAACACGTAATTGGATCGGAAGCAGCTGCGAAGAAACGGACAATGTTCCACGAAAATGAAAAAAAAATCAGCGGAAGTGGAAAAACATGCAATTGGATCGGAAGCGGCTGCGAAGAAACGGACAATGTTCCACAGAAATAAAGAAAAATCAGCGGAAGTGGAAGACACTCCATTAAATTGAAAGCAGCTCCAATGGATCGGAAAATGTTCCGCTGAATTGGATAATATTCCGCGGAAGTGGAAGACACTCGATCTAATCGAAAGCAGTCCTGTTGGATAGAAAAAGTTCACCTGAAGCACATGATATTTTGCTGAACCAGAAGATTATTGATTGAGCTCGAAGATATCCAGCTGAAATGGATGAAATTTTGCAGAAATGAAAGAAATTCCGCTGAAACTAGAGACGCTCTTCCAAAATGGAAAATATTTCTCTGAGCCGGATTTTGTACAGCATAAGGATGACATTTGCTGAATAATTTGCAAACAGTAATTTGTTTGAGACAGTTTTAAAGATTTCGTCCAACAAAATAAGTTGACAGCATTTCGTTGTTGTTTACAGGAAAGATTTCTGTATTTCAATTGTAAATACTTGAAAGATTGTTTGCTGAAACCGGGATAACAGTTGTTGCTATCTGTAAAATTGATATAGGTTGACAACTTATGTCATAAAAACAGGTGAATATTATAAAGGGTATATAATGAACTTCTGAAGGAGCAGAGATGGGGTCCTAACAAACATAAAATCTTTTTCTTAAAATAAAACCGAAATGGTTTATTGTCTATCTTCAAAATAATATACAGAATATTATTTTGAACTTTGCGCACAAGCGCGGAAATTGAGGTAAGTATGCATAGTTTTTTAACGGCAATCGGTTACAGCAGCCTGAAAAATCGTCAGGAAGAGGAAGCTCTGATTCAGGAAGCGCTTACAAATGCGCAGGAAAAACATATTTTTGCAAGTGAAAAGAAAAAAATAGCAGAATTATCCTTTGAAGTCGCAGAGGATATAGGTATTGTTGTCCGGGGCGAGTATGACGGAGAAGACAGGTTTCATGCAGAACACTATTTCCCATATATAAAAGGGAAAAATATCAGTATGAGAGAGGAGGTTTACATCAGCAAAAGAGTAGATGGGGATGCTTATACAGGTATGTGTGATGATTACCGCCTAGGGGTGTCAATGATATTTTATCTCCAAAATGCAGTTGATTATATGAAAGCACGGTTTTTTCAGGAGGAGCGTCCATTGTATCATCCTGTTACACTTGCCGGACTGGCACAGGAGGGGAAGATACTGCTCCCGGTTAAAAAGGATAAGAACACGGAAATGATAAGAAATGCAGATTTATCACACCGTTCACAGCTGATTTCCGAAGCAAAGCGAGGAAATCAGGAAGCAATGGAAAGTCTGACGCTTGATGATATTGATTTGTATTCATCCGTAACAAAACGGATTCAGAAAGAGGACATTTATTCAATAGTGGATACCTCTTTTATTCCCTATGGGTCCGAATCAGATAACTATACAGTGCTTGGAACGATTGAGGAAGTCCGGATGTTAAAAAATGAAAGGACTGGAGAAGAGTTGTATGTTATGGGCCTTGACTGCAATCAAATGAAATTTGAAGTTTGTATTAACCGAAAAAACCTTCTTGGAGAGCCGCTTGCAGGGCGGAGATTCCGCGGTGTAGTCTGGATGCAGGGAAATGTTGATTTTAATGCATAGAGTAAGCAAATAAAATATTGCAGCAATAAAAAAGGACGGATAACCAGTTCATCACTGATATCAGTCCTTTTTCCATGTTCCCAGCGAGAATCGAACTCACAATTGAGACTTAGGAGGTCCCCGTTATATCCATTTAACTATGAGAACAATCTGCTATTTGTTGTTTTCAACATGATAATTATAGAAAAAAAACTCAATAAAGTCAAGTATAAATTTCAGCAGTATACTAAAAGTTTTCATCCGTAATATCAAAAACAATAAACTCGTCAACATTTTCTGCATAAACAAACTGGTCAATCATTCCGATCAAATGATAATAATTATTGCTCAGTATTTTAGGTTCACCAACTACACCCGCATCCAGGTCCACCGGCAGCAACCGGGTAGTGGCGCTTGAATTATAACTAATGAGAGGAATATAAATATTTACACCGTCTGTCATTGGATGTCCTGTTATTAGCTTTGATTCGGATGTCAGACTGATCGTATGGGCAGCGGAATCAAAAAAGCTATAGTATGTTAATACATTATTTTGTGTTGAAGTCAACAGATATCCATTAACAGCAACAAGAAAATCCGCTGTTTTTACGGAAGCCAGAGCAGTGCTGGTGCTGCTTTCCGGATTAAGGGTAAAAAGTGAATGTGCGGACTCCGAATCCGTCAGTATAAAATATAAAGCATTTTCGTCCGTTGTCATAAATGGAATATAGTTTCCGGAGATTCCTTCAAAAACAGTTTTTTTATCGTTTCCATTCAGATCAACAGAAATAATATCTGTTTTAACATCATTATTTATGTTGTAGGAAGTACTTGTATAGTAAATGCGATTTTCAAGTATTGTAAAGGAATCGCTGAAATGCTTTTTCGGATTTTGCGAAATTATGCAGCTGTTGGCCGTTTCAGTAGCTGCGTCAATCCGAACAAGGAATGATGGTGCCGCAATAGCTCCGTTCAAATAGTCATAATGAGCGTATATTGAATCATTTACCCGTAAAGCCCCGCAGAAATACCAGCAATCAGCGCGGCTTACATCCACCCCGTCCAATGTAATCTCATTGGAAAGATGAAGTTGTGTCTGAGCACCGTTTGCATGTATAATTGTAACCACATCATCATAACCAAAAACGATTTCTGCAGAATCCGTAACAACAACCGGAAAGGAATTGGAATAGTTCATATACATACAGGAGTCATTTGGAAAGGGGATTACGGTTGGCTCCGGTATAAATATTGTAGAATCCTCTGTCGGTACAGGCATCTGTGTGGCTGTAGGTTCTGTTTCATTCTGCTGTGGGATCGAGGTAGGCTCAATATTCGGTATTTCTGTTGCAATGGGTGATAAAACCGGTGTCGGTGAAACTGGCGCTTCAAGCGGAGCGCTGCCGCAGGAAGCAAATATAGTAAAAAACATCATAGAACATAAGGCTTTCTTTTTATTCATCATACGAAATCACAGCTTTCTCAAGGGGGTGAAAAGGTTCCGCCGATATCTTATCACAATAATGCAGCAGAAACAAGGGAAAGAATTGCATTATATTATGGAAATGGTGTTATTTGTGGATAAACCTCGAAAAACATTTTATTTTTGGGGATAACTATGATATAATGTCGGCAGTACGTTGTAACGCTGATTCGCGTCCGCCTGAAGAGGACAAATTCAATGTAGATGAAATTCAATGCGAATGAAGGAAATCAACGAAATCAACGAAATCAACGAAGTTAAACGGAATAAACGCAATTTATAGAAATAATGGAGATGAAGCGAATCAAGAAAATTGAGTAAAAAGTATACATAGAGGTTTATCATGCATGCAAGAAAGCAAGATACAAAACCGCAGGAAATAGAGTTCACAGTAAATAGTGTCCGCTGATATCCGTAAAAATGATATAAATGCTCATCATTATCTCCTAGAAGAGGAAAAAGCTCTGAGTAAGCTAAGGGAATTAGGCGAATGAAGCGAATAAATACGAATCCATGGTTATGTAAAGGCCATGGAATTGTGCAAAAAGTACGCACCAGAATTATTCATGTATGCAAGAAAGCATAATATAAAACCGCAGAAAATAGCGTTGACAGCAATCAGTATCGCTAACTTCGGAAAAAAATGATATCAACACCGATTTGCGTTCGCCTGAGAAAGGTAAAGGCGAAGCCAATCATTGAAATTATATTAATCCTATGTACGAGAAGTAAATGACTGGAAGCACGACATAACAACTGCAGGAAACTTTAACTACGGATACAAAACATCCGCAAACATCGGCGGACATTGTATCAGCCTTTCAGATCCGTCTTATAAAGAACGAATATAAAAGTGATCAGAGCGAACCCTGCAAATGATTTACACCCGTACAGGTCTATATCATGCTGAAAAAGAACAGGTAAAAAACAAAAAAATTGAGGAGGAATTAGAAATGAAAAAGAAAGGATTGTCTAAAACTTTTTTTCTTTTATTCTTTTTAGCAGCAGTTTATTTTGTATTGTACATACTATTGACTTATCATGAAAGTTATTTTGCAGTCGGGGCATGCGGCGTGATCCTTCTCACGGCAGGTTATCTCTTTATTTCAGAATTGGAAAAGGAACGCCGGGAGAAGGAGGAAGAAGAATACGAGCGGGCAGAGAAGCTGCAGAACTTTCTGAAAGAGACCATCCAGATACAAAAGGCATTGTACACTGCGGTTCGCAAGGGAAATGAGGCGATCCGACAGCAGCTGAAGGAAGTCTGTGATGATATGCCGAGCGGCCTCGCAGCAGAGGAGGAGCAGAAGCTGCTTCAGAATATTGCAGCAGCACAGGAGCGCGCGGTGGGAGAGAACAAAAGGCTGGCGGAGCTGCAGGTGAACGCGCTGAAAGCTGTTGCCAAATATAATAAGGAAAATGCGCGGCAGCTTGCCTTGAATGCAAACGAAAATGCGGAACGGATTGCTGCGGGCATTTCACATCTGGAAGCCAATGTTGAATTCAGAATTGATCGCTTTGTTGCGAAGCAATTTACAGAGCAAAGCAGTACAGTATTAAATGATTCGGGGTCAGAAAATCCCGCCGAATCCGGAAGCCTTGCAGCCGGAGTTGGGCAGAGTTCTACGATTTCAGAGATGCCTGTATCTTCCTCAGCAGGGGTAGAAGCGGAAATAAAAATTGAAGAAGCGGTGGAGAAAATGGTTTTGCCGGAATCTGTCCAGGAGGATGAATTATCTCCGTCTGAGCCGGATCAGCCGATGAGTCCGGGTGAAATTGAAGCGCTGATCGCATCGCTTGACGGGCAGAATAAATCGGAGGACGAGGGAATTGATATTTCGTTTCCTGATCTGACAGCTCAGCTTCAGCCGGAAATTGACGAAGTGCCGGAGTCCGTACCAGAGGCGGAGAAAAAGCCAGCAGTACCGGTATCCGATGACCCGAATCATGCCATGAGCCCTGATGAGATCGCGGCGCTGATTGCGTCAATGACACAGTAAAAATTGATAACGAAGAAGGCATATATTCCTGTAATGCTCGAAGAGCAGCGGGATATATGCCTTTTTACTGTCGGCTTTAGGCGCTGGCCGGTAACAGCGGCTTATAGCCGCAGAGCTGATTAACGCCGGGAACTTTTTTTAAGGTTTCTGCCGCGGCTGGATTGCGGGCCGGAGTTTTTGTTACGGTATGCTCTGCGCCCTTTTGACCGGGAGGAGAAAGTAACAATAAAAAACATACCGATCAAAAAAATAAGTACGGCAGCACCGATTCCAACAACAAAAGACAGGAGCAGTCGCGGAATTCCTTTTTTGCCGTTCTCTTTCTGATCCTGGGCAGAGTCGTCAGAGACGGAAGGTTCCGGCGTAAAATTGACATCATTTTCACTTTCATTTTGAAAGACGATATCCGGAGGAATCATATAGCTGGGCCACAATGCTTCAAATTCCGCCCTTGTTACCGGATAATCCGGATTATAATAGATAATATCTGCATAACCAATATTGCGCCCTGCAAACTGATAGGTGATCCGGCCGATCACATTATCGCCGTGTACAAATTCCTCCACCGGCTGATAGGAAATTGATTTTACCGCATCCGCAAAATCAGCAGAAATCGGAAGAACAGCATTGCTGTTTTCTCTAATGCGGATCAGCGGATCGACACCGGCAGAAAATTCTGCGGAATGTGTGAACAGCGGAGGAAATTTCAAATCCAGCTCCAGCTCTGTTTCTTCTATATTATACAGCGAATAATTGTCGAAGGCAAAATTCAGAATGCTGATTGTATCCTCGTAGGCGTGCACCGCGGTATCCACATGAAGTACAACGGCGACGAGGGTAAGCCCATCCTTCTCGGCAAAGGTAATCAGTGTGGTCAGAGCTTCCGTCGTACCGCCGGTCTTTCCGGCAATAGCGTAATCGTAGCGCATTGTTTTGCGGATAAAGCGGTGATGATTTGCTACAGGGCGTGCTACATTTTTGTTGGTTGGCGGGATCGTGTAAGTCCGCGTGCCCGCAATAGTCCGGAAATCGGAATAAGCGATGGCTTCTTTCCCGATCAGTGCCATATCGTAAGCACAGGTATAGTGATCCTTTTCGTGCAGGCCGTGCGCGTTTAAAAAGTTGCTGTTAACACAGCCGAGTTCCTTCGCGCGCTGATTCAGAAGGGCGGAAAATTCAGTCATTGTACCGGAGCTTTTATTGACCTTTGCGGCAATATGTTCGCCGACGGCGTAAGAAACTTCGTTGGCGGATTCCAGCAGCATACCGTACAGGGCATCTTTCAAAGTTACCTGCTCGCCGGCAACCAGACCGATCCGGCTGCCGGTTACATTGCGCTCTGCGGCCTCGGACATGGTTACGATTTCATTCAGGGAACAGTTTTCGAGTGCCAGCAGCGCAGTTGCTACCTTGGTTATGCTTGCCGGATAATAGGCAGTATAAATATCCTTTTCGTATAAAATCAGACCGGTGGTAACTTCCATAACTATTGCGGAATCGGCATGAACTGCCGGGCCGGAGGGCCATACAAAATCCGCGGAGGCACCGGAATCCTCTGCTGCTGCAGATGTCTGAGGGACGGCGCAGCAAATAAGCAAAGCGGACAGCAGTAAAATGCCGACCGCGTGTAATCGTTTATGTTTGTGCAAAAGCATAGCAGCAGACCTCAATTCTGAAAGATGACAAATTTCTGAGTTTTATTATAAAGTATTTTACAGCCGTCCGCAAGATGAAAAAGCAAATAAGCCGTCGGACGGCAGAATTTCGCCGTCCGACGGTCTGTGCAGAGTTTAAGTCATGTTTTCGGAGCAGAGGAAACCGTCAGTTTTTCTTTGCCTGTCCGTAGTAAGCATTTGCTCCATGCTTTCTGAGGTAATGCTTGTCCAAAAGTTCCTGCTGCATCGGCCGGATGGTATTGTTGGAAAGCGCGAGATTATGCCAGGCCATAAAGGAAACTTCCTCGAGAACAACGGCATTGTGGACGGCATTGTGCGGATCGGTTCCCCAGGTGAACGGTCCATGGCTGTGAACAAGGACAGCCGGAACATCATCCGGATGGATCCCGGCATTCCGGAAACGCTCAATAATAACAGTGCCGGTTTCTTTCTCATATTCACCGGCAATTTCTTCCGGCGTCATTTTGCGGGTGCATGGTATTTCCCCGTAAAAATAATCACCGTGCGTTGTGCCAAGAGCCGGCACACCCATTCCCTGCTGTGCCATTGTTGTAGCCCAGCGCGAATGCGTATGTACAACGCCTCCGATATTCGGGAATGCCTTATAGAGCTCAATGTGGGTTGGTGTATCGGAGGAAGGATTGAGACTGCCCTCCACCCGGCGGCCATTCAGATCAACCACCACCATGTCCTCGGGTTTCATAACATCATACTCGACGCCGGACGGCTTGATGACAATCAATCCGGATTCGCGGTCGATCCCGGAGACATTGCCCCAGGTAAACGTGATAAGACCGTACTTCGGCAGCAGCATGTTTGCCTCGTAAACTTCCTGTTTCAGTTTTTCTAACATTGCTTTCCATCCTTTCTTAAATAGAAATTTATTATATTACCGGACGCCGCAGAAAAATATCTGGACGACCGAAAAAACATTGAGTTAAATATTTATAATTCATTATTATATTTTAATTATCATATATTATAAGAATAGTGCTTTCCTTCAGATAGTAATATACTTTTGATTCTGCGCATTTCTGCTGGAGTAATCTTATTGTTTTACCTGTTTTATTTCATATCATACTTAAAATGCCGGGCTGTGACGCCTGTTCAATATTTGCCGGTAGTTATCCGGAAATGTTGTATTTCGTCGGCTCCGATGTTGTCCAATATTATATCAATCCGGTTTTCTTGCATATAAAATATCCGCCGAAGACTGCGCTGATACAAATCAAATTTTCTGCTTGAATTACCTGCAGCAATCTTTGTGACTGCTTATCTTGCCGCCCAAAATCGATTCGAAATATAAGGAAGAAAATAGCTGTGCTTTTTTTAATAAAAATAAGATATTAAAACTAAATTTAACTATTCGGTTTTATATAGTACGTACGGAAGAGCGAATCCGTATTTCAGGTCGGAATACAATTTGCTCGCAGCAGGATGGATCTTCCAGCTTTTTTAAGAGCAGGGATGCAGCCTGCCTGCCGATTTCCTCCGCAGGATAAGTGACGGAGGTCAGGCCGCAGGCAATGTTCTGTGCCAGCGCAGAGTTATCAAAGCTGACAATGGAGCAGTCTTCCGGCACATGCTTCCCATATTTCTGCAGCATGCGGATCAGCGGGGCGGCAATTTGATCGTTGTAGCAAACCAGGCCAGTGATGTGTTCAAACCGGGAAAGAATCATGGTGTCAAAGCTGCCGCGGAAAAGATAAGGGATATCTTCCGTTGTGTACCAGAGCACGGAGGCATCGGAAAACGGCAGACCAGCCTGCTTGACGGCTCGCTGCATACCCTCATAGCGATGAAGTCCCTGCAGATCATCCGACTTGAATATGCCGCCAAGCTGCGTGTGATTTTCGCAAATCAGAGCATTTGCTGCCAGTTCTCCAGCCAGGATATCATCCATGACAACGCGGGCCGCGCTGCAGCCGCGGTGGCAGCTGTTCAGAAAAACCACCGGTATGCCGTGATCGCAGAACTCCTGAAAAAGGAGCTCATTGACATTGGGAAGGGCAGTTTTGGTGCCTTCGATTATCAGCCCGTCGATTCCGTTTTCCAGCAGCTGCCGCATTGCGTTTTCCTCGTCCGTCTGCCGGTTGTGTGTAATTCCAAGAACCATGCTGTAATGCCGGGCACTCAGTATCTGTTCGATCCCCTGGATAATTCCCGGGAAAATGTAATCGTCCAGATAGGTTGTAATTACTCCAATGCGCATGGTCGCCGCTTGCCGGACTCTGGCGTCCCGGCGGCAGACAAAGGTTCCGCTGCCCTGCGTCCGCGCGACAATTCCATCAGTCTCAAGACTCCCGATTGCCTGCCGCACCGTCTGACGGCTGCAGCTAAAAAGTGCGGCCAGCTTATTTTCCGACAGAATTCTGGAATCAACAGCAAACGTGCCGTCTGCAATTTTTTCTCTGAGCCACCGGCTGATTTCCTCATGCTTTGTCATAGATTCTCCTGGAAGTAAATTGCCTAGTTGTAAGTCTAATATACTACAAGTTTTAAAGCTTGTAAATACAAGTAAAATAGAATTCTCTGTCGGAAAGAAAAAAATCCGACAAAATACTGGTAAAATTTAACAGAACATGTTATAATATACTTGTCCATGAGGTTGAGCTTGTCGATATGTTTCTCTGCAGAGTAAAAACTAAATGGATTCGAATGGCTTCCTTTCGGCTATGGGGATGCTTTCGAATATAAATATTTGTTATGAGGCGTTAATATGAAAACAATAATTGTGGACAGCGATGAGATGTCGAGGGAGATAACCTCATATCTTGCAGGTAAGATTGAATGTCTGAAAGTGGAACATGCATTTCAGAAACCGGAGGAAGCAATTTCGTACGTAAATAGTAGGAAAACAGATCTGGCTATTATTGATACCGAGCTGGATGAGATGGACGGAATTGATCTGGGGTACTGTCTGAGAGAAATCAATCCGGAGCTGGTGCTTGTTTTTACCTCTTCATCCGAAGAAAATGCCATGAACGCACTGAAGCTTCGGGCTGCCGCCTATTTGCTGAAACCCATGAATCAGGATGAGCTGCAGTATGCCGTAGATTCGGCAGTTCTGCTGGCAAGACGCAGACAAAAGAGGGTGTATGCAAGAACTTTTGGATATTTTGATCTGTTTGTGAACGGCAGAGCGGTTATGTTTAAGAGTGCGAAGGCAAAGGAATTGCTTGCCCTGCTGATAGACCGAAGAGGAGGCACGCTGACCACCGACCAGATTATCAGTGTTTTATGGGAAGACCGCCCGAATGATGAGTCAACACAGAATCTTTGCAGTAAAATAACAAAAACGCTTCAAAAAGAGCTGGATGAATATGGAATAGGCGATATTCTGATTCAGAAAAGAGGGGTAAGAAGTATTGATGTGGAGCGGATCGACTGTGATATGTTTGAATTGATGAAAGGAAACAACGATGCTGAAAACTGCTTTCTGGGCGATTATATGATTGAATACAGCTGGGCGGAGGATCGCCTGAGCGCTCTGTGGAAACGTGCTAATCTGCTAGGGATCTGACCGATGATCGGATCCCTGGAATACATAAGATTGTTCCGGCTTATACATAAACAAACCAAGGAAAAATATGGACGGATTCCATTTAAATTCCTGTTCCGTTCCGTAATTCGTACAGGAGTACATGATATAGTATGAATGTAAAAAAAATCATCAAGAATTTGGGAGGAGAAGATTAAATGGTTAAAGCAAAAAACGTTTATGAGAGCAGGGCAGAGGAACTGAATTCTTACGGTACAAGCTACAGGACGTATGGAATCTTCCTGAAGAAGGATGGAGAAATCATTCCATTACAGCATGATGTGGCGAGAAATGAAAGGGAAGCAAACCGTATCTGCGATCTGCTGAATAAGTATGATCTGGAGCCGGAACAGGCCAGGTATGTGATTGAGGACTGTATTATAGAAAGCTATTTGGTTTAGTTCAGAAGGGACACCGAAGCAGAGCAGAAAGGCACTTGAATTTTGAGAAGTAAGGATAGCGCTGCCGTAATCGGATTTTATACATAGGCGGAGGATTGAAGCAATCCGGAGATTTACCGCTCTTGTCAGTCAGATTACGGCAGTTTTGCGGGCGTCTGCTGATGAAGCAGAGGTTATGCTGCGTAAAACCTTCTCCGGTTTATCTGGAATGGATTGAAATACGGCGGATTCGATGCCCCCGGGTTAATCAACAATGCAGCACAGCGCTGATGTAACGGGAAAAAGCACCTGCGCCGGCGTTTTACAAAAGCCGGTTCTTTGCGTGCGATCATGGATCGAACCCCAAACATCGTGATTAAGAGTCACAGGAAGCTTCCCGGGATCAGAATAAGAAAAGACAATCGCGGAGAAGGGGGAATTTGTGGAAAAGTAGGAAAGTAATTGAAAAACATCAAAGCGCTTGCTATAATGAAACGCAGGGAAACCTAGACGAGGCGGTCTTCACCCTTCAAGTAACACTGGAGGGAGCCTTTCCCTCCGGACGAAAGGAAGGGGGGATTGCCGATGGTTACATATACTGACCTATATCAGTTTTGTATGCTTATCGTCGCACTTGTGGGATTATGCTACACAATCTTTCACAAGGGCGAAAAAAGATAGCCGCCATTACTCGCGATAATGACGGCTGCCGCTTAATGCGGTAATGTACTTATTCGGGTGAAACCGTCTCCGGTTTCCCCTTGTGTTTCTATTATATCCTGAATTGCGGAATTCGTCAATTGGAATATTTGCTTACAATACCCTTTAGGGAACACGAGCTGCTGATGAGGGTAAAATATAAAGATATGTTGTTATGCAAATGGTTTCATTTCGTCTTCTGCATCTTCCTTTCTGTTAGGAAATTGGATTTTTTGAGCAGACGAAGGAACATTTTCATTCGCCTTTGTTTCCGCTTTCTGCCTCCTGCTTCGCAGAGCTTGTAATTCTGCTATATTGATTATTGTTTCTTTACCGATATCATCAGCTTCTCGAAAATTTTGAATTATTTCAATCTCACAATTAGTCATTATATTACTATCAACTAAGGCATCTATAGGGACATTCAAAAATTGTGCTACTAAGAAAATTCTATCATAAGAAGGTTTTTGAGTATCCCATTTTCTAATGTATCCTTGTGAAAATCCAAGAGCTCGTTCTATTTGTGCTAAGTTAGTATTTTTTTTCTTTGCAAATTCCTTAATCCGATCAACCATGCTGTTCCCCTCCTTATAAAAATGGATAAAAATCCATTTAGTTATTGACAAAAAGAGAATAAGCTATTAAAATCATCTTAAAATAGATTATTATCCATTTTTGATTTACCAAAGGTTTTAACTTTAATTCTACCAAAAAACCGTAATAAAGTAAAGTCTTCGGCTAGGGGGGAGTATGAATATAATCAATCTGTTCCGCCGGAAACCGGTTGCCAGCCCGATGAACGACACGCCGCCGGCGTCCCTGCGGGAAACGGTGGTTGCCTTGTTTAGCTCGGCGGTGCTGGAATACCTGATGGAGTACAAAGCGAGCAACGGCGAGTTTGTGCATACAATCGCGTATGGCAAGATGATGGCTTACCG
>ERZ808040.1124-NODE-1124-length-19206-cov-7.983847_pt1 | contig 19206 bp, 18 predicted proteins | sample MGYA00380191_ERZ808040 | MGnify/ENA primary metagenome ERZ808040 (study PRJEB31490, sample SAMN06133395) | mouse gut metagenome | isolation source: J6 | host: mice | place: China: Chengdu | collected 2015-05 ...
CCCGGGGCAAATTCCAGAATATCTGAGATCGATTTGCTGGTTCTTCCCAACTCTACTGTTACCTCCAAAGGCACATCACGAATCAGCCCGATACTCTCTGCACTAACCATCTCACCCTGTCCCTGTGCAAAATTTTGGAACTGTGCAGGCTGTATGTTCACATTCGGCATACCATAACCCATTGGCGGCATTCCCATCTGAGGCATGCCATAGCCCTGCTGCGGCATGCCCATCTGAGGCATGCCATAGCCTTGAGGCGGCATTCCCATCTGCTGTTGCTGCATTCCCATATCCATGCCATAGCCCTGTGGCGGCATTCCCATCTGAGGCATGCCCATATCTGGCGCGGGCGCCGGTGTTGGGGCAGGCGCTGCTGGTGTGGGCGCCGGTGTTGGTGTGGGCTCTGCGGCGGCGATGGAGCCCATCTGCTGTGCCATAAAGGTCTCGTAAACAGATTTTGCAAAATCAAGCGGATACAACTGCATTAACGTAGAATCTACCAGATCGTCAATCTGCATTCTAAAAGAAATCTTGACAAACCTGTCCTCAAGGAACGGTGAAAGCTCTCTTGGTTCTTTGGAATGTAAATCGACAAGGCTTGCCTCCGGCGGACTGATGTCTATTGTCTTGCCAAGCATTGAAGACAAAGAGGTCGATGATGAACCCATCATCTGATTCATCGCCTCAGAAATTGCACTCAAATGCAAATCACTGAGCTCCCCGTCCACATTGGTACCATCACCACCCATCATTAAATCGGTGATAACCTTTACATCATGTTCCTTCAGCACTAAAATATTGGTGCCATTTAATCCAACTGTATATTTAATCTGAATAAATACACACGGTCTTTCGTAATCATTGAGCACATCCTGCCAATTACACATCTCTACAACAGGTGTTGTAATATTTACTTTTCTATTAACAAGTGAAAAAAGCGTCGTTGCAGAGGTACCCATGCTAATATTGGCTACCTCTCCGATTGCATCTTTTTCTATATCAGACAAATCTTCTCCTGCTGAACCGCCTGCTGTAGCTGTCGCAGTATCTGCTCCTGAATCTGCTGACAAATCTACACCGTTCAACAACGCATTGATTTCATCTTGCGATAACATGCCATCCATTGAGTTATTCCTCCTCCCTCACAACTGATGTCACCCTTACTGCATATGCCTCTTTGCTTGCACCCGGCACAGCACTAAACTTCTTAATATCCCCCACATACACATCCAGTTCATCATCCACTTTAGAGTCTAGCCGGATGATATCACCCACCTGTATATTTACGAAGTCATTAACTGTTATGACGCTCTTTCCAAGCACTGCCTTAACAGGAACATCCACTCTGCGTATCATCGATTCTATAAACTGCTCATAATCTTCATCATCCATCTTCTGTAGGCTTGAATACCAGAACTTCGTATTTAAGCGGTCCATGACAGACTCCAATGTGAAGAAAGGAAGACACACATTCATTAAACCTTCCACATCACCAATCTTAACGTTCATGGTCACAAGTGCCACCATGTCGCTCGGTGAAATAATCTGGGCAAACTGTGGATTTGTCTCAATCCTTTCAAGATACGGATTGACCTCCGCCACATTTTTCCACGGTTCCCTGAGAAGCTGCATACAGATTACCATAATACGCTCTATAATGCTCATCTCGATCTCTGTAAAATCCCTTGCCTTTTCAAGCGCCTCGCCCCGTCCTCCAAGCATACGGTCAATGATCGCATAACCAAGTCCGCTCGTCAATTCCATAATAATCGATCCGGGCATCGGTGAAAAATTCACAACCGTGAGCAGTACTGGATTTGACAAAGCATTTGAAAACTCTGCAAACGTTACTGTCTCAGAGCTCGCCACGCTCACCTGAACATTTTTCCTGAGATATACAGGCAGATTGGTTGATAAGAGTCTTCCATAATGATCAAAAATCATGTTTAAAGTTCTTAAATGCTCTTTTGAGAATTTAGCAGGCCGAGTAAAGTCATAATTTTTGGCTTGCCGCTCGTCCTTCTCCTGCATATCCTCCACGTCAAGCTCACCAGAACTCAATGCCGCCAGCAAACTGTCTATTTCGCTTTGAGATAATACCTCTCCCATGTAGTTAATCACCCCCTACATATTCAATCATCTTGTATGTAACCATTTTCACTCCCCTTGGTTACAGCTCTGTGTTCTTTAATTATACAAGAAATTATATGATACACTGTAAATAAATGTAGAACCGAAACGCTCCTGAATCTTTGCAAGCATCTCTGCCTTGATCGTCTCAGAATCGCTTCTCGCCTCATCTACGGTATAATTGCCCATCACCGCAAAGACAATATCCTTGATAATACCGTCCATGTCAGCCATCGTCTCGGAATACTTCTTATAATCAGCATGTTTCATATCCAGTGATAATGACACACTTCCCACAGCATAGTGATCGCTGTCGTCCTCACCCTTCTTCAAAGGTATCGTCAGCTCGCCTGCAACATTATGTACCGCCGTATCCGCCATAGATACAGACTGTGTAACATCTGCCTGCGGCAGTCCATTGATTTCAATCCCGACTGCTGTCGCAATGTCCGCCACCAAAGTAGCTGTCTTTTTGGACGCGCTTGACACACTTACCATCATGATTGCTGACAGTACAACGTTGACAACAAGTAATGCCAGAATAATAATTGATAACAGATTCCGTCTCATTTCATTTTCCCCTTTCATTTATGAGCGCTTAATGCGTTATATATTTTAATCTCAACCCGTCTGTTCTTCGCTCTTCCCTCAGGTGTTGTATTGTCGGCGATCGGCATATACTCCCCCCTGCCAGAATGCTTGACCATTCCCGGATCAAGTGACGCATTTTCTTTCAAGTAATTGAACACTGCCAATGCCCTGTAGCTGCTGAGCACATCATTGTTCTCATACCTGCCTCCATTCAAAGGCACAGAGTCCGTATGCCCCTCGATCTCAATATCCGAGTCCGCATACTTTGTGAGAAGCACGCCAATCTTTTTCAGTACCGGCACTGCGTCCTGCTTGATCTCTGCTCTTCCTGAATCAAACAAAAACGCTCCATTTAATGTAAGAGTCACAAAATCTCCATTAAAATCCACTTCTACTTTATCCGCCATCATACTCTCGTTGATCGCTTCCTCCATCTTCTCCGCAAGCTCTTCTGAAAGCTTCATCTTCTCCTCTTCCAGCTCAGCGATCGCGTCCCGAAGTGAATCAATTTCCTCCTGCGTCATTTCAAGCTGGGCAGCCGCCTCTTGCAGCTTATCCTCCGCAGCGCCGCCCGGTTTGGTCGGGTCCGGCTCGTTCGTGTCAGCTTCTGCCGTCTTGCCGCTTGAATTGACGTACTCGTCAAGCATATTGAGCTGGCTCACGCCATTACTCACAAGGATACCGTCTCCCACTGCCTTAGAACCAGCCTTAAAAATACTGATGGTAGACTGGAAGGACTTCGCAACCTCCTCGAACTTTGCCGCATCAACCTCTGACATAGAGAACAGCAGCACGAAGAAACACATTAACAGCGTCATCATATCCGAGAATGTGCTCATCCACGGCGCCGGGGTTCCGGGTGGGAGCTTAAATTCTTCTTTTTTCTTCGCCATTAAGCTTCACCTCCACCGCCGCCTTCATCCTGTGAAGGTCTTTCATTAGGTGACAAGAATGACTTCAATTTTTCTTCTATAACACGAGGGTTCTCACCTGCCTGTATGGACAGCAGTCCTTCGATCATAATCTCTTTTGCCTGCATTTCTATGGTATTGTTCGCCTGCAGTTTGTTGGACGTAGGTGTACACACCCAGTTAGCAAGCATCGAACCATAGAAAGTAGTGATCAATGCAACACCCATCTTCGGACCGATTGTTGTCGGATCGGACATGTTATTAAGCATACACACCAGACCTACCAGTGTACCGATCATACCCCATGCAGGCCCCATGGCACCCATTGTATCCCAGAATCCAGATCTCAGCTTATGCCTGCTGTCAATGCTGTTCATCTCCGTCTCAAGGATTCCCCGGACCAGCTCTGGATCTGTACCATCGACAATGAGCATAATTCCCTTCTTCATAAAATCATCTTCAAGATTTCCAGCCGCCTCCTCGAGAGAAAGAAGTCCTTCTTTTCTCGCAACATTTGAAAGTTCAATAATCTTTGTAATCATCTCTGGGACATTGACATTGACCTGCTTGAAAATCAGTGTGATACTTTTCAAACCACCAACGAAGTTTGCCATACTCACGGACATCATCGTCGCAAAAACTGACCCTCCGAACGTAATAAGCGCTGACGCCGGGTCAAGAAAGTATTCAAGACCACTCATACCACCTGCTGAGTTTATCATACCATAAAGAACCAAAGCAAAGCACACAAGCATTCCCACCAAAGACGCTATATCCACTTTTTACACACCCCTTTTTTTCGTAAGTTTGAGTTAGAAACAGGCACAGTATTATCTTTGTGTTTCATTTTCTCCATATAAATATAATACTGTAAGGTTACATAAATTGCAACAATTTTCTGAAAAATTTCTGAAATTCTATCAATTTGTGACCACCTCGCTTTTCATCATTCTGATGCTTTCTGCAAGGTATCCAGATTCAAAATTTCCCGAAAATAATCCTGTCTTGTTAATTTTACTAAATTTTTCACTTCATGTCTACTCTCTTTGACGATAACTTTTTTGCCATCGGTTAACGTAATAACGGTATCCGGCGTCTCCTCTACCGTCTCGATCAGACTCGAGTTCAGAAGAATCTTTACCCCGTTGATTTTCGTCAATTCTATCATGATTCCTGCACCCCCTTTCCCGGAAAAGTAATCTGTTTCCCATGCTGCCTGCCAAATTCAGCCAGCTTCTCTTTGTACCGCTCAAATTCATCGCTCTGCCCTGTCTCGCTGAAAATTGCAAAAATTCTCGTGTAGGCATCGTAAACATCATCGCCGAGCTGCTCAAAATCCGCCGCGTCTGTAATCTGTGTCAAAAATCCAACCGCCGTCTCATAGTCCCTGCACAGGTGTGCCGCCTTGCCAAACAGATACCGCTGTCTGGTGGTCTGCAGGTATGCGCTGTTGAGGTCCAAAAGCCTGTAGGCGTCCTCGCCATTTCCCACTTTTATCAGGCATTCTGCGTAAGCTTCCAGACAGATATTCAGAAATTTTTTCTCTGGATTGCGGTTGATCTCCAGACACATATCGTAGGCTTCAATCGCTTTTTCATAGTCTCCTAAAATATAGTAAGACTGTCCTATCTGAAAGTAAACATAATCATCCATTCCTTGTGTTTCGCCCAAAGAATTTAATAAAAGTTTTAGATTTCGTTCCTGTTTTTTTAACATTTCCGCTCTCGGCACATCATATCCGTAATGCTTGACCGTGATGGGCAAATGAAAGGTTTCCAGCACAATTTCATCATAATTATCCCATTTTTTAGGCGTAATCTGCTCGTGGATACGAAAGTGGTATTCATAATAATTTCGATTAAAAAAACGCGGAATCTCATCCATCTGGAGCCGTTCTTTGGGGACGCCGCCCTCCACCACTGTATGAACATTTCCAATCTCCATCACGCCGACATTTTTAGGATATTTCTGCATACAGGTGCGCAGCTTTGCCACATCAATCTCCTGCACATACTCATCACAATCCAATATCAGAATCCAGTTATTTGAAGCCTTGGAGACTGCATAATTTCTGGCTGAGCTAAAATCATCGCACCACGCAAAGTCAAACAACTGGTCTGTATAACGCGCCGCAATCTCCTTCGTGCGGTCTGTTGAGCCGGTATCCACGATAATAATCTCCATATTATACCGCAGAAGCTTTCTGAGACACTGCTCTATGTACTGTTCCTCGTTCTTTGCGATCATGCACACGCTGACCGGTATTCCTGCCATAATCCTATAATCCTTTCTGTGTCCTGCAGCCAAAAGTATAGGGCGGTCATGCCGCCCTATAGTCTGCATTATATCTTTCCGCTATTCCTAATTTAATGGTATCAGCTCTCTGTACGCTAATACTTTGATAATCGAATTGCCCTGATCCTCCAACAAGCGGAACTGGTGCTTGCTCTTGTAAAACCCATTCTTCACATCACTGGCGATCGTCAACAGATATGCTTCCAGCTTCTCATAATTATCCTGCGATTTATCCGCCTTTAATTCGAGCATACCAAGCCTTGAATTGACCTGTATCAATTCTTCCTCGATATTCGCTGTTCTCTCCTCAAGACTCGTCGTTCGTTCTTCAACGCTCGTCATTCGTTCTTCAACACTCGTCATTCGTTCTTCAACACTCGTCATTCGTTCTTCAACGCTCGTCATTCGTTCTTCAACGCTCGTCATCCGTTCTTCAAGATTCGTCATTCGTTCCTCAACGCTCGTCATCCGTTCTTCAAGATTCGTCATCCGTTCTTCAAGATTCGTCATTCGTTCCTCAACGCTCGTCATTCGTTCCTCAAGACTCGTCATTCGTTCTTCAAGATTCGTCATTCGTTCTTCAAGACTCGTCGTTCGCTCTTCAAGACTCGTCATTCGTTCTCCAAGATTGGTGATCTGATCTTCAATCCCCGTCAGACGATTATTCAGTTTCGCAAATTCCGCCATAATTAATTTCATATTTTCATCCATACTTTTATCCTCTTTCTAGTTTCGTAAATTCTTTTCCCCCTCTTTTTCCAGTAACCAATATAAAATTCATTATTTTCCAATCTTTTCTTTCACTTATACAATCCATATTGACAGTATATCATAAAACGGGGATTATGAAAAGACGAACAGCGTAATTCATAAAAAATAAACTGGACAAAAAATTACACCATCTCATATTCTGCTGGATATTGACAGCAGATTTTATAAACGATACAATCAAAATGTATAATCCGTTTGACAAGAACCTTCCAATCTATACCTTTTCCAATCGCTGCAAGGAAATGACAGATTTGGAACTTGGTGATGAGACAACAAAAGTATTTGTAAATCCATATGGTGATACGAAAGAGCTGACAGAAGAAATTAAGGCTTTTTTTGGATACCTGAAAGAGGAATTAATCCAGAGTGATTTTACGAAAAAATTGTATAAAGAAGTGGAAAAAGCAAGGGAAAACAAAGAATGGAGGCGCGAGTATATGGCATGGATATCAGAACTTGAAGAATCAAAAGAAGAAGCTAGAGAAGAAGCTAGAGAAGCGGAGAGAGAGAAAACGGCTATCAGTATGTTGAGAGACAATATGCCGATATCTAAAATCATACTTTATTCAAGACTTCCAGAATCCCGTATACTGGAATTGCAGCAAAACCTGACGGAAAACTAACCCCCTATACACTCCTGCGCATTCACAAAAAATAAACTGGACAAAATTCTGTCCAGTTTATTTATATTATTGACTATTTTGAATCATTATCTCTTGAGATTTACGAGTTCTTCAAGTAAGGAGTCAGAGGTTGTGATGATTCGGCTGTTTGCTTGGAATCCTCTCTGGGTTGTAATCATATCTGTAAACTGCTGGGAGAGGTCTACGTTTGACATCTCGAGTACGCCTGTGGTGATAACACCGATACCATCTGCTTTGATATCGCCTATCGCTACATCTCCTGAACTGGCTGTTACCTGATAGAGATTATCGCCTGCATTCTCAAGACCCATTGCATTTGGAAATGAACCAACACAAATCTGTCCAAGATTCTGCTGTACGCCATTGCTGTACAGTGCCTTAATCAGACCATCTGTACCGATCGAAACGCCTGTCATCTTGCCGACTGGAAATCCGTCTGTTTTCTTACCGCTCAGTGAACATTTGTTTTCATTTCCTACATTCTTTGTACCAGACATATCTATTGTCAAATTTGCGAAGTTCCCCTTGCTGTTGATTGTACTCAGGTTCACTGTGAAGGAGTCATTGCCGTCAGAGCCTACGTACTTAAATTTTCCAGTACCCGTATCATATACGACTGTGTACTCACTTTCTTCAAGAATGCTTGAAATTTCGCTAACTTCATTTCCGCTAGAGTCTGTCATGCCCAATAACTTAATCTTAAACTCACCCGGTATGACATTATTGGTATCGGCAATCATTTCCTGCGTCGTATACTGGTTCCTGATTCCCTCTCCAATCTTGAGCTGCAACAGCTTCTGCATCGCATCAGACTGTTCTTTTGTTACCTCCAACTCTATTTTATCTGTACCATTATTATATTCATATTTGTATACAGTAACACTCTCGCCCTTGTCATCTATATAAGTCTGTGCTGTAGCAATAACGCTTCCGGTTCCATTTGCGCCTACACCAATATCATTTTTAATTGTATAAGCAGCAAAACTTCCTGTAGTTCCACCTGTAGGTGCATCATATAATATGCTTACTACAGTCGGATCAATCACTGTTGACTTCTTGACAGGATATTCAGCCTTATTATCTGCGACAAATCCCACTTTTCCTGTAAAATCTACTCGAATAGCATCCATTTTGAGCAATTCACTTGAACCGTCAACTTTTGCTTTCAATTCTGGATAATTATCAAAAAACTGCGCTAAATTAACAGTTACAAAATCTGTTTCTCCAAAAGTATGTGCTCCATCCTTAATAATAGCAGCTTTAGTCTGAGCAGTACCACTAGGCTGACCACTGTGAATTTCGTCCCAGATCGCCTTGATCAACTGGTCCGTAACTTCCGGTGAGTCGATCGTTACAAGTTCTTTGTCATTATAGCTAAACTTCATATCAGAGATATCAGCCTGATAGATTGTTGCCGGCATCTTATATACATTTTCTGTATTGGTAATCTTTCTTTCCTTCTGTGCGGCAGGGTTCAATGACGGCAGGACACCAAATTTCAAGTCATACGTATAACCTGCATTATCGTAAATACCCATTGTCACCTGATAACCGTTCTTTGATTCAAGATTAGTAGTGTCTTTCGAATCAATGATTCCTGTAATTCTGCCATTTTTAGTCGCCTCTGGAGCCGCCTCATTGCTCGCTGTGACATTCAGCGGTCCGACTGTACCCTGTACGATATTGCCTTCTTTGTCAACGCCCCAGCCCTGTACAATAAAGCCTGTGCTCGCCATAACAAGATTTCCGTAGTCGTCCACGTCAAACGATCCGTCTCTTGTATAATAAGTACTTGTACCGTCACTTACCACGAAGAACGCCTCGCCGGAAATCTTTAAATCAAAGGGATTTCCTGTAGACTGGTTTTCGCCCTCCTGTGTGATACTGGTGTTGATGGCTGCGCCCTTTACACCAAGACCGATCTGTCTGGGGTTCGTACCGCCTGTGCCGTTTCTGGGATTTGCGCCTGTGCCTGCCTGTGTCGTCTGGTAGAGCATATCGGAAAAGTTCATGGTCTTTGCCTTGTATGCTGTTGTATTTACGTTTGCGATATTGTTACCGATAACGTCCATTCTTGTCTGGTGGGTCCTCAGACCTGATACACCAGAGTAAAGTGATCTCATCATAATTAAGTGACCTCCTAAATCATATTACCGTCTAAATTATCTTCCCCATCCGTCATTCCGGGGATTATGAAGCCTCCTTAAAAGGTCCGGCTTAGTCTCAACATCCTGTATTAGATAATCACGGCTCCGTCAATATTGGTATAAATATTTTCGTCTGCTTCTGTCTGATCCATCGCAGTGATGACTGTGTTGCTCTTTGTGTTTACGATAAATGCAAGCTGGTCTACCAGTACCAGAGAATCACGGATTCCCTTTTGGCCTGCCTTCTTCGTACCGTCATTCAACCTTTCCAGTTGTTCGTCGGTCAGTTCAATCTTCCTGTCGCTCAGTCTGTTTGCCGCATGTTTTGAGAATCTCACGGCTTCTGCCGCCTGCGTCCCCTGAGACTGCTGCTTGTGGAGGATTTCGCCAAAGCTCATGCCCTGCGGCGTTTTATTCTCTGAATTGACCTTCTGTTGCCTGAGATATTGATTTTGTAGCTGTTCAATGGAAAGGAACTGACTGTTGTTAATATTCATCCTGCATTCCTCCTCGCCATAACGCTTTTTTTCTCAAGATGCTATGCACTCTCTGTCTTGTCGGTCTCGTCCTTGTCGTCCTCTGGCTCCTTGTCTGAGTCCTCCTCAGTCTCTCCGTCTGGCTTCTCTGTCTTATTTTCAGTCAGTGTACTGAGTTTGTCAAGAATCGCATTCATCTTGTTGTTAAAGCTGTCCAAGATATCATCTAGTGAAGTATTCCCATCTTCTTTTGAAGTATCCTCGAATTTCACACCCAGCTTCTCAAGCTCGAGCTTCCATTCGGTGAGCTTCTCCATCTGGTCATGACCATAGACTTCCATATAGTTCTTCTCATAGTCGTTCATCGTGTTGTAGTAATCAAGCGCACCCTGTATAACGTTCTTGTAAGTGTCATCTGCGTATGCCACATTCGGCAGCGCGTCGATCATGCCCTTGAGTGTGCTGTACTTCTCATGTGCCTGAGAGTATTCTGTGCTGACAATCGTATCGAGATCGCTGAGTGAATACTTCGCGTCATTGATTACAAGGAGCGGCTTGCCTTCCTCCATCACAACGTAGTCAACGATACCCTGTATCGTGTTCACCTCTCCGGTGCTCTCGCTTGTTGTTGTCATCAGTACTTCCTTGCCGATCAGGCTGTTTGCCCGCAGCACGTCAACTGCATCCGCCACTTCGCCCATCTTCTGAACCTGTGTGAAGGTCGCATACTGCGATACCCACTCTGTGTTGCTCGTAGGCTCCAGCGGGTCCTGATTCTGCATCTCGGCTACCAGAAGCGTCAGGAACATGTCACTGTCTACTGCATTTTTATTTTTTGCATTTTTCTTGAGGGAATCCCCCGATGCGGTATGTGTCTGTAATTTGCCATCCTCACCGATTGGCGCGATTAAACTTCCCATACGTTCACCTCTCTTTTTTCTTTTTCACTTTTCATATTATGCTAGTAAATCCATTGTATTTCCGTTTGCTGCCATGATTTCCATCGCAATCCTTGTCGCGTCATCTGCTCCCTGCATCTCGCCTTCTAGTTCCTCCCCGTTGGCAAATGCCCTGAGATTGATGCTGCTGCGTCTGCGCATTCCCTGAATACGCTGTGTCTCCTGCTCCTGCGACTGTCTCTGCTGGTCCTGACCATTTTTGTCAAGATTGCGCTCCATCTGGTGACTTTCCACCGATACCTCGATCGCCTCGATTTTGACACCCTGTTCCTCAAGATTTGCCCTGAGCTGTGATGCCTGTGCCTCGATTGCCGCCTTCACTGCCTCGTTCTGTGTCGTAAACTCTGCTGTCACGACGCCGCCCTTTGTTGTCAGCGATACATTGACGGTTCCAAGACTGGCGGGATGCAGTTGTAACTCCATCTCTGTCAGATTTTCATTTTTGACAATCTTGACCATGTCGGCAATCTGCCGCATGATGCTCTCTGTGTTCTCCGAAGTAAACTTCCCGACGCCCTCTGACACGGCTGTGTTCGAAACCTCGTTCATGTTATTCTGGAAATTCTGTGCGCTGCCCTGCTGTCCATACTCTTTGGACTCCCTGCCATCGCTTTCCTTTGATTCGCGGCCAGTATTCTGTGTCTGCTGGTTTGCGGTTTCCGTTGTCTGCTCGTGTTCATTTTCCGGCAGTGCATCATTTTGTTTTGCTGCCTTCTCATCGGATTTGGTATTGTCCTCCACGATCATCACCGGATCGCTGGTTTCCTGACCGTCCTCCACCGCTGCTGTGATGTCCTTTGGCTCATCTGCGGGAAGTATCTCTGCCTCCTGAATTTGGTTCTCAAGGTTCTGGCTCTCCAGCTCTTGTAATTTTTGCAGGACTGCCTCAAGCTCACTGCTGGTCAATCCGGTGTTCTCCATCAGATTTTCCACCTGTACGCCCACCATCTCGGTGATTTCCTGCAACGCAGCATAGAGTCCTTCATCTGCAATCAGGCTGAGTGATGAATCTTTACCTGAGATCGCTGTCACAAGCTGTGCCATGTTGTCGATGTTTAACAAGTCGCAGGGCTGTAAATCCAGTGCCTCCATGCCACTTCGCAGTTCCTCGTCTGTGATGCCTAAAATCTCTTTGATTTGTCCGATGATCTGCTCAAGTGCATTGGCAATCTCATCGGCGGTCATTTCATCAACTGGTTCTTCTGCCTGTGTTGTCTCTGCGGCTTCCCCTGCTGCATCTTCAATGGACTCTGCCGGAGTATCTGCTTTCTCCTTCACAGTTGCAGGCTTCTCCTCCGTATTTTTTACGGTGGTATCCTTCTGAGACTCCTCAAAGTTCTTTTTGTCTGGCTGCTGTGTCTTGGGCTTTTCGGTGTTTGTGACTGCCTGTGTTGTCTGCTTGGGTGCTTCGAACTTTTGTGCTGTCTTTCCCAGCACATCGCCAAAGCTCTGCGCTTTTGTCTGGTCATCTGCTTTTTTTGTGTCTGCTGGTTTTGCCGCAGGTTTACCATTGAAAAACGCGTTTTTTACGGTTGTTTCCGTCGTTGTCATTCCTTTTCCTTCCTCCTCTCTTTAATTTTCAAAGTGCGAATATTATGTATAAAATCTATAGTTACATAATCTCATAACATATATCGGTAAATTGTCAGAAAACTTTAGTAATTGTTTTTAATTTCCCGGATTCATAATTCTGGAAATTCTTGCTGCCACTGCTGCATCCATCTCGCCCATGATTGCGCCTCTTGTCGATGCCGGCAGGTTCATGAGAATGTTTGCCGCCAAGTCAAGATTATCTGTCATGGCGCCGAGTATGCCCGCTGCCTTCTTTGCGTCCATGTTGCTGTAGGTCGCCACATAATCCTTCATTTTATTGTTGACCGCTTCCTCCTGAATCACCTGTTTGTACAGCGCCTCGGCTGTAGTAGGGTCCATCTCCTCATAATACGCACGGTATTCCTCTGCACCCGGCCCATTGTCTGCATAGACCACTTCTTCATAGAATTGTTCTTTGATGCGCTGGAAGTTCACTTGATTGTCCTCGAAGGTCTGTAAGCGTTTTACCTCCGCTTTGAGCGCCTCAATCTGTTCTGAATATGCTGTGTTCGTACTCTGTGCCTGCTCTAATTTTTTCTCCAGCTCTGACGCATAGTCCACGGCGTCCTTGATGCTGTTGTAGCCGCCGTATGCTTTCTCTTTGGGCGACTCTAATCCATTCTCTGTAGGAAGAATCTTGTTAATCACTGGTATGTCCTTCAGCATCGGTGTCAGTACGTTCGAGCCAAACCCGCCGACGTCCATCTTGACCAGCAGGCATAAGATTCCAAGCCAGATCACGATGATAAACAGGGTGACTACCACCACCGAAGCATTGGTTCCATCAATCTGTTCATCTAATTCCCGCTCCTGATTTTCCAGCTCCTTCGCGCGTTTCTTGGCTTCCTTCCGCTGATTTTTCTGTTCTTTCTTAAAAGCCTTCTGACTCTCTCTTAGCTGTTTTAACTGCATCTCCGGTGCGTCGGGGCTTAAATTTTCGTCCTTACGTGCCATATTGCTTTAACCATGCCTTTCCCTAATTTCTCACGCTCTGTTGTTCTTCCATCAGTTTCTGTCCATATGTATATGAGGTAAGCTGGTCGATCTCTTTGCTCTCTGCTGCCAGTTCATCCTTCATAAACTCCTCAAACGCATTTTCCTTGAGCTTCTCATGCGCCTTGCGCTCCTGCATTAACTCCTGCAATGCCGCTCTTGCCTTCTCCACCAGCTTCGCAGCGCGCGCTACTTCTTTCATCTGATCTGCGATGTATTCGTCCATCTTGAGGACTGCCATCTTGTTCTCACGGATCTTGCGCACATCAATCAGCTCTGTGCGGAGTTTTACGCCCTCCTGCATATAATAAAGCTTTCTTGCGTGAAATTCATCCAGCTTCTTTTTCTCTGCATCCAGCCGCATGTTTGCCTCTGCAAACTCCTGCTTTGCCTTGTCCTCCAGCTTCTCCTTGATATCGAGAATCCCCTGCATTTTATAACGAAAAACTGCCATACGCTTACCACCCTTTTACCTAAAACTGCTACTCCTGAAACATTGCCTCTAACTGTTCTACGGATTCCTCAAACGTGAATTTTGCGTCTGTATCCTGCAGCAAGTATTGATTGACCTCATCAATCTTGTTGATCGCACGGTCAATATTCGGATTGCTTCCCCTCTTGTATGCCCCGATATTGATCAAATCTTCTGCCTCATTGTACGTAGCCATGATATTTTTTAGTTTTCCTGCTGCTGCCTTGTGCTCTCTTGACGCGATCATCGACATACATCTCGAAATACTTTGCAGCACATCTACTGCCGGGTAATGGTTTCTGTTGGCAAGCTTTCTCGTCAGCATAATATGCCCGTCGAGAATACTTCTCGCCGTATCTGTGATCGGCTCATTGAAATCCTCACCTTCTACCAGAACGGTATACAGCCCCGTGATCGAGCCGCTCTCAGAACACCCTGCGCGCTCAAGGAGTTTGGGCATCTCTGAGTACACGCTGGGCGGATATCCTCTTGTCACCGGCGGCTCTCCTGTCGCCAGACCGATCTCTCTTTGCGCCATCGAAAAACGTGTCAGAGAGTCCATCATCAAGAGCACATCTTTCCCCTGATCGCGGAAATACTCTGCGATCGCCGTCGCGGTCTTTGCCGCCTTATTCCGCTCAAGTGCAGGTCTGTCCGAGGTCGCCACCACGACGATAGAACGCCGCATACCCTCCTCGCCCAGATCGCGCTCGATAAATTCCCGCACCTCACGGCCGCGCTCTCCAATCAGTGCGATCACATTGATATCTGCTTTGGTATTTCTCGCAAACATACCCATAAGCGTCGATTTTCCTACACCAGAGCCGGCAAATATGCCGATACGCTGCCCTTTTCCAACCGTGATCAGCCCGTCTACTGCCTTTACGCCAAGCGGCAGCACCTCGCTGATAATCGTTCGGCTCATCGGGTCAGGCGGCATCGCCTCGAGCGGATAGCGCTTAACGGTCGTCGGCTCGGGCACGAAGCCGTCAATGCATCTGCCCAGCCCATCGAGCGTTTTGCCAAGCAAGCTGTCGCCCACCGACACACTCAGCGGATAATTCATATTTTCGACGATGCAGCCCAGTCCGATGCCCTCTGTATCCTCATAGGGCATGAGCAGCGTCTTTTTGTCCTTGAAGCCAACGACTTCTGCCAGAATCCCATGCTGCTTCTCCGCATCTGTGTAAATCTTGCACATATCACCAAGCTTTGCATCAGGCCCGGAGGACTCGATTGTGAGTCCTACGACATTTTCCACCTTGCCAAGCTTCTTAAAAAAACTTTTATTTAATACTGTCTTATATTTGTCAAAGGAAATACAACTTTCCATGTTCCAACCCCTTTTATGGCTCGTAGGACAAAAGCCTTAATTCCTCGTTCAGCGCCTCTAGCTGTGTCCCCAGACTACAGTCAAACACGCCGTTCCCGGTTTCTATCATGCACTCATTTTTGCCGAGCGTGACGTCCTCGAGAAGTTCTACATTTTCAATTGCAATATTTGTTCCCTTGATCAGCTCTCTTTTCTGCATACTCGCAAAAGGATAATCCTCTTTTGAAACATGGATTAGATAGGTGCTGCCCGTCTCAATATTGCGCATTGTATTCTGAATCAGATAGACGATAAGTTCTCTTGAATTTTTGAGGTTCACATGGAAAATATGCTCATAAATGCCTGTCAGTGTACTGATAAATACCGGCTCTAATTCTTTGATCTTCTGCTGGTATTCCTCCTCGAGCGCCGCCATCTTCTGCTCCGCCTCTGTATGTACCTGCCTGCGCTCCTCCGCCACGCTGTTTAACCCGTCGCGGTGTCCCTGTGCAAAGCCGTCGTTCTGCCCCTGTTCAAAACCTTCCTGATATCCTTGGCTGCGCGCCTCCTCGAGTGCCTGCGCCTTTACCTGCTCGATCTCTGCGAGTGCTTCCTCCCGCATCTGTTCGATCTGTGCCTGCGCATCTGCGATCAGCTCCTCCTGCATGGGGCCGGGCTGCGGCGCGAAACTGTTGTCCTCAAAGGCAGGTTCTGTGTCAAAGCCCTGATTTTCTCCGATGATATTCTCTCCGCCTTCCCGGATGAGCTGAGACACTTCCACGGCGCTGATTCCCTGTGTGAAACCATCTGCAAAATCAGGTTCCTCGCCGCACTCTCTTGCGAGCTCTACTGCCATTTCCCGAAGTCTTGCCTCTGCTCTTGCGTTGGTATCTATAATCCTTGTGTTGGCTGGGTCCACTTTCACCCAGCCTGATTTCAATATGCCGCCGCCATTAGACAACAATCTCGTCACCTCCGCCTCTTGAAATAACGATCTCCGCAGAATCCTCAAGCTTTCTGATAATATTTACAATCTTCTGCTGTGCTTCTTCAACGTCCTTCATTCTGACAGGACCCATAAATTCCATATCTTCTCTGATCATCTCAGCAAGACGCTTTGACATGTTGCTGAAGATCGCATTCTGCACTTCCTCTGTCGAGCCTTTGCATGCGATGGCAAGGTCGTTGTTGTCAACATCCCTGAGCACACGCTGGATTGCACGGTCGTCGAGCAGCAGGATATCTTCGAATACGAACATCTTCTTTCTGATCTCGTCTGCAAGCTCTGGCTCTTCGACTTCGAGGGTCTCCATGATATGCTTCTCTGTTCCTCTGTCTACTGTGTTCAAGATCTCTACCACTGCGTCCACGCCGCCGATAATCGTGTAATCCTGATTGACAAGCGATGACAGTTTTGACTCGAGCACACGCTCCACTTCCTTGATGACATCCGGGCTTGTTCTGTCCATCGTCGCGATTCGCCTCGCAACCTCTGCCTGCTTCTCTGGCACGAGCGCGCCGAGGATGGTCGCCGCCTGCCCTGCTGACAGATAGGAGAGAATAAGAGCGATTGTCTGAGGATGCTCATCCTGTATAAAGTTCAAAAGCTGTGACGCGTCGGTCTTTTTGACAAACTCGAACGGCTTTACCTGTAAAGATGCAGTCAGCTTGCCGATCACGTCCATCGCCTTGTCTGCGCCAAGCGCCTTCTCCAGAAGCTCCTTGGCATAACCGATACCGCCCTCTGCTATGTACTGCTGTGCCAGACAGACCTCATAAAACTCGTTGATGACTTTCTCTTTAACTTGTGGTGTAACGCTTTTGGTATTCGCAATTTCAAGTGTGAGGTCCTCGATTTCCTCTTCCTTTAAATGTTTAAATATCAGGGAAGATTTCTCAGGTCCAAGGGCAATCAGTAAGATTGCCGCTTTCTGTATTCCCTTTAACTCCTCATTACTAGCCATTAAAAGTTACCCCCAATCCTCATCAAGCCAATTTCGCAAAAGCGTAGCGACTGCTTCTGGATTTTCCTCGACAAAGTTTTCTATCAGTTTTCTCGCTTCGGACTTCTGCTCTGTCTCGATGCCCTCAAGCTCTTCTACATTGGATTGCAGCAAATCCTCCACTGCAAGCTCTTCCTCTTCCTCGACTTCTTTCTTGGTTCTCAGGCTCATGATTACCACAAATGCCAGAAGTGCAAGAATAATGATGATTAATACAATCTGTACGATATCTTTTACTACTACAGGCTCCGTCATCTCGTCGATAAACTGTACTTCCTCGAATGCTACAAAGCTTACATTCTTTGACGGAATCCCTGTGGCATTTGCCACCATGCTGACAAAATCTTCATCCACTTCAAGTTTTGTCTTCTCATTGTTTGCAAGTTTATACTCTTCCCATGTGATTCCGTCAAGCAGTCCCTGAAGTCTCACATCCTCCTCGCGCACGACTTTGTATCTGACTGCTGCCACGGACACGGTACTGTCACTGTACACAACAGTTCCTGTCGCACCGATCTCCTCGATAATTTCCTCATTTGGAAGATATTTGCTCTTTCTCTCATAGCTGCTACTGTTCGTGCCTTCCTGCTCGCTGATCATCATGTCTGTCTCAGAGTTGGAATCTGTGCCGGGCACGCCGCCCACGCCGTCGCTGGCATTGGACTGGTATACCTCCTCGCTTGCGAGCAGTCCCTGTTCATGGTTTGCATCCGGTGTGGAATAATTGTGCCGTGTGATCTTCTTCTGTGAGAAATCCATCGCAGCGTTGATTGCAACCTCTATCTGGTTGAACTGGTTTGTGCCAAAAAGCACCTGTCTTACTTCGCTCTTGATCAGGCTCTCCGCCTCCTGCTTGAGCATCATCATATTGTCTGCTTTCTCGATCGAGGAGTAAGTCTGCTCAACCGGGAACCATGTCTTTCCGTTTGTATCTGTGATTGCCACATTGTCTGTCGTCGCGTTTCCAAGTCCTGTCGCAACCATTCTTGCGATCGCTGCCGCATTCTCTTCTGTAAAGTTTGCGCCATCTTCAAGTTCGACAAAAATACTTGCGTAAGTCTCAAGGTTCTGTGCGATAAGCGTGCCATTGTCGTCAGGAATTGTCAACTGGCAGGAAGCTGTCTTGACTGCCTTCATGTTCTTGATGTCTTCCTCGATCTGTGTCTCGAGATAGAGTTTATAGCGCTTCTGCTTATCTGCCTCTGTCGTAGAGAAACTTCCGTTCAGCACATCATCAATGGTGTATGCCGCTGTCGGTATGTTATTTGCGCCAAGCAGCAGGTTTGCATCGGACTGCTGTGATTCCAGTACATCAAAACGGAGTCCGTCTGATGATATATTGTACAGGATGCCCTGCCCATCGAGCAGCTCCTTGACAGAAGATGCCTCTTTTGTGGACTCACACACAACAAAATCCTTCACATACTGCTTTCTAGTAAGTACCGCCACCAGTATTGCAATGGCAAGCAGAATCACCACCATAACGCCGATAATCAGTGTCTTCTGCTTTGGCTGAAACTTATTCCACCACTCTTTAATTCGCTCAAATAGCTTTTTCCCAAAATCCATTACCTTGTCAACCATATCAAGTATCTCCTTCTCCCAAATCTTCCCCAGCGTAATCCTTTACTCTTTTCAATCAGTTTATTAAACCGGTTATTGTTCACTCCTCCAGTAAACAGTAACTTAAATCTGCATCTGCATAATTTCCTTATATGCTTCAAGGAGCTTATCCCTGACTGCGACTGTGTAGTTGAGCGCTGTCTGCGCTTTTCCTACGGCAATCGTAAGGTCGTGTGTATTTTCTGAGATGCCCATCATCCATTTCAATTCCTCGTTCTCCTGTGTCGAGAGCAGATTGTTGGTATCATTGATATTGTTCACTGCTGCATCGAGAATAGAACCGAAC
>ERZ808040.1126-NODE-1126-length-19185-cov-4.827350_pt1 | contig 19185 bp, 11 predicted proteins | sample MGYA00380191_ERZ808040 | MGnify/ENA primary metagenome ERZ808040 (study PRJEB31490, sample SAMN06133395) | mouse gut metagenome | isolation source: J6 | host: mice | place: China: Chengdu | collected 2015-05 ...
TCGCGTTCCTGGGCTGACTCTTCCGAAGCCGTCAGCGACAATTCTATATCCTGCAATAATTCAAAACGATATTTCTGTATGGCATCAGGATATTTGGAGCGGTCTACTTCCTCCATAAACATGTCAAGCGGTCTGACATAGATCTGAAAATTGTCATACATCGCCTGATAGACCACCAATGTCTCCCCTGTTTCTGTATGCTCCGCAATTGCTGTAATCTGATATAAATTCCCTTTAAAATGTTTATAGATTTCATGTGGTTTGGGAATGAATGACATTTAGAGGTCTCCTTTCAAAACTAAAACTCTTTCCTGCGGGAAAGCATAAGTAAAATTTTCCTAAAAGAAGTATACCCCTATTTTCATAAAATGTCATGTAATTCCAATTATTCGCTCATAATTATTTGTTTTATTACCACCCCTATAAATGAATGGAAAATGTACAGTCCGGGTCTGTAAAAACAATTTCCCATAACCCCTCCGCCAGCCACTGCTTCTCCTCATCATCCAGCCTGCCGATCCTGTTATGGTGGATATTTAATGTATATTCCCTTCCCCCGTCCACATCAACCACCCGCGTCAGCATTACGCCGCTGTTTTCGTATCCCTGCCGCCCAAGATATTCCCTGGCTTCTTCCACCAGCTGCCGCTCACATTCCAGGTAATAGCTTTCCGGCTCCCCTGTGCTGAAACCGCTCCTGCCCATCACAGTCCCCCCACAGCAACAGGCTGTAACAAGTATCAAAATGGCCGTTACAACCCAAAATCCGGTATCGCCTGCTCTTCTCTCCATTGTACCTACCTCCGATCAATGTCTTTTGATACAGGCATTATATATGATTACAAGTCCGTTAAAACTCCCTTGAATGCAATGTGCGGGCATACTGACCGTATTACTTTCATCTAAATTACGCGGAATGAAGAGGGGATAATCACCCTGTGGTATTGGCCTGAATGTTGTCGTTCATGTTCTCTCTTTTATGGCAACAAATAGAGCATATAGGTTACCGGAAAACAGGAGAGCCAGCTTTCAAAAGCCGGCTCTCCTGCCTTTTATTCATGACAATAGAAGACTCGCGAAGCGTGGATTCTATTGTTGGAACTGTCGCGTTATTCCTTTGTATTTCAGAATTTCAGATTAGGATGGGCCTGTAAGGCAAGGCGGAAGAAGGTGCGATGCGGCATCAGCGGCTACGCATACCACTTGGCCTGGGCATGGTACATCTCCCGGTACTTGCCCTCCCGCTGCATCAGTTCTTCATGGGTTCCCATGTCCACGATATGGCCCGCGTCCATTACAATGATCCGGTCGGCAATCTGTGCGGAACCCAGCCTGTGGGTTACGATAAATGCCGTCTTATCCCTGGATATCTCCGCGAACTTGCGGTAAATGTCCGCTTCCTCCAACGGGTCGATGGCCGCCGTAGGCTCATCCAGGATAATCATGTCATGGTCCCGGTACAACCCTCTGGCTATAGCAAGCCTCTGCCACTGGCCGCCGGATAAGTCGATGCCGCCAAAGTCCTTGCCCAGCATGGTGTTAATCCCGTCCGTCAGCTTCTCGCTGTCCAAAGGGAAATCGGCTTTTTCCAACACATCCCTGACTAATGCCTCCCCATCTGCTGCCCCCGGCACATTATTCCCTGGAAAGCTTTTGACGTCTCCGGCCTTTTTCATGTCCGCCGGCCCCGTCGCTGCCCTGGCCGGTATCCTGTCCATATCCGATATCCTGACATTTTCATCCACCGATATTTTGTAGGACTGATACCGCTGGAAAACAGCGGAAACCCTCCGGTACAATATTCCCGGCGCTATGTCGCACGCGTCCTTACCGTCCACCAGCATCCGGCCCTTGTCAGGCAGATACAGTCCTGAAAGCAGTCTGGTAAGAGTGGATTTTCCCGATCCGTTTACGCCTACGATGGCGATGGTCTCCCCCTTTCGGACCGTCAGATTGATGTCCTCCAGAGCCGGTTTCCCGCTGTTCGGATAAGTAAAGGATACCCCTTTCAGCTCCATGTTCCCACGCTCTATATCCCCGGGGTCCGTGCCCTCCCTCTCCTTCAGGTTCAGGAACGCATAGTAATTCTGCGCCGCTCCGAAATTCCTGGTGATGGCTCCGATCTCATAATTGAATACCCCGTCCATATTGTCAAACATCTGATCCAGAGAAGAGAAAATTGCCGCAAAAGCACCCACGCTGATCTCTCCCTGGAACAAATAGTAGAACAGCATTATGATGGTTCCCACATATCCTGACAGCAGCAGGAACCGCAGCGCGATCATGACCAGCTCCGAACGCTTAGTGGTCTTCCATTGTAAATCCGTATATTTGTCAAGGCTTCTCCCAAAAAGCCTTTTGAAATACCTCTCCCCACGCCATAGACGTGTCTCTTTGGCATACTCTCTGCTGCAAAGGCATTTTTCAAAATATTCATACTTCCTGCGGTGGGGAGCCGCCAGGTGCTCCATCTTGGCAAACATGTTCCTGCGGATAAAGGATCCTATGATGGTTGGCAGGAAAGAAAGGACGAATACCAACAGCAGCATGGGTTTGATGGAAAAAAGGTAGCACCCCATAAACACAAAATATGCCACGTCATTCAAGCCGATGGACAGGGAGGTAAATACGACCGTCGCCACCGCCTCCATTCCCACATAGGCCTTATTGATATGATCCAGGTAGCGGTTATCCTCATAGACAATGGGATCCACCCGTGAAGCCTTGTTGTTCAGGAGATTACCCATATGCCCGATAATGACCATATTGACATTATTAAAGATCAAATTGGCCGCCGCATTGAGCGCCAGTGTAAATACCATGAAAACCGCCATACCCACACCCCATGCCAGGGCACGGGAAACCGTAGAGCTGCCATCCGCCAGGCCGCCCACGGAATCAAAGAACGCCTGCTTGAAAAACACGTTGGCAGCTCCCACCACTCCAATCCCAGATGCCGCCAGAAGGCAGAAGATGATCAATGCAGGATTTCTTTTCCACTCTAATGCCAGCACATGCCGGATCATTCCGAACAGGCTCTTTTGCCTGATTTCCTTCTGTTTCATAGACTTACCCATTATGCTTCCACCCCTTCCTCTTTGGAATACCAGCTCTGCTGCGTCTCGTACATGGCGGCGTAGATCCCCCCTTCCGCCATCAGCTCCTGATGGCATCCCTGCTCCCTGACACAGCCATCCTTCAGCACAAAAATATGGTCCGACAGCTTGGTGGAACCCAACCTGTGGCTGATAAATATGGTGGTCCGGTCTTTGCTGATCTCACCGAACTTTTCGTACAGCGCACTCTCGCTGATAGGGTCAAGGGCTGCGGTGGGTTCATCCAGCAAAAGCACCGGCGCATCATTCATCAATGCCCTTGCCATAGCCAGCCTCTGCCACTGTCCCCCTGACAGATCCACGCTGTCCTCATCCAGCTTGCCCAGGCGGGTGCCATATCCGAATTTCATCACGGAAATGGCAGGTTCCAGGCCAATCTTCCCCGTTACCTCCTGCATACGGGCCCTCAGGCCGCCCTCCGCTCTGTTCCCTGGGACTCCGATCCCTTTCGTCTCTGCCGGCGGGTTCCCCATGGCTCCAGCTTCCTTTGCCTCTGCTGACGAATCCTTCACCATTCCGGCGCCTTCCGCCGGCCTCTGCCCTGTTGCCGTACTCTCCCCGGCATCCACCGCATCCGGTTCCATGTCTCCCGCTCCCAGGCAAATATTCTCTTCCACAGACAGGTAATACCTGGCAAAATCCTGGAAGACACAGGAAAACAGCCGGAACCATTCCTCCTGCGGAAAGGTTCTCATCTCCCTGCCGTTATATAGGATCTCCCCGTCATATTCCCGGTATAACCCTGTCAGGAGCTTGATCAATGTAGACTTCCCCGCTCCGTTTTCCCCTACCACGGCATAATGTACGCCCTCTTTTAACAGCATGGAAAAGTCCTTTAATATATTGACTTCCGTGCCGGGGTAACGGAACGTCACATGGCGGAACTCCAAAGTCTGCAGCTTGGGAATCTCCAGCCTCTGCCCCTGCCCACCGCCGGATTCCCCCTGGCCGGAAATGGTTTCCGCGGAATCCTGCTGCCGCTCCGGCAGCGCCGCAAAGGCGGTGAGGTCCTTCATATATTCCCGGTATCTTGCAATCTGTGCCACTGCCCTGGTCATCTCCCACCCCATCAGCTTCACCAGGTCATAAATCGCCGTGGAAAGCGAGATAAACAAACCCACGCTCAATGCGCCGGATGCCGTCAACGGCACCATGATCAGGGAGACGGCCGACGCCAGGACACTGGTGACTATACTGCTTCCCTGCATATTAACCGTAAAGACCGTTTCGGCTTTCATATTGATCTTCCTTGCGGTATCATATTGATGATACCACTGTGCGTTCACCGGCCCGCTGTAGCCGAAAAGGCTTCTCTCCTCCGTAGTCTCCCGCCCTGTCAGCACATCAAAGAAATATTTATGGCGCCTCTCATACACTGCCGCCTCCTCGTTTGCACGATATATCTTCTGTCCTCCCCGCAGGGAAATGAGAATCAGGGGCACGGCCATCACCACTACCACAATGGCAAGCCACCATACATGGGAGGCAATGATCAGGAGCACCCCAACGATCCTGGGAATATAGACCACAAAGAAGTTTACAAAACGCTGCAGAAGCTCCTCCAGATTTCTTTCCAGCTTATTTACCACACGGTTGGTAAGCTCCTCCGTCTCGGGATCCTCCAGCAGGTAGTATTCCAGCCTGGTTCGTTTCTTCGTGAATTCCTGGAGTACCTGGCGGTTTCCCATGGTCACATAATGGCTGGTAAAAAGCCTCCCTATGTTATAGGAGACCCTCTTCCAACTCACCGTAAGCAGCATCAGCACAAACCATAAAATGAGCTTACTGTCATAGCTCTTATGTGCCACCGCGTCGATGGTACCATCCAGAAATTCCGCCACCACAATCACCTGAAATATATTCACCAACGCGGTGATTGCCTTCTGAATAGTGACTAAAACCGTACTTACCGGCGCACAGCTAAATGGGATCCGGTACATATCCAGCCATGTGTACTTTCTCTTTTTTAAGACAAACATCTCTTCCTCTCCCCCTCTGCTTTATATTTGCATCTGTCATATAACTGTTACAATATGAAATTTTACCCCCCCCCCGATTAAATTTGTCAATCAAAAACCTCGCTGCAAGCAACGGGGTATCAAACTTGCAACGCTGCAGAGCAGCGGGGTATTTGACCCTCGCGGCAGTGGCCAAATGTCTGAAAGCAACCACTTGGCCCGTTGCTCGCGGGAATAAAACAGGGCCTTGGCCAAAACCGTATGCCCGCCTTATACATACCATTTCGCCTGGGCATGGTACATCTCACGGTATTTTCCTTCCCGCTGCATCAGCTCCTCATGGGTTCCCGTATCCACAATGCGTCCCCCGTCCATGACGATGATCCTGTCGGCAATCTGGGCGGAACCCAGCCTGTGGGTCACGATAAATGCAGTCTTATCCCGTGATATTTCCGCAAACTTCCGGTAAATAGCCGCCTCCTCAAGAGGGTCGATGGCCGCCGTAGGTTCGTCCAGGACGATCATGTCATGGCTGCGGTACAACCCTCTGGCGATGGCAAGCCTCTGCCACTGCCCGCCGGATAAGTCGATGCCGCCGAAGTCCTTGCCCAGCATGGTATTGAGGCCTTCCGTCAGCTTCTCGCTGTCCGCCGGGAAGTCCGCCTTTTCCAGTGCGTCCCTGACGGCAGGCTCCACCTTAACGGGCAGGGCATCCTCCGCCCCTTTCCCCATATCCGATATCCTGACGTTCTCCTCCACCGTCATCTTGTAGGACTGATACCGCTGAAATACCGCGGAAGCGTCCCGGTACAACGCTTTCGGGGATATTTCTTCCACACTCCTCCCATCAATCAGCAGTTTTCCCGAGGTTGGCAGATACAGTCCGGTCAGCAGCCTGGTCAAAGTGGATTTGCCCGATCCGTTCACCCCCACGATGGCTATGGTCTCTCCCTTCCGCACACTCAAATCAATATTCTCCAAGGCGGGGTTGGGACTGCCGGGATAGGTGAACGAAACACCCTTCATCTCAATAGTCTCCCTCTTTACAGGCCCTTCATACTGCCCCCGGCGTTCCGGCAGATCCAGGAAACCGAAGAAATTCTGGGCCTTGCCATAGTTCCTGCTGACCGTGCCGATCTGGATGTCAAACAGCTCGTTCATCCGGGAGAACATTGTATCCAGCGAGGTAAAAATAGCTGCAAAGGCGCCTACGCCCACCTGGCCTCTGGACAGGTAATAAAACAGCATGATAATTGTTCCCACATAGCCTGTCAGCACCAGGCTGCGCAATCCCAATTCTACCAGGCATACCTTTTTCCAAGTCTGCCAGTCCAGCTCCGCATATTTTCTCAGGTTTTTGCCATACATCTTTTTAAAGAATCCCTCGGATCTCCAGAGCCTTGTCTCCTTGACGTATTCCCTGCTGCAGATACACTTTTCAAAATACTCGTACCTCCTGCGGTAGGGCGCAGCCTTATGCTCCAAATTTGCATACAATCTTTTACGGACTACCGTCCCTATGATATTGGGTATGAAAGAGACGACAAACATGATAAGCAGCGCCGGTTTCACAGTAAACAGATATATCCCCATGGATACGAAATACACGCTCTGGTTCAGGAAGATCATAAGCGTGCTGACCACCACCTCCCCGACTGACCGCAGTCCCACATACGCCTTATTGATATGGTCCAGGAAGCGATTGTCCTCATATACCAGAGGGTCGATCCTTGCCGCTTTTTCATTCAGCTTCTTTCCCATCTGCCCTTCCGCAGCCTTGAAGAAAATCTGCAGCACGATAGAGGACAGCTGTCCCAGCATCAGGCTGAAAACGGGAAACAGGGAAGTGATACCCCCAAGGACCAGCACTAAGCCGATTTCTCCCCTGCCTACCACCAACCCTTCCACAGAATCAAAGAAAGCCTGCTTGATAAACGTGTATACTGTATAGGAAAGTCCGATACACACGGACAAAAGAGGAAAAATAAAGAGATGCAGCGGCTTCCTCCCGGCTCCCTGCCCAACCATATGGCAGACCATGGCAAACAGCCCCCTGCCTTTCGGCTGCACGGAATTCTTTCTTTCGTTTCCTGCCATCACTTTCCAACCCCCTTCCCATCCTTTTTGACGCTATCCCGGCCGGCCGGCCCCTGTCCTTTTCCTCCGTCCTGGCCCGGCTTCCCAGGCGCTTTCCCGGCGGCATCCCGGGACGGCCCTGGATCGCCCCCACATCCGGGCATCCTTCCGGGCGCCAGGCCTTCTTCCTGATACCAGCTCTGTTGGGTCTCATACATGTCGGCATAAATGCCATGCAGCGCCATCAGTTCCTCATGGCTGCCCTGTTCCCTGACGCATCCCTCCTTTAACAGGAAAATATGGTCCGAAAGCTTGATGGAGCCAAGCCTGTGGCTGATAAAAATTGTGGTGCGGTTTCGGCTGATCTGCCCGAATTCTTCATATAGCCTGCTCTCGCTGATGGGATCCAGGGCTGCCGTAGGCTCGTCCAGCAGAAGAAGCGGCGCGTCGTTCATCAGCGCCCTGGCCATGGCCACCCTCTGCCACTGTCCGCCGGACAAATCCACGCTTTCCTCATCCAGCTTGCCCAGGCGCGTCTCATAGCCACACTTCAGGCCGGACAGGGCCTCATGGATATCCAGCTGATCCGCCGCGGCCTCCATACGCGATATCCGCTCCGCTTTTCCCGCCGGGTCCTCTTTTTCCCAAAAATCCATTTCCCCCATGCCCAGGCAAATGTTTTCCTCCACAGACAGGTAATACCTGGCAAAGTCCTGGAAAACACAGGAGAAGATCCTGAACCATTCTTTTCTGGGAAAGGTGCGCATTTCCACGCCGTTGTACAAAATCTCGCCCTCGTATTCCCTGTAAAGTCCCGTGAGAAGCTTGATCAGGGTAGTCTTGCCCGCCCCGTTCTCCCCCACCACGGCATAATGCTTTCCGTTTTCCAGCTTCAGGGATAAATCCTTTAAAATATACACATCCGCGCCGGGATACCGGAAAGTGACATGGCGGAATTCCAGCTCCTTCAGCTCCGGCAGTTTTCCGCCCCCGGCAGGGCCTTTCCCCTCCTGTAAAACGCTTTCCGCCGCAAAGCTGACCTGCCCGGGCGCCCTGCCTTCCTCTGTCTGGTCACTGCGTTCCGGCAGCGCCGCAAAGGCGGTAAAGTCCTTCATAAATTCCTGTGCCATCGCTATCCGGTTGATAGCCCTGGCGGTATTGTACCCCATAATTTCTATAAGGTCGTACATGGAAGTCGCAAGAGAGATAAAGATACCTGCCGTCAGTACACCGGAGGCAGTCAGGGGAATCATAACCAGCACCACAATGGCGGACAGCAGTCCGTTCATCACCGTTCCCCGAAGGGTATTGCCCATAAACAGCATCTCCGACTTCAAATCCTGCTTTGCGGCCTTCTCGTACTGGCCATGCCACTCTTCGTTTAACTGCCCGGTGTAGCCGAACAGGCTTCTCTCTTCCGTAGTCTCCCTTCCGGTCAGCACGCTGAAGAGATATTTATGCCGCCGCTCATACAGTGCCGCCTCCTCATAGGCACGGTACACTTTTTTCCCGGCCTTTGTAGAAAAAATAAGCAGAGGAACCGTCAGTGCCAGGAACACCAGCGAAAGCCACCACACATATCCCGACATGATCAGCAGAACGCCTGCGACCCGGGGAATATTGATGGCAAAAAGGTTCAGGAACCACTGGAGATTCCACTGCAGATTATTCTCCAGGTTCCCCGTGAGGCGGTTGGCCAGTTCCTCTGTTTTCGGATCCTCCAAAAGATAATACTCCATCCTGTCCCTCTTCCTTGTCACCTCCGCGGAAATCTGCTCGTTCCCGTGTATGGTCACATGAGCCGTGAATAGGCTGCCGATATGGAAAGATATCCTCTTCCAACTGACAATCAGCAGCAGCAACAGAAACCATGCCACTATCTTCCCGTCAAAACTTTTGTTGACCACTGCCTCAATGGCAGCGTCCAGGAATTCCGCCACTACCACGACCTGAAATACGTTGGCCAGAGCAGTTATGAGCTTCTGGGCAGTGACTGCCACAGTACTCAAGGGCGAGCAGCAAAAAGGTATGCGCCACATGTCAAACCAGTTGTATTTCCGTTTTTTTAATACAAACATATAATCCCTCCCTCATCCGGGTTTTCGGTAATTTCCTTACATTATACAGCCAACCTCCCGAAAACCTATTTTTTGTCGGCATATCCCCAGGATAAAGCAGTATCCGTGCCCCAGTCAATCAACTGCTAATTGAGTTCTTTCCTGACAATGCAATCCGGCAAAAAACTGCACTTTACGCGTGATAAGAGGCAACCGGTAACACCTTCCCCTCCCTCACTTCAACAATCCGGCTGCAGCGCTCCACCACCCTGGGATCATGGGTCACTACAATGCAGATCCTGTCCGCAGAAATCCTGTCCAGCGTATCCAGGAAGATATCAATGGATTCCGTGTCCAGATTCGCAGTGGGTTCGTCGAACAACAGGATCTCCGCCTCCTGGTACAAGGCTCTGGCAATGCCTATCCTCTGCTCCTGGCCGCTGGAGAGAGCCTGGCTCCCGTCTCCCACCACTGTGCCATACCCATTCTCCCGTGCGTTGACAAAGCGGTCTATATTTGCCATAGCTGCGCATCTCCCCAAACGTTCCCTGTCCGGCTCCATTGCCATGCAGATATTAGCCTCAATGGTATCCCGGAATACCAGGTCTGACGACGGCACCAATCCCACATAAGGGCGCACATTGTCCCCGTGGGAACCGTCGGAAAAGACTGCGGAAACCTTCCCTCCCTCCGGCAGATACAATCCGGCGAGAACCTTCAGGAAAGTGCTCTTCCCTCCTCCGCTTTCACCCACGATCCCTATGATACCGTTACTTTTGTGAAACTCCCCATTTACCCCTGACAATATCCGGGCATCCCCATAGCTGAAAGACACGTCCTCAAGCTGCAGGCCGGACACCTCCCTGTGGGACGCGGGCGCCTGCTCCGGTTCCTCCGGCAGGGAATATACACGGTCAAGCCTCTCTGCCGCCACTACGGACTGGCTTACGTTGGAGATAATTTCCCCGATCGCCGTAAAAGGCCATATGATATAATTTGTCAACTGTACCATAGCTATCATGGCTCCCGCCACCATCTCGCCGCGCCTTACAAAATATGCTCCGCCGCCCATGGCAATCAGGAACATTGACGTTGCCATGACATTGTTTAGAAATGCGGAACCGCTTTCCGCCGCACCGAGCATCCGGGCGCTCTGCACTTTCGCATCCAGGAGCCTGCCTGCCTTTTCCTCAATCTTCCTCCCCATAAAGCATATTTTAAACAGGGCGACCTTCTCCAGCACATCCTGGAAATAGACCCTGATGTCCTCCTCATTTTTCTTATCCCTGCGGCTTGCCTTCTGCACAAGGGGAGCAAAGACAGCAATACAAAAAATCAGCAATGGGATACAGACCATCAAAAGCAGGGCCAGCTTCCAATTGAGATAAAAGAGGTACAAGACGGCCAAAACTGCCGTCAGGCCGTTGCCTGCCGTATTTTTTACCAGCATGGGTACGCAGCCGCATACTTTCTCCACATCCGCCGTCAGGTTCGTCATGTATTCCCCTACATGATGCTTTTGCATTTCCAGCAGATTGCTGCGGTACAGCCGCCCTGTCAGCTCCAGCCGGAGCTTCTTTCCCGCCCTGTTGCAGGCCACCTGGTACGAAAATGACGTCACCAGGCTGGCAGCTCCCTCCAGCAGCAGCATCAGGCAGGCTGCCGCAATGTTGGCGGACAGTGTTGTCCGGGAATCTCCCACGGCAATATCCACAAATCCTTTCAGGACATTTGCCATGGCAATGTTTGCAGCCGCCATCCCGATTCCCGCCAGGGCCAGTAAGACCAGATAGCGCCTGTTCCCCCTGGTCCGGGCATAAAGCCATTTACATCCATATTTGTTCTTTGTACTCTTTTTCATGTAGCATCATCCTCCACGTCAGCATATTCACCCCTCGGGTTTGGCAAGAATATAACATATATCCCGCTTCTCCGAAACGGCGTTGACGTAAGAGGTACGGCAGAGAAAACAAGAGGTTAAAATCTAACCTTAAAAAGTCCTGCCCGCTGCATTTGCCATACCATTCACGGCCCTCCCCATCCACACTCTGCTTTTCATTTCATGAATTCCTTTTGATTGCATGCCCTCCTTTTGGTTCCGTGCTGTCTTTCGATACCATGCTTTCCTTAAGCCCTCCTATCCCCCAGGCACGGCTGTCATTTAAATACCTAATTGACAGAAAATTCAATCAATATTTCTATTACATATCTTTTGAAAAAATATTTAATTTTGTCTATAAAATATATTGACAACTCTCAATGCATGTCTTATAATGAACTTACAATAAAAAAGAGGAAAACATCACTTCCATTAAGACAGCTTGACATATAAGAATGTAAAGCAAAACGGGCAGAGTACACTGAATAAGTAACGAATCCCTGAAATTTAGGACGTTACAGTACACAGAGGACAGAAAAAAGTGGAAACGCACAAGGGTAGAAATGGAAGGAAATGCAAACCTGAAAACTTCATAAGGAGGTACAGTCCGTTGGACGAGGAGCAGACATGAAGAAGCGTGTTGATTGGAAAAAGGTCAATGCGCTTCTTCATTTTTCATCAATAGGATTTTTCATCGATAGGCAGGCCTGCAGGTTAAAAGGGCATCCTGCATTTCAATGTGTCATGCGCTGTGATAGATATTGGTGATTGCATCCTCCACATCCGGCTCGCGCACACTCAGATCCACTATCTTCAGTTCCTGTCCAAGCGCATGGATAATCTCAGCCGCCGTATAGGCATGGTGGTCGAATTTGCACCAGACCTTCCTTCCCTCTATCTTCATGATCTCGACTTTATCGCAGGCTATGCTCTGTACCGGCTCCGCCACTTCCAGCACCAGCATACGGTACGTCGCCATACGGCTGACAATTTCGCTTATAGGCCCGTCCTCCACGATGATGCCCTTGTTGATGACAATCAGCCTTGTACACAGTTTCATTACATCTTCCAGGTCATGGCTGGTCAGGATCACTGTGGTTTTCTTCCTCCGGTTCATCTCCAGGATATAATCCCGGATGGCCTGCTTCGCATCGATATCCAACCCGATCGTGGGTTCGTCTAAAAAGAGGATCTCCGGTTCATGCAGCATTGCTGCGGCAAGTTCACCGCGCATACGCTGTCCCAGGGAGAGCTGACGCACGGGGATATCCATAAATTCATCTAACCCCAGCACCGCCCTGAGTTCTTCCAAGGTTCCGTTATACTGCCCATCCGGCAGCCGGTAAATTCTTTTCAGCAGTTCAAACGTTTCCCCCAGGCGCAGATCCCAGTATAACTGTGTCCTCTGCCCGAATACCACGCCTAAATGTTTCACTACCTCCTTGCGCCTTTTCTGGGGCGACATGCCATTGATCAAAATATTCCCCGACGTAGGGTGCATGATCCCCGACATCATTTTGATCGTTGTGCTCTTTCCCGCACCGTTTGGGCCGATGTAGCCGACGATCTCACCCTTCTCTATCCTACAGCTGATGCCTTTTACCGCCTCCACCCTGATCTTTTCACTGTGAAAGAGATTGGCCAGGGCCCCCAGCATTCCCTTTTTCTTCTTTGCCACGATATATTCTTTTACCACGTTGTCCAATACAATCTGTTCCATTTCTGCCTCCCATACCTCCGGCCGCGTAAATTCCCTGTCAGGAACAACGCCACATTTGCGTTCTTCCATGTGAAGAAATCAGGAGCCTGCACTCTCATACTTTTTCTCAAGTCCCAAATAGAAAAATCTCCTGGCCAGAAGGAACCAGGCCAGTCCCACCAGTGGCGTCCACAAAGGAATTTCCAAAGGCAAGGGGAAGGATACGCCGCTGGATATCCCTAACAGGCCGCAGGCGGGGTAAAAACTGACAAAACCCATTGGTATCAGGAAAGAGAAGATGCGGATAAACCAATTGGGGTATATGGACATGGGCCATTGCGTCGTCTTATCAAAGAGCTGTAAATTAACGCCCACAAACACAGAGCTTTTCTTCGTCCAGAAGGCAACGGAACCCGTCAGCGTATAAATGGCCGCCTGTATGAGTGTCCCACCTATGACTACCATGATAAGCATCAGTATATTGGGGATGCTCCACTGAAAGTTAACCTGAACACAGCCGTAGGCAAATATAATGGCCCCGGGGATCAGATCATAAATCCCCACCAGATTCACGGTCCCGATACAAAACTGGAAAAACACCCCTAAAGGGCGCACCAGAAAACGGTCAAACTCACCACGGATCACGCTGTACTCAATATGCCGCGTCTGTATAAAAAACAAATCCTGCAGGCCATGGCTGAATACTCCCAGGCCGTAGAGAAACGCTACCTGCCCGAAAGACCATCCGTTCAGTGTCCCGATACGGTCCATAATGACTTTCAACACATAAACCCCTGAAAAAATCTGGATGGGGATCATCAGCAGCCAGCAAAGGGTATAGGAAAGGTACTCCATTTCACATTTCAACCCAATGACCGCGCTATATCTCAGCACCTCCATGTAGTGCTTTACCGCCTTTAACATATTCAGCCCCCCTGAATCAAAACTTTATTCTTTGCCTTTTTCCATGCCAAAGCCACACAGACGCCAAGCAGGAGCATCCAGAACGCCTGGATGCCGATCTGCCTTAAACCCTCCCCAATGTCTATCTTACCGATGTACAATCCCAGAGGAAGCTGATAAGTATACGGAAACGGTGTCATCATCAGCATCTTCTCGACCCTATCCGGAAAGAACCACAGAGGGATCATGCTCCCTGATAAGATTGCTACGATCATATCTTTTACCACTCCCATATTGCCCAGCTCCATCGTCACAAAGGTGAACATTGACACCAGCGCACTGAGAAGCCACAGGATCATAAATCCGAAAAAATAGCTTATCATTACCAGGGGAAGGACCCGAAACAAAACAGGCGGCTGCAGGGGCAAAAAAAGCAGCCCAAGGAGAAATATGGGCACAGATACGCTGACGGCCCGCACTGCAACAGCGCCCACATCTTCGGCAAAATACGCTCCCAGCAAATGAATGGGTTTCATCAGCAAAAGGGCAATGTTGCCCTCCCGCACATCCTTATTAAGAGAACTCTGTATACCGCAGTGATACATAACGGCAAGGCAGGATGACAGGACGGAATAAGTGATCATCTGTCCCCTGCCCACCCCCAAAATATCCTTCTGGTCCGAATATACGCAATTCCACAAAAAAACATTTGCCAATATTAAGATAAAATGTGTCGCAATATTTGCAAACACTTCAAATCTATAGGTCAGATAGACTTGTACCTGCAGTTTCAATTTGTATAGATATGCCATTATTCTTTCCCCCCTCACGGCCATCGCACAAATAAGTAAAAGTATACCATACTTTTCGGGATTTTTCATGCCCTTTGGCTAATCTTTTTGAAAAAATGCTTTCCCGGTACATTCACTTGTCTGATTGTCCATCTGCTGCGTTGTTGTCGGCCAACGATGCCACCGCTACGCCGTCGGAAATCTGCCTTGCAGGCCGAAATTCATTCTGCGTCATTTGGCTGAAAGTAATCTGGCCAGCACAGCACACTGGAAAACGCTTGAAAATTCAGACAATATATGTATGGCATGCTATTTTTAAAAAATTATAGTTTTTTTACAAAAACATATTGACAATATGCACCTTGCGGTTTATAATGAACTTACAATAAAGAGAGGAAAACATTACTTCCATTAAAAGCAGCTTTACATACTAAGTTGCAAAGAAAAAAGTGCCGCGTACATTAAAGTAACGTATATCTGAATGTCAGATCGTTGCAGAAAAACAGTGGAGAGAGAATAGGTGGACGTGCACAAGGGTAGAAGTGGAAGAAAATGCGGACCTGGAAACTTCATAAGGAGGTATAGTCCGTTGGACGACGAACAGATGTGAAGAAGCGTGTTGATAATTTGAGATCAATGCGCTTCTTCATTTTGCCCATACACCCTGCAATGCCCCGGAAACACTGATTTCCGGAATGCCGACACCCGTGCTCTCCCATCCTGCCGCAAGCATATCCATTTCTATCCAACGACAACGAAGCAGATGAAAAATCAGACAGGCCAATAGAGCGTGCCGGCAGGGTCACTGTCTCCACCGGGAAAAAGCATATCCCTCCGGTATCTTCGCACAAATCGCTTCTGCCATTTTCGCCGGCTCCGTACAGCCTTTATCCTGATATCGTTCCAAGTACTGGATAATCAGTATAAGGGGACTTGCCGTATACCCACATTCTTTTACCATGTGGACAATGACCTGGCGGAGCAGCGAGTAAGGAATCTTTTCAGGGACAACACCCTCCGCTACATAGGGATACTGTTCCCGCAAATTCTTTACCATAGAGTAGACCGCCTGGTTATTCAAAACCAGTTCTATATTCCGGAAAATATGCTCCTCAAGGTTTTCAAGTATCTGCACCAGGCCTTCTTCCCCCGATGCATTTTGTGTATCGGTGTACACTACGATCCCGTTTAACCGGAACCGATACTCCCCGGCGGGCATAGAAACCTTATCCATCATCCGTACAGGCGGGATCACAAGTCCCCACCGGAATGCCATCTTCCTGCGCATCTCAATTATGTGCGGAAAACCTTTTTCCATTTCCTCGGCAAACATGGGAACCAGGTCACATCCGAATTCCAGCGAAATAATATCCGGCAACAATGCCCCTTTGATCTCTTCCCTGCGCTCAATACTGTTTTGATTCAGCAAATTTTTCCTGCCTGCCTCAACCTGAAAAAGAAAATCCAAAGAACATTCCAATACCTTGGACAATCCGTCCAATATGGGAATATCCGGATAACTGCTCCCCCTCTCCCACTTGGATACTGCCTGCTCCGTTACCCCCAGTGCAGCTGCCAGCCGCTTCTGGGTGTACCCCCTGTCCTGGCGCACTGCTTTTAACCGGCTGCCAAACCCTTCCAATGCCATATTTTATACCCTTGCCCTTCCCGCACCGGCCTCCCCACACGGAAGCATGCTCCAATGCGTAAACTTTTATCTCTACAATAAAATATTATATCAATAAAAGCGGAAAGACAACCAACTATATATCCTGCTCTGCACACAACTACAGGTTTAGTGACGCATACCCCAGCACCTTATATATGGAATTATAAACAGGCGGCAACTCATGTTGTGATATGATGCCGCCTGAATATTTGACTTACTATAAGATTCCTCCATCATTTGGTGCAAAGCCGAAAGAACGCTGCTCTTGCGTTCTTCCAACTGCTTTAGCTGTTTGGTAAGTATATTTATACAATAACACATATCTTCACAATATGAAGTATCCGAAAGATTTCATAAGCGTAAAATACTCTTGGAGATTATAAAACGAACACAGACCACCTCCAATAAAGAATCTCGCAAGATATGAAAGCCGTAAAAAGCGTCACCTGGGTTGGGTGACGCTTTCATTCAGGCCCTCAGGCCTCTCAGTTTCTTAGGTTTTATCTCCCAGGCCGCTTTTTTCTTATTGGGCCGAAACAGCAGATAACAGATCCCCGCAAGGAAGAGCGCTGCCACAACGACCCCCGGCACATTACCGTTCCCGGCAAGGAGACTGCCGAACTGGTAAACCACCAGGGACACCACATAGGCAAATCCGCACTGGTAACCGATGGCAAACCAGGTCCACTTGGCGCTGTTCATTTCCCTCTTTATGGCCCCGATGGCCGCAAAACAAGGGGCACACAACAGATTAAAGGCCAGGAAGGAATACGCCGACGCTTTGGTCATGGCCACAAAGTCCAACACCCCAAATACCCCCACTACCTCCTCCTTGGCCACCAAACCCATAACAGTGGCCACCGCTGCTGTAGCATCCCCAAATCCCAGGGGGACGAAGATCCATTTGATCCCGTTGCCGAGCATACCCAGCACGCTGTCCGCCAGCTCCATGTCGGTACGGAACCCGAAGCCTCCCTCCACTCTGCCGAAACAGGAGCCTGCCCAGATGAAAATAGAGGCAAGGAGGATAATGGTTCCGGCCTTTTTGATAAAAGAAGAACCCCGTTCCCACATGCCCCGCAGTACCGCACCCACGGAAGGCATATGATATGAGGGTAATTCCATCACAAAGGGGGCCGGTTCCCCTGCGAACATCCGGGTTTTTTTCAGGATAATGCCGGAGATGACAATGGCCCCCACGCCCAGGAAGTAAGCGCTCACTGCCACCAGGCCGGAACCGCCGAACAGTGCCGTTGAGATCAGGGCGATAATAGGCAGCTTGGCGCCGCAGGGAATAAAGGTGGTGGTCATAATGGTCATCTTGCGGTCCCTGTCGTTCTCAATGGTGCGGGAAGCCATAATGCCCGGCACACCGCACCCGGAACCGATCAGCATGGGGATAAAGGATTTCCCTGACAGGCCGAACTTGCGGAAAATGCGGTCCATGATGAAGGCCACCCTGGCCATATATCCGCATGCCTCCAAAAATGCCAGGAAGAGAAACAGTACCAGCATCTGGGGTACAAATCCCAGTACCGCCCCCACGCCGCCGATTATGCCGTCCAGGATCAGGCTCTTAAGCCATTCCGAACAGCCAACGGCATCCAACCCTCTTTCCGCCAGCACCGGAATTCCCGGCACCCAAATCCCGTACTCCCCAGGTTCTGGAACCCCTTCCAGAATGGGGTCTGCTACCTCGGACAGATGGAACCCCGCCTCTGCCAGGGAATCCCCATAGATACCGTATGCTTCCTCAAAGCCGCCCAAGTCATATTCCCCCACAGCGGCCAGGATATCCTCTGCACCGGCCACTTCCGCATCCGCCGCAGCAATGGCAGTTGGGGACAGGGCGTCAAAGGTTCGTTCCGCATATGCATTCACAGCCTCCTCATAGGCAGAACCGCCGATCCCAAATAGATGCCAGCCGCGGCCGAACACACCGTCGTTCGCCCAATCTGTAAAAGCCGTCCCCACGGTAGAAACGGAAATGTAGTATATGACGAACATCACTGCTGCAAAAAGGGGAAGCGCAGCAAAACGGTTTGTGACCACCCTGTCTATCCTGTCCGAGACGGATATTGCTTTCTTCTCATTCTTCGTCACACATTCGCCCATAACGGAGGTAATATATGTATACCTCTCATTGGTAATGATACTTTCCGTGTCGTCATCAAAATCGTCCTCCAGCCTCCCGATCTCCGCAGACACATCGGGGACACTTGCAGGTTCTCCCGTCTCCGTAGCAGCAGAAGGAGTCTTCCCAGGGTTTTCCGTGTCCGCTGCTGCGCTCACCAGATCTGCGATCTTATCGTCCCTCTCCAGCAGCTTTACAGCCAAAAACCTCTTCTGTCCCTCCTCCACGTTTTCGCCCAGCTTTTCCTCCACGGCGGCTATGGCGGCCTCCACCTTTTCCGAAAACCGGTGCACCGGCGCCGGTACCTGCTTTTGCTTCGCCAATTGGACCGCCTTGTCAGCGGCTTCCCGGATACCCGTTCCCTTTAACGCGGAAATCTCCACCACACAGCACCCCAGCTTCTGCGCCAGCTTGGCAGTATGGATCGCATCGCCGCTTTTTTGCACCAAGTCCATCATATTCACCGCAATGACTACGGGAATCCCCAGTTCCATGATCTGTGTTGACAGATACAGGTTTCTCTCAATGTTGGTGCCGTCCACAATATTGATGATGGCGTCAGGCCTGTGGCGGATCAGGTAATTCCTGGCCACAACCTCTTCCAGGGTATAGGGGGATAAAGAATAAATCCCGGGCAGATCCATGATGGTGACCTCTTTATCGTATTTTAGCTTTCCCTCCTTTTTCTCCACCGTTACACCGGGCCAATTGCCTACAAACTGGTTGGAACCCGTCAGGGCGTTAAATAATGTCGTCTTACCGCAGTTCGGGTTTCCTGCCAATGCAATCCTAACAGACATTTCCATTCTCCTCTCTCCTCACACTTATCCTCCATGTCAGAGCAGTTTACTGCGATGACACGCGATGAGAAATTCGCGCAGGCGATTTCTCATCTGCGATCAG
>ERZ808040.1128-NODE-1128-length-19179-cov-4.838289_pt1 | contig 19179 bp, 13 predicted proteins | sample MGYA00380191_ERZ808040 | MGnify/ENA primary metagenome ERZ808040 (study PRJEB31490, sample SAMN06133395) | mouse gut metagenome | isolation source: J6 | host: mice | place: China: Chengdu | collected 2015-05 ...
CGTTTTCCGGTCACGTTTGCCATCGACCGGGCGGGAATCGTCGGGAGCGACGGCGAGACCCATCAGGGGATTTTTGACATTTCATACCTGACGCACATTCCGGGGCTTGTAGTGATGGCTCCAAAGAATGCGGCAGAACTGAAGGAAATGCTGGAGTTTTGTGTCACGTGCGCAGAGCCGACGGCGCTGCGCTACCCCCGCGGAGAGGCGGGAAATGCCCTGTTGCAGTACCGGACACCCATAAAGCGCGGGGAGTGCGAATGGATATGGAGGGAGGGCGAGGTGCTTGTGCTGGCAGTCGGGAGCATGGTGGAGACGGCCGAGCAGGCGGCGATGCTCTTAGCACTTTCCGAAATACGGACGGCACTTGTCAATGTCCGTTTCCTCGCGCCGGTGGACGGGCAGATGCTGCTCGCGGCACTCTCATACCGCTTCGTGGTGACGCTTGAGGAAAATGTTGCAAGGGGCGGTTTTGGTGAGAGCGTTGGCGCTTACCTGCTCGCGCACGGTTACCGGGGGGAGTTTTTGTCGGTTTCCCTGCCGGATCAGTTTATTGAGCATGGCTCGCAGGCGGAACTGCGGAAAGTCTATGGGCTTACCGCGGAGGGGATTGCGGAAAAGATAAAGGAAAAATGGGAAAATAAATGGGATCGGAAGCAGGCAGGGAGGAAACCGGAAGATGGATGAGACAAAGGATGGCAGGGAGTTGTCCTCCGCAGGAAAAGGCGGGGAATGGGGGGCGGGGGATGCCGTGCCGCAGAGTGCTGCTTTTGCAAAAAAGAAGAAGGGCAAAGTGGAAAAAGAACGGCTTGATGTACTTTTGGTAAAGCGGGGGCTTGCCGAGTCAAGGGAGAAGGCGAAAGCTGTGATCATGGCGGGCGAAGTGTTTGTGAACGGTGCAAGGGAGGACAAGGCCGGCAGTATGTTCCCTGTCTCGGCAGAAATCAAGCTGCACGGTGCTCCGATGAAATACGTCAGCCGCGGCGGTTTTAAGCTGGAAAAGGCGGTCATGGTGCACGGCGTAATTCTTTCCGGCAAGGTCTGCATGGATGTCGGCTCTTCCACGGGCGGTTTTACAGACTGTATGCTCCAAAACGGTGCAGTGAAGGTGTTTGCCGTTGATGTCGGCACAAACCAGCTGGCTTGGAAGCTGCGGCAGGATACGCGTGTTGTCGTGATGGAACAGACCAATATCCGCTATGTGGAACCGGGGGATATCGGCGAGGCGGTGGATTTTGTCTCGGTTGACGTTGCTTTTATTTCCCTGACGCTCGTGCTTGCGCCGGTCATCCGCCTGATGAAGGACGGGGCGGAACTCGTCTGTCTGATCAAGCCGCAGTTTGAGGCGGGCCGGGAGAAGGTTGGAAAGAAAGGTGTCGTGAGGGAGCCGGAGGTTCACCGCGAAGTGATAAAAAAAGTGGCAGACCACGCGGCGGGGCTTGGCTTTGAACTGCTGCATCTGGACTTTTCACCGATCCGTGGTCCGGAGGGGAATATCGAGTATCTGCTGCACGCGAGGAAGAGGGAAGCACTTTTTTTGGAGGAAGGCATGCCGGTGGAACCGCATTTTCATCAGGGGGATTTTGGGGAAGGTGCGGGTGTGCCGCCTGCGCCATGCCCGGAGGGGGAGTCTTTGGAAAAGCGCGCCGATGTCATGAAAATATACGCGCTGATCGCGCCGACCGTAACCGCGGCGCACGCAGAACTGCCGGCGTAGCGGATTTTTTTGCGAGGATAGAAGATGGATAGATTTTGTATTATCACAAACCGGGATAAAGATGAAAGTATGGCAGTGACCAAAAGGATCTGCGGGCTTTTGCGGGCGGAAGGAAAGCAATTCTGTCTGGCGGATATCAACTGCAGGCCGGACGGGAGCTGTTATACGAGGACGGAGGATGTCCCGGAGGGGACGGAGTGTGTGATTGTGCTTGGCGGGGACGGGACTCTGCTCCAGGCGGTTCACGATCTGTCCGGCAGGAAACTTTCAATTTTCGGGATCAATCTCGGGACGCTGGGATTTCTGGCGGAGACGGAGGTCGCGGAAATTGATGATGCATTCGGAAAATTGTTCGCGGGACAGTACGAGATACGGGAGCAGATGATGCTGTCCGTCAAAGTTTGTGCGGGCGGGCAGGAACGCTTCATGCCGGATGCCTTAAATGACCTGGTGATCACGCGCAGCGGTTTTTCGAGGGTGATTGGGGTCGGTGTCTACATAAATGGGGAACTGGTGAACGATTACCGTGGGGATGGCGTGATTATCGCAACCCCGTCCGGTTCGACGGGTTACAGCCTGTCCGCGGGCGGACCGATTGTTTCCCCGGCTTCCAATATGATGGTGATCACGCCGATCTGCCCGCATGCGCTGAATGCGCGCAGCATTGTCGTGGCGGATTGGGATGTTGTGGCGGTGAGGATCCGCATGAGCAAAAAGACACAGGAGGAGGAAGCGATCGCGACGGTGGACGGAAGGACGGCGGTAAATCTGCGCGCCGAGGATTACGTCGAAGTGCGGCGCGCTGGGCAGACGACGGGGTTGGTGCGGTTATCCGGCGGAAGCTTCTATCAGGTATTGGGTGCAAAGCTGAACGGAGGGCATGCGTGAGGGGCCAGGAAATGCCCCGGAATGTGAGGGAACATGAAATCAGGCAGACAGGGGAAGATAATAGAACTCATTACCAGGAATGAAGTGGAGACGCAGGAAGAACTGGCGGAGCTTCTTGCGGGGGCAGGCTACGCGGTGACGCAGGCAACGGTCTCCAGGGATATCCGGGAGCTAAAACTGACGAAGGTCGTGGCAGATTCCGGGAAGCAGAAATATGTGGTGCACATGCCACAGGAGGCGGGGCTTGACGAGAAGTATGTGCGCATCCTGCGGGACGGTTTTGTATCAATGGCGGCGGCACAAAATATTTTGGTCGTCAAAACCGTTTCCGGCATGGCAATGGCAGTTGCGGCAGCGATCGACGCAATCCGTATCGAGGGGATTGTCGGGTGTATCGCGGGGGACGATACTATCATGTGCGCGGTTCGGACATCGGAGGAGACCCTGGCGGTACAGGAGAAGCTTTCCCGCTTAGTCCACAGGCAGAAAAATGCAGCTGTGACAAAGGAGAGGGGGGAATCTTCCTGAAGACATTTTGCCGGCAAAAAGCAAGGTTTCCGAAATCCCCTGCTTTCCGCTGTGCGCGAAAAAATAAGGCTTGAAACGGGCAGATGACTGTGCTAAAATGGGAAAACGGAATGGGTGCGCCTAAAATCCGGCAAAACGCGGGACGGATGTGGCGGTGCTTGGGAGAAGCGGTTGGGAAGATTTGACGAAAACAGGAAAATAAAGGAGAAAAAAGTATGTCAGGACATTCGAAATTTGCAAACATTAAGCACAAGAAGGAAAAAAACGACGCGGCGAAAGGTAAGATTTTCACGAGGCTGGGGCGTGAGATTGCCGTTGCGGTCAAGGAGGGCGGTGCGGATCCTGCCAACAACAGTAAACTGAAGGATATCATCGCGAAAGCAAAATCCAACAATATGCCGAACGACACGATTGAGCGCAGCATCAAGAAAGCGGCGGGCGACGCGAACAATGTAAACTATGAGTTCGTTTCCTACGAGGGTTACGGGCCTAGCGGCACGGCGATCATCGTCGAGGCATTGACGGACAACAAAAACCGCACGGCGGCGAATGTGCGCAACGCGTTCACGAAGGGAAACGGAAATGTCGGCACGCAGGGCTGTGTGTCGTTTATGTTCGACACAAAGGGACAGATCATTATTGAAAAGGAAGAATGTAAGCAGGATGCGGATGAACTGATGATGATCGCACTCGACGCGGGGGCGGATGACTTTAACGAGGAAGAAGACAGTTTTGAGGTTCTGACATCGGAGGACGCGTTTTCGGCTGTCCGTGAAGCGCTTGAGGCAGCAGGGATTCCGATGATCGAGGCGGAGGTCACGATGATCCCGCAGACTTACGTGACGCTGACGGACGACAACGATATTAAGATGATCCAGAGAACGCTCGATCTTCTGGACGAGGATGATGATGTACAGAATGTGTATCACAACTGGGATATGCCGGAGGAGGGGGAATAGACTTTTCCGGATTTCAGGATTTTCTGGATTTGGTGTCGTTTTAAGGTGGATTTTCGGTAGTTTTCGGTTTTGTGAAAGCTAAAAATGTTTTTATAAAGCAAGAAAACCAATATTCTGGACAGGAATTTGGGTTGATGTAAAATATTTTAGATGAACATTCACAAATTGTTAACAATTTCGTCATAGGGAAGTCACAAAGAGGGGGTATGATGAGATCATCAAAGAAAACAACAGATGCTTACATCTAAGTTTTGAACTTTTTTTCATAAATACTACCCCCTCAAAAAGGCAGCCGGAGACGGCTGCCTTTTTCCTTTGGGAAGGGGGCTGGAAATATATTGAAGTCCCGGAAAAACTATAAGGGAAAGAATGGGGGAAGCCGATATAACTCATAGGCCGTTATGTTGGCTTCTGACTTGTTCCATGGACGGGAAATGTGATGTAAACAAGGGTGTTTTTCAGGACATGGTGATCCTGGCAATGCAGTGGGAAAGTTTTGTGCGATGTGTTTTGGATTATGGAAAACTTGCGGAAAAATAGAAAAGTGACACAGTTTTGTCAAAGGAATCCATTAAGATGATAGGGAAGAATTATACGGCAGCATAATAAACAGAGGCGGTGCCGGTGCAAAGCCATAAGATGCGCCCGGCAGATTACATAGGAAACTTTTTTGAAATGGAGGAGGATGTTATGAAGTTTAAGGCGAAGATTGCAGCCGCGTTGGTTCTGTCCTTGATCTTACAGGGCATTCCGGCGATGATGCCGGGGGAACCGCAGATCGTGGTGCGGGAAGCGGGGCAGGAGCAACAGGCGGAGAATACCGGCGGACAGGAGATCGTGATGCCGCAGCCGGGGCAGGACGGGGGCGTGGTGACGGCCTACGCGGCAGACCCGTCGGGTTCGGTGACACCGGAAGCGACGATCGACCCGACGACAATCTCGTTCCATTTTGTATATAACGGGAAAAATTACGCCCAGGGGGATGTCATCAAGCTCGAAGAAAACATAACGAACCAGATCATCTCCATTGAGTCAAGTTACGGTTTTATCGAGGATGGTACGGTATGTGACAAATGGTACGGGTATAATAAGGATGTCATTCAGATCGTGGAGACGAGCACATCCAACTGGTCGGGTGAGATAACGATCTGCGGGATCGGCACGACGGAAATCCGCGCCGAGATCAAGGACAAGGCAGGCCGTCTGTATTCGATCAGCTGCCAGGTGCAGGTGCCGTTTAGTTATTGCGATGAAAACAAAGATAAAAAGATCAATATTCATGACGGCAATTTCGGTATGGTTTCGGGTCTTAGGGGAAACGAGACTGAGTATGACAAAGCAATCCAGCTTAGCACGCAGGAAGATCCGGCAAAATCACATTATCTTCCGATGTTCCGTTTTGTAAAGTATAAGAACGGTGTCAACAGTACAACGGTAAAAGTAAACAGCGGCGACTTAATCGATGTATCGGCGACAAGCTTTGTTCCTTTTATCGTGGATACATCAAAGACCGACCCGAACGTGGCGACTGTGGACGAGGACGGTTATATCCAGGCGGTCGGTGCAGGTTATACGACTGTAAGGTTCCTGCCGATCAACAAAAACGAGAAGGATGCGATCGAGCTTCCGATCATCGTGGCACCGAGGGCAAAACTAAAGGACAGCCAGGGGAATTTTGAGAAAAAGCCGAAGATACAGCTAAAGGCGGGAACGACTTCGTTCGAGGTTCAGACAAACGCGAAGATCGCATCGAAGCTCGAATGGACGCTGTACCATAAGACTGTAAAGGAAAATAACAAGATCGGGGATAACAACAACGGAAAAGAGACGGAGATCGACACCAAGTACATGCATATTTATATCAGCGAGAATGATGACACGATATCGTTCTCGGCGTTAAAAGCCGGTGTTTATCATTTGGTTGGTTCCCAGGTGCAGTATAAAAACTTTAATACAAGTGTTGAGACCGTTGATATCGAGATTGTCGTGCCGATCGGTATCAGCGAGGAGCGTCTGGTGATGAATGTCGGGGATATCTACGATGTTCTTCTGAACGCGCAGATCCTTGACAAAGAGATTTTTCAGGGAACCGTTGCGGATAATCCAAACGAAACCGGGGTACCTTCCAACAAGGCGAGCTATTCCAACGGTATCCTCAAGGCGGAACTGAAGGGGGATACCTATCTCGTCCTGACGTATATGGGAAAGAACGATGCGGACAAAGATGTTTTCGGAAGCGATGATTATGTCTATGACGAGAATGATCCGGAGGGCACTTACTACGCGTACAAAGACCGGTATGTGATCCCGGTCACGATCATTGACGACCTCTCCCTGAATATGACGCAGGCTGTCATGTCGCTCGGCGGTACGCTGCAGCTGATTGCAAAAGTTTCCAATCTGAGTGTCCCGCTGAAATGGACCAGCAGCGACGAAAGTATTTTGAAAGTGGACGGAGACGGCCTTGTGACGGCGTTAAAGGAGGGAACCGCGACGATCCGCGTGACCCAGACCATCAACGGTGTCACGAAGACGGCGGAATGTATCATTGATGTTGTCGGTGCGGTCACAAAGATCGTACTTGACCCGCCGTCCAAGACGATTGGGATTAATGACCTGCTGACCATCAATGCCAAGATCACGCCGAACATCAACAATGTTTCGCTCAAATGGGTGACTTCGGATGCTACGATTGTATCCATTGAGCAGCCGGGTGATCTTTCCACGACCGTGAAAGGTTTAAAGGAGGGTATTGCTGTCATCACTGCGATCAATCAGGAAAATGTTGTGGTCGGTTCCTGTATGGTGACGGTCGTCGGTGACCATGCGATCAAAAAGATCACGCTGTCGCAGACGAACGTGACGACATCGCTCGCGGAAAAGAGTTTTGTGCTCTACGCGACGATCACACCGCCGGACGCGGAGAATGAGCCGGTGGTCTGGAGTTCCTCGGACAATTCGGTCGCAACGGTTGATCAGAAGGGTCTTGTCACTTTGAGGAAATCGGGTACGGTGACAATCATCTGTACCGCGAAGAACGACAGTGCGATCGCCGCGAGCTGCCGCGTGACCATCACACAGTCAGTGACGGGCATCCGGTTGGACCAGTCCAATATCAATATGAATGTGGGCGAGACTTTCCGCCTGACGTATCTTTTAACCCCGGCGAATGCGTCCAACACCGCCGTGACTTTCACTTCGACCAATCCGGCGATTGCGACAGTCAACAATTTGGGTGTTGTTTCGGCGAGGGGTGTCGGGCAGACGGCAATCATCTTAAAGACAAATGAGGGCGGTTTTATGGCGACCTGCCTGGTCAATGTCGGCAGGGTGGCGACCGCGGTAAAGCTGGATGCGACCGCAATCACCTTAAACGTCGGCGATTACTATACCTTTGAGACGACGATTACCCCGGCGGACAGCACGGACACGGCGCTGACCTGGGAAGTGTCGGATAAATCGGTTGCCGTAGTCAGCAATAAAGGGAAAGTGATTGCGAAGAAAGTCGGCGTTTCCGTGATCATGGCTAAGACAAAGAGCGGTTCGACCGCGTACTGTACGGTCACCGTGCAGCAAGGTGTGACCGGGGTGAAGCTTGATGACCATGAGGGTGTGATATATATCGGCGACGAGTGGGAGTTGAACGCGACGGTCAGTCCAAAGGGCGCGACCTCGCAGGAACTGAAATGGAATTCTTCTGACCGGAGTGTAGCCACGGTTGATGCCGAAGGGCGCATCAAGGGCGTGAAGGAAGGCCTGACCATCATCACATGTACGACAGTGGACGGCGGTTACGTCGATTACTGTGCAGTGCAGGTCATCCCGAATGAGGTGGCTTCGGAGGAGATTATTGTAAAGCCGGAGAGCTGCCTGCTCGGTGTCGGAAAGAAAATGAAACTGGAGGTACAGGTGCTTCCGGAGAACACTACCGACAAGACGGTGGAGTGGAGTTCCAGCAATACAGATATCGTGAAGGTCGATGAGAAGGGCCGGATCACGGGTGTCGCAGTGGGAAATGCCGTCATTACTTGTACCGCGGCGGACGGAAGCGGTGCGGAAGGTTATTGTGAAGTAGAGGTCTGCCAGCAGATCACGGATATTCGTTTGGATACGTCTTATCTTGACATGGTGGTCGGGGATACGGAGACCATCAGCGGCTGGATCTATCCAAGTGACGCAACTTACGGCGTGAAGTGGACATCCGATGATCCGACGATCGCGATCGTGGATGCCCTAAACGGCAGGGTGACAGCCCTGAAAGCGGGCGATACGGTTGTAAGGGCGACGGCGGAGGATGAGAGCGGCGTGGAAGCTATCTGCATCGTCCATGTACGCAACCCGGTTCCGATCACGAATATTCAGGTTTCGGAGTCAGAGATCGTCATGATACCGGGAGAGAGCAAGACGGTAAGCTTTACGATCCTTCCGGCAGGGTACACGGATGACTATGTATGGTCAAGTGATAATCCGGTCGTGGCAGATGTGAATAAGACCACCGGCCTGATTACAGCGAATGCGATGGGAACGGCAAATATCACGATTTTTGCGGATTCCGGCCGTTCGGCCTCGGTCAAAGTCTATGTTGTCGGATTGAGCAAGACCTCGCTTTCCTTACAGCAGTATACCTCGACGCTCATTAGCCTTGAAGTTTACGGGGCATCAAAATCGGATCTCGATGTCCGCTGGTATTCGGAAAACGAGCGCATCGCCGAGGTGCGGGGCGGTCAGATCACGGGCAAGGCGCTTGGTACGACCTACGTCTATGCGGTGGTGAACGGCAGAAGGCTTGCGTGCCGTGTGACGGTGGAAAAGATCCGCAGGTAGGGCAGGAAATAAAAAAGAAACGGGAATTATTACGGAATTGATTTTCGGAAATGATTCCCGTTTTTCCTTTTATTGTAAATTGTGCGGATGATCTGCATAAAAAACAGGGATACATTTCTGCGAATATTCTTATATTGCCTGTTTTGCTGGTTTGTGGTAAACTAGGGGGGAACGGCAATGAGAAAGGCAGGAAAGGAAACAGATAGATGTTGGTGAGTCTTCACGCAAAAAATTTTGCGATCATTGATGAGATTGAAGTATATTTTGGGGAACATTTGAACATTATTACCGGGGAAACCGGTGCGGGCAAGTCGGTGATTATCGGCTCGATCGGTGCGGCGCTCGGCGGAAAAGCAACAAAAGATGTTGTGCGGGCAGGAGCGGAACAGGCGCTTGTTGAGCTGTTGTTTGTCACGGCGCAGGAGAGTGTGCATGCCATGCTTGCAGCGCAGGGGATTGAGGAGCAGGAAGATGAAGTGCTCATTTCGCGCAAGATACTCTCCGGCGGAAAGAGTGTATTCCGCGTCAACGGCGAGACCGTTCCCGCGGCGTTTGTCAAGGAACTGGCGGGGGAGCTGATCGACATCCACGGCCAGCATGAGCACCAGTCGCTCTTAAAAAAGTCAAAGCATTTGGAGATGTTGGACCGGTTTGCCGCAGGCGAGCTTTCCGAAGTGAAGAAAGCACTGCGGGGAAGTTTTTTGGAATACCGGGCGTTGAAAAAGGAACTTTTGGGGGCGGTGGCGGACGAGGAAGTGCGTCTGCGTGAGCTGTCCTTTTTGAAGTTTGAGTTGGGTGAGATTGAGGAAGCGCGTCTTGTTCCGGGAGAGTGGGAGGAACTTACGCGTGAGCATAAGCGCCTTGCCAATGCCAATACGATACAGGAGACGCTTTCCGGTGTCTACCGGCTGACCGGGGAGGGCGGAGCCGCTGCCGAGCAGATCGGACATGCCGTGCGTCAGCTCTCAAAGATCGAACCGTATGACGAGAGGCTTACACAGCTGTATGTGTCCCTTGAGTCGGTGGAGGGTATGGTACACGATTTCAACCGTGAGCTAAACGCTTATCTGGATGATTGTGAGGACGAGGAGGAACATTTTGCGCAGGTGGAGGAGCGGCTCGGCCTTGTAAACCGTCTGATGGCACGCTATGGGGCGGATATCGAGGGGATATTAGCCCACGCCGAAGAATGCCGCGCAAAGATTGAGAAGTTTGAGAATTATGATGAATATCTGGAAAATCTAAAAAAGAAATGTACCGCGGCAGAAAAGGAATTGAACGAATTGTGCGGGAAGGCTTCGGCACTTCGCAGGGAAAGTGCAGAGGAACTGACGCGGCAGCTGACGGAGGCACTCAGGGAACTGAACTTTCTTGACGTGCGCCTTGAACTGCATTTTGAAACCTTAAAGGAATATACAGCGGACGGTGTGGACGAAGCGGAGTTTTTGATTTCGACCAATCCGGGCGAGCCGCTGATGCCATTGGTGCGCATTGCTTCCGGAGGTGAGCTTTCCAGGATCATGCTTGCACTAAAATCCGTGTTTTCCGGGAAAGATGAGATTGAGACGATGATTTTTGACGAGATTGATGTCGGGGTCAGCGGGAGGACGGCGCAGATGGTCTCGGAAAAAATGTCGGGGTTAGCCGGGCAGAGGCAGCTTTTGTGCATCACACATCTTCCGCAGATCGCCGCGATGGCGGACACGCATTTTATTATCGAAAAGATGACGGACGGGCAGAAGACGCGGACACAGATACGCAAATTGACCGAGGACGGTGCCGTGGGGGAGATTGCCCGGATGCTAGGAGGTGTAGAGATCACGGATACCGTACTTACGAGCGCCGCGGAGATGAAAGCGATGGCCGATAAAAAAAAGCAGGAAGTATTCGCCAGAGTAAACGGAAAATGCTAGTTTACCGACAAAGCTTTTGCACATACTAGAGAGCAGGAATGAGGGTATATCATTTTGGTATACCCTCTTTTTACATGCGCGTGGCATTTCGCTGCCTGCGTTTGATAAGGAGTGCCGGTGGGGCGGAAAGGAAGGCATTATGGAATATCCGGGACATGAGATACCAACACGAAAGAATAAAAAAGAGAAGAGCAGCCGGATGAGGACAAGACGAAAGGGTAATACCCTCTATTATAATGTGCCGAAGACCTCATCGGAACAGGAGAGAACAAAAAGGCGCTGCCGCCGCGCGCTTGGCTGGTGTGCCGTATTTTCCTTTCTGTTTCTTTTGGCATTCGGCTATTGGCGTATGTGGAACCTGATACCGGACAAGGTGCGCATCCTGGTGAACGAGACGGAGCAGTTTGATTTGAATGTGCCGCTCCAGGCGGATTTTTCGGAGGAAAATGTCGGGGTACTCTCGGTCAATGACTCCAACATCCCGGCGGGCAGCCTTCATATTGACCTGAAGGACCGCTTTACCCTGCGCGCAGACCAGACCGGGAGTTACAAGTTGGATGTCAAGCTGTTCGGGTTCATCCAGTTAAAGCAGATTTCACTTGACGTGCTAAACAACATTGAAGTGATCCCCTGCGGGAACCCGATCGGAATCACAATACGGACAAAAGGAGCATTGGTGCTCGGGACAGGTGTGGTCACCACAAGGAGCGGGAATGTGGAACCCGCTTCCGCGGCACTCCAGACGGGAGATTACATCATTGCGGTGAACCGTGTGGAGATTGACGGCAAAGAAGAGCTGATCAAGGCCATCCAGCAAAGTCCGGAAGACCGGCTGATCCTAACAATCCTGCGGGGCAAGGAGCAGCTTGAGGTACAGATCAAGAGGGTGCGCACGGCGGCAGGCGACTACAAGATCGGTGTGTGGGTGCGGGACGATACCCAGGGCATCGGAACCCTGACATTTATCACGACAAATGGGAGATATGCGGCGCTTGGGCACGGGATTTCCGATGTGGATACCGGAATCCTGATGACGGCGGCAAGCGGGGAAATCTATGACGCAGAAATCTTGTCCATCACCAAGGGGAAAGCCGGCACACCGGGGGAACTTACCGGGGTCATACGCAAATCGGAAAGCACCCGTCTTGGCGAAGTGTCGGCAAACACCACAAGGGGTGTGTTCGGCAGGCTTTCGGCGGACAATGGCGTGATGGAGCGGCTGGAGAAAAAGAGCAAATACGGGGTCGTGGAGCTCGGCTTAAGGCAGGAGGTAAAAACCGGTTCTGCCACCATCCTCTGTCAGGTGGATGATAAAGTGCGCGAATATAAAATAGAGATCGAGCATGTCGATTACGGCAACGCCAAACAGAGCAAAGGTTTGGTGCTGCATATCACGGATCCGGAACTGATTGAAAAAACCGGGGGGATTGTGCAGGGGATGTCCGGCAGCCCGATTCTGCAGAACGGGAAATTAGTCGGTGCGGTCACGCATGTCTTTGTGCGGGATGCAACGCGCGGATATGGCACATTTATTGAAAATATGCTGGATTTCCCGGAAGACTAAAAATCATTTACAAAAAATGTTAATTTAGGGCTTGATTTTTTCCGATAATTAGTGTATTATAAACATGAAATGGAAATAATTGGATTCTAATAGCGAATCGGCGATAATTTTCTGTTTTGGTCTGAAAAATAAGCCGTAAAAAATGGCAGAAAAGAGGAAAAAAGATGGAAAAAATCAATGTCTTAATTGTGGATGACAATGCGAGAACCGTGAGTATGTTGGAAGAGATTGTGCAGGCAGACGAGGAGATGGCCGTGATCGGCAAAGCGGAGAACGGGTTGGAAGCACTTGAGATGATAAAGGAAAAGGAACCGGATGTTGTTCTTCTCGATCTGATCATGCCAAAGTTGGACGGGCTCGGGGTGCTTGAGAAGGTTAAGAAGGACAAGGAGATCAAAAAGCTCCCGGCATTCATCGTTATTTCGGCGATCGCGCAGGAGAGGGTGACGGAAAACGCGTTCGAGCTTGGGGCAAGCTATTATATTTTGAAGCCGTTCGAGGGCAGCGTGGTGTTAAGCCGGATCAAGCAGGTGAAGGGAAGGGGAAGCCAGCATATTCTGGAAAAACGCGGTGTGCTTTCCGCCTGTGAGATGGCACCGATGAACCGCCCGCATAATCTCGAGGCCGATGTCACGGATATCATCCATGAGATCGGTGTACCTGCGCATATCAAAGGTTACCAGTACCTGCGCGATGCCATCATGATGTCGGTGGACGACCATGAAATGCTAAACTCGATCACAAAGCAGCTCTACCCTTCCATCGCCAAGCGCCATAAGACGACACCGAGCCGTGTGGAGCGCGCAATCCGCCACGCGATCGAGGTTGCCTGGAGCAGGGGGAAGATGGATACGATCAACGATCTTTTCGGGTATACGGTAAGTTACGGGAAAGGGAAGCCTACCAATTCGGAATTTGTGGCGCTGATCGCGGATAAGATCCGCTTGGAATATAAAAGTGCAGGCATCGGCGCGTAATTCCGGGGATATTGCCGCCCGGATTTGCGTAATTGTGGAAAAAAGTCATTTTGCCCCTTTTCGAAGGGGGGGAGATATGGTATAATGACATGGAAAGCAAGGTTGGAGAGACGGGATCAGGAAACCCGGAAACATATTTTTGTTTTCGGGTTTTCTTTATGGGTGAGGGCAGTGTGGACTGCCACAGGTGTTTTCACGGCGGATGGTGTGCCTGCCCATGTTCCCCGGTGTCCGGCGGGTGGGGCTTAGATTGCTACAGAAAAGAGGAGGGCAAAGGATGAAAAAGGTATTGTTTGTCGCGTCGGAGTGTGTGCCGTTTGTAAAGACGGGCGGTTTGGCGGACGTAGTGGGGTCATTGCCGAAATATCTCGACAAGCAGCAGTTCGACGTAAGGGTAATGCTGCCGAAATACATGATGATCCCGGATGGATTTAAGCAGAACATGCAGTATAAGACACATTTTTACATGGAACTGAACTGGCGCAGCCAGTATGTCGGCGTGCTTGAGACGGTCGTGGACGGGATCACATTCTACTTTATCGACAACGATTTTTATTTTGCGGGCATGAAGCCGTACGGAAACATTTACGAGGACATTGAAAAATTTGCGTTTTTCAGCCGTGCCTGCCTGTCGGCACTGCCGGTTATTGATTTCCGCCCGGACATTATCCACTGCCACGACTGGCAGACGGGGCTGATTCCCGTATACTTACATGACAGCTTCCAGGGCGGTGAGTTTTTCCGCGGCATAAAAACGATCATGACGATCCACAACCTGAAATTCCAGGGGATCTGGGATAAGAAGACCGTGAAGAATATCACCGGGCTTGGCGACTACTATTTTGCCCCGGATAAGCTTGAAGCTTACGGCGATGCAAATTACTTAAAGGGCGGTATCGTATATGCGGATTATGTGACGACGGTCAGCGATTCGTACGCGAACGAGATTAAGATGCCGTTCTATGGCGAGGGTCTGGACGGACTGATGAATGCGAAATCAAACCGCCTGATCGGTATTGTGAACGGGATTGACTACGATGAGTATAATCCGGAGACCGATCCGCTCATCGTACAGAATTATAATGCCAAGAATTTCCGTAAGGAAAAGGGAAAGAATAAGCGTGCGCTTCAGGAGGAATTAGGTCTTGAAGTGGACGATAAGAAGTTTATGGTCGGCATTGTTTCGCGCCTGACAGACCAGAAGGGTTTTGACCTGATTGACTATGTGATCGAGGAAATCTGCGCGGAAGATACGCAGCTTGTTGTTTTGGGCACGGGCGAAGAGAAATACGAGCATCTGTTCCGCCATTTTGCTTGGAAGTATTCAAACCGTGTGTCGGCGAACATTTTCTATTCGAATGAGCGCTCACACCGCATCTATGCGGCATGTGACGCATTCCTGATGCCGTCACTGTTTGAGCCGTGCGGCTTAAGCCAGCTGATGAGCCTCCGTTACGGCACGGTTCCGATCGTGCGTGAGACGGGCGGCCTGCGCGACACGGTTCAGCCGTATAACCAGTATGAGGGCACGGGTACGGGTTTTGGTTTCTGCAATTACAACGCGCATGAGATGCTTGCCACGATCCGTTACGCAAAGGATGTTTATTATAACCATAAGCGCGAATGGAATAAGATGATTGACCGCGGTATGGCGGCGGATTTCTCGTGGGCAGCTTCGGCGAAGAAGTATGAGGAACTGTATAATAGGATGTAATGTGAAACGGGCGGGAGATTGGGGATAAGATTTTCGGCGTGACCTGTTTCATATGGCAGATCCAAAAATGAACCCGTGTGGAGGTTCATTTTTGGATCTGCCGGTGGGCAGCGATGGCGGTTGTTCCGCGCGGTTTAAGGGGATCTGCCGGTGGGCTGTGATGCTGGGTGGTTACGGATATGATAAAAGGGAAACAGGGGATTTCCACGGGCAGGGGGTGTTCGTGGAAATTTTTGTGTGCGGGGTGTTCCGGTTCCGGAAAGCCCTTGTTTCAGAAAAGGGAAAAGAGCATTGCTTTTTTGTTTCGGGCAGGGGGATATTTGCGGCGGCAAGTTCCCGGTTTGCAGGGAAGATAGTTTTTCAGCGTCGGGCAGGGATTCCTTCCGCGCGGGAGATGGGGAGGTTCATGAGTATGGTATTACAGGATCTTTTGAAAGAAGTGGAAGTGGAGCAGGTATCGGGGGATACATGTGTCGAAATTTCGGATATAATCTATGACTCCAGAAAAGTAATACCCGGCTGTGTTTTTGTGGCGATTTCCGGCGTGAAGAGCGACGGGCACGATTACCTTGGCGCGGCGGCAGAAAAAGGTGCGGGGGTTTTTGTCGTGGAAAATAAGGAAAAGGGTGCCGCTTTCGCTTCCGGCATGCAGACCGTTGTGTATGTGAAAGAGACGCGCAAGGCACTCGCACAGCTTTCTGCGGCGTATTTCGGGCATCCGGAAAAGAAGCTTACAACAATCGGCATCACCGGGACAAAAGGAAAAACGACGACTGCTTACATGGTTCATTCCGTGCTGACGCACGCGGGCATCCAGGCGGGGCTTGTCGGCACGATCGAGACACTTGTCGGCACGGAACATATTGCCTCGGACAATACAACGCCCATCTCTTATCTGTTGTACCAGTATTTTGACCGTATGGTAAAAGCGGGCTGTACCTGTGTTGTCATGGAAGTATCCTCGCAGGGGCTCATGCAGCACCGGGTAGCCGGGATTATCTTTGATTATGCCGTGCTGATGAACATCGAGCCGGATCATATCGGACCGGGGGAACACGCGAGCTTTGAGGAATATATGGCATGCAAGGGAATGCTGTTTCATCAATGCAGGCTGGCATTGGTCAATGTGGATGACACACACTGGAAGACAGTACTTTCCGGCGCGTCCTGCCTGCTGAAAAAATTCGGTATCCGGGGGGAAAACCGCCATGGGGATGGCGGTGGCACGGATTATGATTTATACGCCGAGCATGTGCGCCTGCACACCGGGAAGGGCGGGCTTGCGGTTGCGTACCATCTTGCCGGGAAGGCGGATTTTGATGTGCAGGTCAATATCCCGGGTAAATTTACAGTCTACAATTCCATGACGGCGGCGGCAATCTGTCTTGAACTTGGCATCGCGCCGGACATCATCCGGAAAGCATTGTTAAACGCCAAGGTACGCGGGCGGGTGGAACTCGTGCCGGTTTCGGAGCGTTTTACGGTCATGGTGGACTACGCGCACAATGCGATGAGCTTAAAAAGCCTGTTGACGACCATCCGTGAGTATGAGCCGAAGCGCCTCGTCTGCCTTTTTGGCTGCGGCGGGAACCGCTCCCGTGACCGCAGGTTTGAGATGGGCGAGATTTCCTCACGCTGCGCCGACCTTACGGTCGTGACGACGGACAATCCGCGCTACGAGAAGCCGGAAGATATCATGGAAGACATCATTACCGGGGTAAAAAAGGGGGACGGGGAGTATATCGCAATCCCGGACCGGCGCGAGGCGATACAGTATTGTATCCGGAATGCGCAGGATGGAGATATTATCGTGATTGCAGGGAAGGGTCATGAGAATTATCAGGAGATCTGCGGAGTGAAGTATCCTATGGATGACAGGGAGATGGTGATGGAGTGTAAGGGGGAGGCCGTCGGGAAGTGAGAACGCAGTGGGGAAAATGAGTAGGACCGTGAGCATTTTTGCAGGTGGAATTGTATGCGGGTGAAACAGAAGAAAGGAAGGTAAGGAATGGCAGATATTCAATTTGAGATTACAAAGGAGTTGGGAGTGCTTTCCGAAAGCGCAAAGGGATGGAGGAAGGAGGTCAACCTCGTTTCATGGAATGGCGGGATGCCAAAGTATGATATTCGGGATTGGGCACCGGGACATGAGAAGATGGGGAAAGGGGTTACACTTTCGGAGGAGGAAGCAGGGAAGCTGGCCAAGATACTTGCAGGATTGGCAGAAGAGTAAAGGGTGTGGTTTATAGCGGTTGTACAGATGGATTATGATCTGGTTGACCTGCTTCTATGTCTGTTCTCAGGTGTGGCTTTTGCCACGGCAAAAGAGAGGCTGTCTTGTGTGTCAACTGCCGCGTTTGTTGCCATAAAGTGGCTTGCCTTCCAAATGTCATGATGGCTTTATCATAACATGGAACTGCCGGTATGGAGGGATATTGTTTTTATAATCAGCCAAATACGATGGGCAGCAGGAGAATATACCGATTCCGCCGCCCATCGCAAATAGTTTGTTGTCATTTCGCCTTGTTATGCCCCATAATAATGCTTGATAGCATGAGCGACATATTCAGAACAGCCTTCCCCGAATTGGCTATCGGTTAATTCCATTTAACCGATTTCGTTTCTGCTCCAATAAAGATTTTTGAGTTAATAAAGCCTGTTCTTTATCATAATCAGGGTTATCCATGATTTTTTTAATGTCAATCAATGGAATTTCGAATTCTCGAAAGAACATAATTTCCTGTAACTTTTCTAACGCTTTGTTGTCATAAAGCCGATAACCCGCTTCTGTTATTTCCGTTGGCTTTAGTAGACCGATTTCGTCATAATATCTCAATGTCCTTATACTTACTCCGGTTATCTCCGACACGTCTTTTACAGTTTTCATTATTTCCTCCTTTCGGTTCAATCGTAAACCGTTACGCCACGAGAGAGCCAATACGAAAAATAATAAATTTTGAATTTTATCTTATGACAATTATAAACAAAATTCTGCCTTATAGGAATCGTATTTTTCTTTCCGCTGCTGGAACCGCCGATTACAAGAATGTTTTGCCACGGGCATATTTCGGCTGTTCGGGCGGCTGTTTACGGCGAGACATCCTGTCTGTGCGAGGGGTCTCAAATACCGGGTTTATGTACAGCTTTATGTCGTCGGCGGTTCCCGATAAAGTGTTTTTTGGGGTTATTGATGCAAAACTTTTTCGGCGCGGCGGGAAACGGGCAGGAAGAAGGGGGGCAAAACACGCCTGTGGACGGTTAGAAGCCGATTTTTGGGGTAAGTAATATAAAATCCTTACCCTGTGGATTTTCGCGTCCGCAACGCCTTAAAAATCAAGCTTTTTCAAGCCCTGTTGCTTGGATTTTGCAGGGAGGAATATTATGGATTTTGTATCGGATTTTCCATCGACTTTCCCGGTATTTCCTGTTATAATTAGTATTATATTTTAAAGTGCATGCTGTCCTTCTGTATTGCGAAAAGATAGAATTGTACTAAAATACAGTAGTTTGGCAGCTTGGATGTATAGCGGCATGGCAGTGCACCGGCCAAAAACAAAAAAGCGGAGGGAAAACACATGGACAAAGCGAAAGTATTTTTTACAACCTTCAAAACATCCGAACATGAAAATTTACTCCAAAAGCTTCACCGCCTTATGAAGACTGCAGGGTTTGAAACCATTGATTTCACGGACAAATACACCGCGGTCAAGCTCCATTTCGGCGAGTACGGCAATCTCGCTTTCCTGCGCCCGAACTACGCGAAGGTCGTGGCGGACTACGTGAAGGAACTTGGCGGCAGGCCGTTCCTTACCGACTGCAACACGCTCTACGTCGGCAGCCGCAAAAACGCGCTCGACCATTTGGAGACTGCCTACGTCAACGGTTTTTCGCCGCTGCAAACCGGCTGCCATGTCATTATCGCGGACGGGCTGAAGGGAACCGACGAGACACTTGTCCCTCTTAACGGGGAATATGTGAAGGAGGCGAAGATCGGGCACGCGGTTATGGATGCGGATGTGTTTATCTCGCTCTCGCATTTTAAGGGGCATGAGATGGCGGGCTTTGGCGGTGCGATCAAAAACATCGGCATGGGCT
>ERZ808040.1130-NODE-1130-length-19117-cov-4.875578_pt1 | contig 19117 bp, 15 predicted proteins | sample MGYA00380191_ERZ808040 | MGnify/ENA primary metagenome ERZ808040 (study PRJEB31490, sample SAMN06133395) | mouse gut metagenome | isolation source: J6 | host: mice | place: China: Chengdu | collected 2015-05 ...
TTTTTTGAAGGAGTTGGTGGTTTCCGTAAAAACAGCCATAAAAAAAATATGCCCCTTTCCGGGTGACAGGCTTTTATCTGTGCTTGTCCACCTAGAAAGGGCATATTCTGCCGCTTTTATATTATTAACCGGGAATCCCTGCTTACCAGAGCCGCTCCACAATCGCCGCGACACAGTCCTTCAAAAGAACCTCCCCATTGAAATATCCTATCGCTTCCTCGGTCAAGATCTGCAAAACGGCGGCATCCACATTCTGCCCCTTGCGAACCGAGCGAAGCGCTCTCCCCATCTGTTCCGCCAGCACATCCACAGTCTTGCTTCCACCTTCCTCCCCGCACCAGACTTCGCCCTGAGTGTCCGTCCTCAAAGCCTTTGCCCAGTCTGCAAGATTTTCTTCGAAGACTTCCGAATGGACAGAAAAACCGGAACCTTTATATTCGGCCTGCATTTCCCCCGAAAATACGGTCTGCACGAACAAACCCGCCAACTCCTTGTTCGTTGACCAAGCATTGATGCCAACCAGCCCTACCGGGAAGAATTTCCCTCCTACCTGCAGCATTCTCCTGCCCTGCGATACCATATTTTTAACTTCGGCAGAATATGTGTACAGATCATCCATCCCGCGAAACGGCATAAGCAGAATCCCCGCATCCTTTTCCGCAAGTTCCGTCACATCCAGCTCTTCCGCAAAATACCGGTGCGCCGCTTCCCCACCTTCAACCGACGCGCCGTCACCCAGCCATTTCGTGTACAAGACGAAATTTGCAATTTCCTCTTCATCCATGCTTCCGTCCGGAAGGATAAATTCCGGTGCATAATTATAATACGCCAATTCCAGCAAGTCCGCCCAGGAATAACCGTCCAGATCAATTTTTCTTCCCTCTTCCAGAGGCGACGAATACTCTACAAGACTGCGCAGGGATTCCAGCTGCCGCGCCCCCTGCTCCTGTATAAGGATAACCGGAACAAAATAGCGGGCCGGTAACATAAATGTCCCCCCATCCTCCGTATAAGCAGAAAGAATATTTTCCTGCAGTTCCTCCTTCAGCGGTTCCAGGGTTTTGGACATGTCCGTCAAGAGCCCGTTTTCCTGATAAGACTGCGCCGGAAGCCCATCCAGAAGCAGCACATCCGGTCCCGTTCCCGCAAGCAGCCTCACTGTCAGCGCATCAATCTGCTCCGGAACCGAACTCCCTTCCTTCCCGGTCTCATGGCAAACTTCAATGTCCGGATAACGCGATGCAAAGCCTGCGACCAGTTCCCGCGCAACGGCACTGTCCGTAAGGGAATAGACCGTCAGGACATCGCCCGGTGCTTTGGTCTCACCAAAACGGTCATTTCCGCTGCTATCCGTCCGGCTTCCCGCTTCCTTATCCGCGCCGTCACCGAATTTTTCCTGCCCTTCCCTGTCTTCGGCATCATAAAAATCCGTCCCGGCTACCAGCACCCGGTTAAGAATCCCCGTATGCCCTTCTTTTTCCGGTGTCTTCGGGTCACTGCCGAACACACAGACTGTCCCCGAAACGAAGATTGCCGCGAAGACCATCCAGAACACGGTCGGTTTTTTATAGCGCATAACATTTTTGATCCGCCCCTTCACATCCCCTTCCCCAAAGGCAAGGTAGGTTCCCAGAACAAAATGCCGCCCGGTCGCAAGTTCTAACAGGGAAACGGAATATTCCGCCCGAATATCCTCCTTCATCTTTTTCATGACCGCCTCGTCGCACGCCATCTCCATATCCTTGCCGGAGAGATAAAACGCCAGCCAGACAAGCGGGTTGAACCAGTGGAGCATCAGCGCGGCAAACGCCAGCAGCCGGAATACATAGTCGCCCCTTCTCACATGCGTCTGCTCATGCAGTAAAATATACTCCTGTTCTTTTCCGCACAGGGCGGACGGCAGATAAATCTTCGGCACAAACACACCGGACACAAATGGGGATTGAATATAATCGGACTGGTAAATATTTCCTCTAAGCCGCACAGCGCCGACCAGCTTCCTGCGCAGGCACAGAATACGGAATATGCTATAAAGCAACATCACGGCAATGCCGCAGAGCCATATCCATGTGGCTATGACAAGCCATGCGGGCAAGCTGTCATACCCTGTCCGGACAGGGGCATCCCCGCCCACCGGTACATTCTGCCCCGCCGCACCTCCTGCCACGGAAATCGCATTTTCCAAAAGCCCCTGCCTCTCCCATGCCGCAACCATGCCTTCCGAAAGGACATCCTTCCCGGAAACTCCCTTCTCCAAAAGCAGGGCGGGCGGGGCAGGAAGCAAAATCTGGGAAGTATCCGCCGTTGCAGCGGTCTCCCCCGCTGCCGGACGGCGGACGACGCTAAACCTGCCCTCCCACGCAAGCCAGAGATCATAGGCTCCGCCAAACATCCTGCCATCCTCATAGCCCGAAAGATCCGTATCTGCCGCCAGCGTCCCTTCCCCCGCGTCCTTACTAAGAGGAGCATTTCCGTTCTGCCGGATACCTTCCCATCTCTTCCCCTCCGAAACCCCCGTCTGAAGCGATTCCAACAGCGCCGCGGACGCAGGCTTCATATGCGCAGTTCCTTTCAGGTCGACCAGACGCAGCGCGGAAAACATGGATGGTATGGACACCGGGCAGAGCAGCCGGAACAAAACGACACTCCAAAGCAGGTAGCAAAACAGCTTCGGACCCCGTTTCAGAAAACACCGTACGACCAGGACAGCGGCAACCGCAAGGCCTGCCACCGCCCCCATTCCCGCAATGACCGGGAGCAACATGTAAATTCCCATAGCGATACCTCCCCGGCCGTCTTACGATTCCCCGCGCCCCTCATTGATGATCGCGAGCAGTTCCTGCACCTCTTTTTCTGACAGTTTTTTGCGGCGGACAAACGCCAGCAAAAACTGGGGCAGTGACCCCTGGAAAGCATCCTCGACAAACTTCTCGCTCTGCATTGCAAAAAATTCCTCCCTCGACACGAGCGAGACAACCTTCCCCCCTTCATTTTGAAACAGCCCCCGCTCACAAAGACGGCGCAGAATTGTGTAGGTCGTGGACTTTTTCCAGTTCAGTTCTTCCCCGCACCGCTTTACCAATTCCCCGGAAGACAAGGGTTCATTTTTCCATATGATTTCGGCAAAACGCATCTCGATCTCAGCCAGCCTGTATTCTATCATATTGCCCTCCCAAATATCAAATCGATTTCTGTCATCAGTTTACAATACGTAAACCGATTTGTCAAGCGCGGAAACCGATTTCATGCCCACAGCCGCAAAATCCTCCCTCTCCCACAAGACACGCCATAGCGGCAAGATACAAAAAAGGCTGGAACCGGAACGCCGCATGTACGTCCCGATTCCAACCTTATCTTCTGAACCAGCATCCTTAGTTGTTGATCAACTTGTCCTCTTCGTTGTTCCAGCTGTAGAGCTTGCGGATCTCCTCGCCGACCTTCTCGGACGGGTGCTCCGCCGCAAGCTTCCTCATCGCGCGGAAATGAGCCTGTCCGCCCGCATCCGACATATCAAGCAGAAATTCCTTTGCGAAAGAACCGTCCTGAATGTTCTTTAAGATCTGCTTCATCGTCTTCTTTGTCTCATCCGTGATCAGTTTCGGCCCGGTGATATAATCGCCGTACTCCGCCGTGTTGGAAATGGAGTAGCGCATTCCCGCGAAACCGCTCTGGTAAATGAGGTCAACGATCAGCTTCATCTCGTGGATACACTCGAAATATGCGTTCCTCTCGTCATAACCTGCCTCGACCAGCGTCTCAAAACCCGCCTGCATCAATGCGCACACACCGCCGCAAAGCACGGCCTGCTCACCGAAAAGATCCGTCTCGGTCTCGGTTCGGAACGTCGTCTCAAGCACGCCTGCCCGCGCGCCGCCGATGCCGAGCGCGTACGCAAGTGCCAGCTCCTGCGCTTTTCCGGTCGCGTTCTGCTCCACCGCCACAAGGCACGGAACCCCTTTGCCCGCCTGGTACTCACTCCTTACCGTGTGGCCAGGTCCCTTCGGGGCAATCATTGTGACATCGACATCCTTCGGCGGTACAATCTGCCCGAAATGGATCGCAAAACCGTGCGCGAACATCAGCATGTTGCCCGCCTCAAGGTTCGGCTCGATCGACTCCTTGTACATCTTCGCCTGCTTCTCATCGTTGATGAGGATCATGATGATGTCCGCCTTCTTTGCCGCCTCGGCAGCGGTGTAAACCTCAAACCCCGCCTTCTCTGCCTTTGCCCAGGACTTGCTGCCCTCGTAAAGACCGATGATCACATGCACGCCGGAATCCTTCAGATTCAGCGCGTGGGCATGTCCCTGACTGCCGTATCCGATGATCGCCACGGTCTTCCCATCCAAGAGAGAGAGATTGCAATCTTGCTGATAAAAAATCTTTGCCATTTTTTTGTCCTCCTAAAAAATTTATAATCAACCCGTTCCATAACGAAACTGCCCAATGCGCAGCACCCTATGTATAGGTGGTCATACCGTTTTACCGCCGCGCACACCGCAGGCTAATGAAACGCCGCATCAGAGCCTTCCCGGCTGTCCACCTGCCCGCCGTACCACAGCGATGATAAAAAACAATCTTGTCCCCCGCTTAGTCTTCAATATAATCTGCAATATCCCCGGAACCCCTTGTAAGCCCCGTAAGCCCCGTACGCACGATCGACAGGATCTCAAACCCGTCCAGAAGCTTGATGAACGCGTCGATCTTTGCCTGGTTCCCTGTCAGTTCTACCATCAGCGATTCCTTCGCGACATCCACGATCTTTGCACGGAAAATATCCGCAACGGCGATCACCTGCTGTCTCTGCTCCGGATCCGCCTTTACCTTGACCAGAACAAGCTCGCGGCAGACGGAATCCCCGGAATGTAACTGCGTGATCTCCACGACATCCTCCAGTTTTTCCACCTGTTTGTAAATCTGCTCCAGTGTCTGCTCCTCCCCCCGGACGACGACTGTCATACGGGAAAATGCAGGATTTTCCGTCTCACCTACGGTAAGGCTCGTAATATTGTAACCACGGCGCGAAAAAAGACCGGATACACGGCTTAACACACCCGCAGTATTGTCAACCAAAATTGATAAAACCATCTTTCTCATCGTGACTTACCCCTTTCCTATATCATCTGCACCTGTATGCTGTGCACTTTAGCGAAGTAGTGCCTTTAAGTATTCTATCAACTTATATGGCATTTGTCAAGAAAAAAGGGCGGCAGTTTTTTCTGCCGCCCCAAAATAGGTGAATCCGGTATGGTGATCGAACAGGCAGGCAACCTTGCCGCCAAAGATTTTAGTCCGGTATTATGATTGCGCAGGCAAGATAGGCGATAATGCCCGTTCCCGTGCAGGCTAAGATTGCCCAGGCAACACGGACCAATGTCGGGTCAATGTTAAAATATTCCCCGATCCCCCCGCATACACCACAGATCTTACGGTTGGTCGCTGATTTGTAAAGTTGTTTTCCCATGATGATATCCTCCTTTATAATTATTTTATTCTGCCCCTGTTCCCGTTTTATTTTCCTGCGTTTCCCAGCCGGAAATATCCGGTTCATCGGATGGTTCTGCTATGACATCCTGCACGGAGCCGCCGGACGGTGGTACGTCTGGTATCTGCGGCTCATCGGATGTCCCTGCTATGGCATCCTGCACGGAGCCGCTGAATGTCACGTTCACCGAGCCAATGTCACATTTTACTTCAAGCTTTCCCTTTGCATTCCTGCCCTCCCACCTCTCATGGATACCAAGGCCACCCGACTGGTTCCATTGATCATGACGACCTACGGCATATCCCGGGAACTGCACATTCCCGCTGTCATAAGAGTAATAAGCAAGCTCCCCTATGTCGCAGCGGATCACCCCGTCATAATCTTCCTTCCCCCCATATACATTGACATTAAGCACACCCATATTACCGTTAACCCGGATATCCTTAAAACTCCCCTCCACCATGCAATTTCCGATATCACAGCCCGCATCCAGCCGTTCTGCATGGCAATCACTTAAAATGAGCTCACCCGCGTTCATGGAAATATCCATCTCACCGGCTCTTACGCCTTCCATAAAGAGTTTGCCGCAGTCTATGCCAATGTTCATCCTGCCGCTGTAATCTTCCGGCAGCAAAAGCCGGTATTCCTGTACGACAAACCCTTCACGGTCAACCCCCCATCCCATTGCCATGAAAGAAAGGCTTGTTACCGTACTTTTCCCGCCGTCCATGCGGATGTCCAATTCTTCCCCGGTCCGGAGGAGAAAAAGATTTTCCTCCGTTACATTCTTTGCCTGAAAATGTACCTTTCCGTCCTCTGAAGTCCCTATATACATATATCCGAACGGGACATCTATCCGGATGCTTCCCACACCGTCAAACTCTTGCTCGACCTGGTCACTTCCCTGCCCGCTTTCCCTGTATTTCTCCCAGTCCGATCTTGCCCTTCCGATCCCTGCCGCGACCAGGAGGATTCCAACCCCCAACAGTATAGCGGCAATCCCGGAAAATATTTTACTGAAACGTCTCATTTTTTACACCCACCTTCCCCGCAGCGCCGCAAAGATGCGCCGGATACCGCGAAAAAGCGCCGGGATCGCACGGAATGCGCAGTTTACGGCAAACACGATAAATAAAATCCCGACCGCGGCCAATATCAACCCGCCGCCCGAGAACAGGCAGAGTAAGCCCATCCCCGCGGAAGCATTCGCAAGCGCGTTTCCGACCAACGCCACCCCGCCCGCAACCAAAGCAATACCGCCAATCCCAAACCCAATGAAAAAACCTCCCATCACGCATATGAATGCGAGCAAGACCGGGCAAAGGAACGGAATCCCAAACACAAGTGCCAAAATGAAGAGGAACGGGGAAAAATAACTTTTTGTCCGCACAGTCGCCCCGCGCGCATAAGAATCATCACCGTATCCGTTTGCACGGTAGTGCCTGCCGTGCTGCCTGTATCCGTCTTCCTCCCCGTAATCCTGCGCGTAAGCTTCGTTCCTGCGCATCCGTTCTTGCTGCCAGCCGGCATCCTGTGCCCCTGACATATCATCCTGTTGGAACGATTTTCCCTGCTGCCATTCCTCCTCCCATATCCCTGTTCCGCCATCATCCTGTTCCGAACGGTTCTTTTTTACACTAAAATCACCCTGGTCAAACGATCTGTACTGCGCATGTTCCTCTTCCTGTGTCCCTGTACTATTTGTTGGCTCCGCGGATTCCTGCCAGTCTGCTTCGGGTGCTTCCGCATCCCCTTCCCCGTATGCATCCTCCGGGAACTTCCCTTCCCCCGATGCCTCTGCCGTCTGTGTTTCCCTGTCCGCACTCTCCCTGCCCCCGCAGCCGGTGCGGATTTTTTCCGCCACATCCTCCGGGCTTACAAGCTCCCTGAGCACACGCGTTTCCTCAAGCGGGCCGGCATCCGCAAAATAGTCTTCATAATAACGTATGGCCTCCTGCCGTTCTTCCTGCGGCAGGTCACCCAGCAATTCCCTTAACCTTGCCAAAAACTCATCCTTCATCATCGCATTCATCCTTCCCCTTCCCCGGTTCCTTTAGACCTCCGTCCCGCTTCCCGCTCCTGATAAATATCCCGGTAATTTTTGCCGCGTATTTCTCCCATTCTTCCATACACTCCGCAAGCTGCGCACACCCCGCCGGCGTGATCTGGTAATATCTGCGGTTTCGCCCCGCGTACTCCATATCGTAAGTTTTAAGGCTGCCATCCTTTTGCAGGCGGCGCAGTACCGGATAGAGCGTGGATTCCGACACGTCGAGCACCTGTCTTACCTCCTGCGTGATCTTGTAGCCGTAAGTTCCTTCCTCTTCCTGTGAGACGACTGCGAGGACAATGGCATCCAGCAGTGTCGAACCCGTATTAAATACCATTATCTCATCTCCCTGACAAATGATTTGGCATCTTCCCTGTCTGTGCTTATACTATACGTCGTATAATATTACATTGTCAATAGACTTAATCATTTTCTAATGCTTCTATAATCGAAATGCCATGCTCCCTGTCCGCCCCGCATGTTTGCGATTGACACAAATCCGTTTATTCATTATAATGGTGATAATCACAATGAAAAGGAGATTGCATCATGGAAGAAAAAAATCCAATCGTCACCATCACTATGGAAAGCGGTGACGTGATGAAGGCGGAACTATACCCGCAGATCGCCCCGAACACGGTCAACAATTTTATTTCCCTTATCCGGAAAGGCTTTTATGACGGACTGATCTTCCACCGCGTGATCGAGGGCTTTATGCTGCAGGGCGGCGACCCGGAAGGTACCGGCTGCGGCGGTCCGGGCTATTCAATCCCGGGGGAATTTGCGCAGAACGATATTCCGAACAACCTAAGGCACACGAGGGGTGTCCTCTCAATGGCACGCTCCGAACATCCGGATTCCGCAGGCTCGCAGTTTTTTATCATGCACAAGAATGCACCGCACCTTGACGGCGCTTATGCCGCTTTCGGCAAAGTGACCGAGGGGGAGGATGTCATCGACCGCATCGCCTCCGTCCCGACGGACTGGAACGACCGCCCGATGGAAACATGGCGAATGAAATCTGTGACCGTGGAAACCTTCGGCGTTTCCTACCCGGAACCAAAGCACGCTTAAAAAGCCGGAACCGCATTTTTGTTTTTTGCAAGGAGGCTATGCCGCAATGAATCTGCAAATTGCCATCTGTGACGACGATTTAGACCAAATTGAATATTTGTCCCTGGCCGTGCACGGATGGGCACACACGGCAGGCCGTCCCTGTACGGTGCGCAGCTTTTCAAGTGCGGAAGCATTTCTTTTTGCCTGCGGGCAGACCCAGGCATTTGATATCCTCCTGCTCGACATTGAGATGGGGGAACTCTCCGGGATGGATCTCGCCAAACATATCCGCGGCGCAGGCAGCCGCGCGGAGATCATTTTCGTCACCTCCCATTTTGAGTTTGCCGGGGAAGGCTATGAGGTAGATGCCCTGCATTACCTCACAAAGCCGGTTGCGCAAAAAAAACTTTCGGAGGTTATGGATAAAGCAGCCGCGCGCCTCTCGCTCATGCCGCCCGGCGTGGTCATTAACAGCGAGGGGGAAACCGTGAAGCTGTATGAACCGGACATTCTCTATGTGGAAGCGTTCCTGCACTATCTCTGCATTTATACACAGGAAAAGGAATATCGTGTCAAAGAAAGCCTCTCCTCTTTCGAGGCGAGGCTTTCCCGCGATTTTTTCCGCATCCACCGCTCTTATCTCGTTTCCCTGAGGCATGTAACAAAAATATCCCGCAGCTGTGTGAGCATTGACGGCAAAACGGAACTTCCGCTCGCCCGCGGGAAATACAATGCCGTCAACCAAGCTTTTATTGAACGGATGTGAGGAATACCCGCATAGAATCCGGACGCATGGAACAGGCGGCTCTCCCGCATGGCATCACGGCATAAAAACGGTTTTACATACCGGTCAAACGGATTTTTGCGGGGACAACGAGGTGATTCGCATGAGAAAAAAAACATATTTAAAACTAATCGAATACCAGACCGAACAATCCGAGCGCCATTTGGGCGAAGTCCGGGGTATTTACCGCGAAATGCGCGGCTACAAACACGATTTCCACCATCACCTGCAGGCGCTCAAAGGCCAGCTTGAGGCGGGGGAAACCGCACGGGCACTCGCCTACATTGAACAGCTTGACGACCAGCTCATCCATGTGGACACAATCCTAAAAACAGGAAACACCTCCCTCGACGCGATTTTTTCCGCGAAGACCGCCCAGGCAAAGGCAATCGGGATCACGGTTACCGTCAACGCCAATGTTCCGGATTCGCTCTTGCTCTCCGACCTGGAACTGAGCATCATTGTCGGGAACCTGCTCGACAACGCCATCGAGGCATGTGCTGCCGTCACGGGGGAGCGCTTCATCCGCATCTATATGACGGTCAAGGGAAACATGCTGTATTTTTCCATGCTCAATTCGTCCGGGAAAAAGCAGAAAAAAAACGGGACTCTCTTTGCCTCCCGCAAAAAGGGGGTTCACGGGTTTGGCCTGTACCGGGCAGAAACCATCCTGGCCGAGCATGGGGGATGGTGCAAGTACAACAGCGAGGACGGCGCGTTTTCTTCCGAATTTCTTGTACCTGCCTTAAAGTCCTGATTTTTCCGGCTTTTACCGCGGCATAAACCGCCGGCATCCATCAAAGAAAATTTTTCAATTTTTTCTTGACAACCGTTTTTCCATATGCTATTTTATAATTGATATTGGGCGAAACGCTCGATCCACGCTTGACAGGGAAAATTTCTCTGGCAGGCGTTTTTTTATGCACACGGACACCCAAAGGAAGAATGTCAGCAAAGGCTGACGGATGTCCGGCGCGCGGGCAACTCAATTTCCCGGGAAACCGCGAACATCGCAGGAAGAGATTTTAATGACAGGACAGATAAAATCCCTTCTGCGCCGGCCGGCGCTGTGGACGGTTTTGCGGAACCAGAAATCAGCATGCGCGCGGACAGGCACCCGGTGGATTTTACACAGGCGCAGCCCTCCGAAAGCCCACTGTCCGTTCCGGTGCCGGAATGTGCACTTACAGAAATAAGAATGGAGGACAAACATATGGTAACAATCAGCAAATTTTCCCCTGACAACAAACGCTATCAAAATCTTCTCGCGCGTGGGGGCGGCATCCCTGCATCTGTGGAAACTACCGTGCGCGGTATCATGGCCGATGTCAGGACGCGCGGCGATGCGGCACTCTACACCTACATGAAAGAGCTTGACCAAGTCGACATCAGCAAGATCGGACTTTTTGTATCCGAGGAAGAATTCGCCGAGGCAGGAAAAAAAGTTTCCCCCGAATTTAAAGAAGCTATCAAAAGATCCTGCGACAACCTTTTTAAATTTCACAAAAGACAGCTTCCCACCGGCTTTTGCGAAACTTATCCGGACGGGTCGGTATTAGAGCGCCGGTACACGCCGCTCTCCCGCATTGCCGTCACCGTGCCCGGCAATATGGCACCGCTCGTTTCCAGCCTCTACATGAACCTGGTTCCGGCAATCGTGGCGGGCGTTCCGGAAATCTACATTCTTACCAAACCAAAAAGCGACGGCAGCATCGACCCGCACTTGCTTTACGCCGCAGACTATCTCAATGTGAAAAATTATTATAAGCTCTCCGGCTCACAGGGAATTGCGGCCGTCGCCTACGGCACAAAAACCGTTAAAAAGGTCGACGCGGTCGTAGGTCCCGGCAACTATTACACCCAGACAGCAAAAAAACTGCTTTATGGCAAGGTAAAAATTGATTTCCTCGCGGGACCGTCCGAAATCGCGATCCTCGCGGACGAGGGGGCGGACCCGACATTTATCGCCGCGGATATGCTCTCGCAGGCAGAACACGGTACGGGGTTTGAGGCGAGCACAACCTTTTGCTTCTCAATGGAAATGGCAGAAAAAATAAAAGCCGAAATCCTCCGTCTGGCGCAGGAAAACGATCTTGTGGATGCAACGAAGAAAACCTTTGAAAATTACGGGGATATTTTTGTAGTGGAATCGGTGGGAGAAGCCGTCGATGCAATAAACGAAATTGCCCCGGAGCACGTGGAACTGTTGCTTCATGACTGCGAGGAAGCACTTGGCGCACTGAAAAATGCAGGTGCGATCTTTGTCGGAGCCTACAGTACCGAGCCGGTGGGCGACTATTTCTGCGGCACGAACCACATTCTCCCAACCTGCGGGACAGCAAGATTTTCCTCCGGCATGTCCGTACAGGAATTTATGCGCGGGTACAGCGTGATCCGCTATCCAAAGGACGCATTAAAACAAAACGGCGGGCACATCATCGAGCTCGCCGAAGCGGAGGGGATGCGGGCGCACGCACTCGCCGTGAAGGTGCGGATGTAACCGGATTTACAAGAGCCTGCCATCCCATCCGGACTGGCAGGCCGTAAAACCTATGCAAGACAGCCGCATCCGGCATAAGCAAGCCGGAATATCGATGCGCGGAGGCAGCCATCGCACCGCGCGGACAGAAGCGAAAGGGTCACCCCAAAATCCTTCCCCTACCTTCCGCCCCTTTCACATACTTCTCCATCAATTTTGGCTGTATCTCCGGGTACGTCCAGTGCTCCACCGCCCCGTCCGTAAGGATGATTTTTTCGATCTCACAGTGCAGCTTTCTCTCAAATTCCCGGATTTCTGCAAAATACAGCATCCCGAACGATTCCTCCGCCTCGTTTCCGTCCCGCACGACCGAATAAACACAAACCGGCTCGATATCAAAATCCGTCGCCCCGGTCTCCTCATAAAGCTCCCGCTTTGCCGTCTGCAAAATGTCCTCCCCCGCCTCCCGGTGCCCGCCCGGAATTTCATAAGTTTCCCTTTCACGATGCTTACAGAACACCCATTTCCCTTCACTTCTTGCAAGGATCACCGCAAATTTCAGCAAAGCATCTTCCACCTTTTCATAAAACCGCACCTCTGTCATTTTTCCCTCCTGGATTTTTTTGCCTGTCCCCATAGCATAAAACCGCCGTAAAATCGCGAATTTTGAGCCGACCGTTTTTACTCCTCGAAAATTTCAACCTTCCCCATGAACAGCTCCGGTTTCCTCATACACTACGGCCTTTGTTTCACAGTCCAGTATACCAAAATATTCCCCTTCTTCCTCTGTCCTGACATAAAATCCTATATTCCTATCCGCCGCGTCAAGGATGAGGCCATTCACCAGATGCTCCCCCGGTTTCGTTTCAAAATATATGTCCCCGTCCTGATCTATGATTTTCTCCGGTACAGGCTCCGCCCCAAAATGCGGCGATGTTTCCACATAAAACAGCTTGCTGCAATCATGGTTCCACGTAAAAAAAACACCGAAATATTCCTGAAAATCATTTTCCTTTAAATCATACACAATATACGTGTTTAGGGATGGATTCACATGCCCCTCAAAGACCAGTTTTTCTTCATTGATCCAGCAAAAATCCACTAGCGACGAGAAAAAAACATCCGTTAATTCACATTCTTTTTTCGTTCCGTCCTCCAGTGTGATTTCCAGGGCCGGAAAGCCCCATCCCTGAACCGGCACAAATTTTGCCTTTTTGCCGTCCGGGCTATAAGCCACCGGATCGTCTCCCGACTCCACCCGCACTGCCGCCCCCTGCATTTCCAGGGCGGCCAAACCTTTCCCCGGTTCACCGTCCGAAAGTATCACCCCAAGGCTCCCTTCCGCATGCCCGAACCCAAACGACCCTTCCGGAAAACTGATGCATAACTTCCCGTCCGTGAAATACCATTCCACCGTCTCATTGACAAGTGCATCGGCGATCCCTGCCCTCAACAGCTCCTCGTCAAATTCGAGGTCGGGATAATTCTCGTGCAGTCCCACATTGATCCTTTCTTGCAGCGCATCATCCACAGGCACGACATCCGCAAGCTTTGCCAGTATACCGGTCGGGGCGAAGAAATTGAGCGCCTCCGAATAATAGTTCGGGTGGGGTCCCCCTTCCTCCACCTCTCTCCCAATCAGGATACTGACAAAATCCCGGTCACAGCGCGTTACCGTCACCTGCAATTTCTGTCCATATTGATACGCTGTATCCACCGACTCCCGATACCATGCCGCGTCGTCCTGCACCGCGTTAAGAAAGGAGACCGCCTGCTCCTTAAATTCCCCGTTCCATGCGGCAAGCACTGCCGCAAGAGCCTCGTACCCTTCCCCGGATACGGAAAATACCGGATACTGTGCGGTCACAAGCGGATTGCCCGCGGCATCCGACCTTGTATCCGAGAGAAGCTCAAACGATATCTGCGGGGCGGAGGATACCTCCCCTGCACCTGCATCGTCTTCTGGTACCTCCGTAGGCGTTGCCGATGAATCCTGCCCGCTCACGGTTCCGCCCGCAGGCGTTGCCCCGGCATCCGCCCCTTCCTCCGGCTGATCCGGTGCTCCTCCCTCTGCGCTTCCTGCCGCATCCTCCGGCGTACCTCCCACCGTGCTCCCCGGTGTTCCCGCGTCCGCCCCCTTACCACAGCCCGCAAATACAAGCGCACCAAGCAATACGGTTCCGATAACTTTTGTTATTCCCTTCTTCATCTTAACTTTCCTCCCCTTCCGCTGCCAAAAACGACATTTTACAATCACTTCCTTCTGCAACTTTATCACATAGCCAGAAAAAAACAAGGGAAAATCAAAAAATTAAACATTTTTAAAATCTTTGTAACCATTTTGCAAGATTTTTGTAAAATGCCGTGCATCCTGCACGGCAAACATCCAAAACCACAGTACGGGAAAAGCTAACAAATAACAAAACCCCGCCAACAAAATCCATTGTATTATCCCGCCCACTCCTCTATCATAAAACCGACAAAAGATTTGAAACCGATTTCAGGAACGCTTTTCCATCCAAAAATTACCTGCATGCGAAAGCTTTTCATCCGAAAACAAACTTCAACCGACAGGAGGTGCAATCCATGCTACTAAATGAAAACTGGTATTTCCACCTTGGCGACATCGAAAACGCCTTCGAAAAAAGCTACGCCGACATGGACTGGCGGCAGGTCACCCTGCCGCACGACTGGTCCGTCGAATACCCGAAGGACCGCCGTAATTCGAGCGGCACGGGCTATGTCATCGGCGGCACCGCATGGTACCGCAAACATTTCGCCCTTCCGGAAAGCGCGGAAGGGAAAAAACATTTCCTCTGCTTTGACGGCGTATACAAAAACAGCCAGGTCTGGATCAACGGCTATTACCTTGGAAGACGGCCGAACGGCTATATATCATTCCGCTACGATGTGACGGATTTCCTCCATTTCGGCGGGACTTCCACAAACGTGATCGCCGTGCGGGTCTGCCACGAGGACATTGCGGATTCCCGCTGGTTTACAGGTTCCGGCATCACGCGCAAGGTAGTGCTGCAGCAATTTGACAAAGTCTATCCGTGCGAATACGGCGTTTTCTTTCAGACTCCGGAGGTTTCCGGACAGAGCGCCGCGGTTGTGATCGACAATGAACTTGTGCTCTCCGAGCTTTCGGCGGAAGACAATGCCGAAGTCACCGTGCAGTCCACGCTGTTTTACGCCCGGAACGCCGTGGCAGTGTTTGAGACGGCTGCCATTCTTACAAAAGGCATACCGCAGACCGTGACGACCTCCGGGACACTTGCGTGTCCAAACCTTTGGTCGCCGGATGCCCCGGCACTTTACACATTGCGGACAACTCTCGTCCTTTTGGACGGCACCACCACCACGGTAGACGAGCAGCAGGTCGGCATCCGCTCCATCCGCTTTGATGCAGACCGAGGCTTTTTCCTCAACGGGAAACCAACCGTTTTCAAGGGGGTCTGCCTGCACCATGACGGCGGCGCACTCGGCGCGGCAATGACAAAGGGCGCGTGGCGGCGGCGGCTTTCCAAACTGAAAACCATGGGCTGCAACGCCATCCGCATGAGCCACAACCCGCACGCAAACGAGCTGTACGATCTCTGTGACGAAATGGGGGTTCTCGTGATGGATGAGGCGTTTGACGAGTGGGAGGGCTGCAAAAACAAGTGGTACCGCGGCCACAATGTCTACCCGCCGAAGCATCAGGGCTACGCGGCCGATTTCCCGGAATGGCACGAGCGCGACTTAACCTCCCAGATCCGGCGCGACCGCAACCATCCAAGCATTGTACTGTTTTCCATCGGCAACGAAATTGATTACCCGAATGACCCGTACAACCATGAAAGCTTTTTGACCATGACCGGGAACAACGATGCGAACAAACCGGAGGAGGAGCGCCGTTTCAACGCCGACCGCCCGAACATGGAGCGCCTGACTGTGATTTCAAGAAAGCTTGCCGCGATCGCCAAAAAAAATGACCCGACCCGGCCGGTGACGGCTGCCGTCGCGTTCCCGGAACTCTCCGCGAATTTGGGTTACATTGACCATCTTGACGTGGTCGGTTACAATTATAAGGAACACCTGTACGAGCAGGATCACTGCCGTTTCCCGGATAAGCCGTTTGTCGGAAGCGAGAACAGCCCCGGCTTTGCGGCATGGAAATGGGTGAAAAAGCTCCCCTTTATTTCGGGACAGTTTCTCTGGATCGGCATTGACTATCTCGGCGAATGCGGCGGCTGGCCGTCCCACACACACGGTTCCGGCAATCTCTCCACGGCGGGCTTTGAGAAAGCGCGCTATTACAGCCGGCAGAGCTGGTGGAGTGAACATCCCGTGATCCACATCTGCACCGGGAGGAAATCCGCTGACCTTGGCGAGTGGAAAAACATGGGGGATATCTGGAATTATGTCCCGGGCGAAGAAATCGAAGTCCGCTGCTATACAAACGTTACCGACCCGGTGCTGTTGATCAACGACACTCCTGTCCCGGGGGAAGCGGAATATGTGGAGGAACTTGGCTTTTACCGCTGGTTCGTACCGTTTACGCCCGGAAGGATCATGGCGGGTGTATGCGTATTGGCAGACCAGATTAAAAACGCCTGCGTTTCCCCTGCCGAAATCATTCCGCAGGATCATTTCTCTTACTCGTTTTCAAAAACGAGCCGGGGCTTGGATTTTATGTCCTTACCGTCCGGACAGCCCAACCTTGCGGATCCCGCTTTCCAAAAGACCCGCGTGGTTCTGTGCCACACACTCGAAACCACCGGTGCTCCGGTTCAGCTTGGCATGGAAGTTGTCGGCCAGGAAGATATCATCCAGATTGAGATTACGGTGCTCGACGCAGACAAACGGCGTGTCGCCGCCGACCAGTCCCGCGTTGACATCCACATAGAAGGGGATTATGAATATCTCGGTCTTGACAACGGCGACACCCGCGACGTGACCGATTACCGGGCCGCCTTCCGCAATGCGCTTGAGGGCAGGCTGATGCTGTATCTCAGGAAAAAAGGAGACGGAAACGTCACCGTCACAGCGTCAGGCCCTTACCTGCGCCCGTGCAGGAAAAGCATTTGACCCGCGCGGGCAAACGCCGGGTATTTTCCCCGCAGCCACGCATTTTTTGACACGGGAACTGCCCTTCTTTTTCCGGAAAAAATAAAGTGCTGCCGCTATCATGCCAAAACATAACAGCGGCAGCACCCGAAAGCGGGAAGCCCCGCAGGATCCGGTTTTACGCAGATCCCACGGGGCTCTTCCTGTCCACATGCCCAATGCGGGTGTAAAAAATCCCGGAAAGTTCATGCCAGTACATTCAAAACAGTACTCCAAAATACATCTTCCCGTCACATGGCAAGACCGGAAAGCTCACAAAACTCCTCTTTTGTAATTTCCACAATGCGGATAAGTTTCCCGTTCTCGCGCACGCCTTTCAGATAAATACCGTTTTCCTCAAGCGCCGCGCCATCTGCCATCACAGTCCCGGCATCCCAGAACCCGGCAACCTTCTTTCCCTGATAGAGGTAGCTGCCTGTTTTATCATCCACGGTCACACCGAACGCATCGTAAGCTTTCAAAAACGCAATGTCAAATTTCCCGTCCCCGCTCATCTTTTCCGCCGTAACAACATCATATCCCTTTTCTTTTGCTTCCGCAAGGCTCATCGCCCATTTGGCCTCATCCACCATCCATTTCTCATCGTCGGCACTTTCAAAGTTAAATTTGGAGGATCCCACCATCAAAACGGTCCCATCCGCATCCGGCCTGGAGATTTTACCGCCATTCTTGATGAATTCCAGGTTTTCGTCAAGCAGCCGGCAGGCTGTCTCTATTTTTTCATCGTCCCACTCAAACCAGCCGTCAGTCAGGTTAAATCCCCATTGCCCCTTCATCCGGCGGTATTCTTCTTTCTGCTTTTCGACATACTCGCGGTATTCTTCATAACCGTACATCGAAATATCCGTTTCCGGAAGTTTAAAATCATCCGGAATCCCGCCAAACAGACCTCCTTCGGTGAACTTCGCCTCAATCACAGTATCCATACCCTCTACCGAGTCGATATTCCCAAGATATTCCGCCGCTTCCCTCAAGTCCCTGTTCATCCTCTCGATATCGGAGGCCTTTGCGTAAAGCTGGATGCCATCGCTGCTTACGAGCGGTGTCCCGTCGGCATCATAGACCGGGGACGGCTTTTCGATCTGCCTGCCGTTTTTCACCTCCCTGTATTGTTCCTCAAGTTCCGCCGACCTCTCATCCACTGCGTCCTGTGTGAGCATTCCCTGCGCGACCTCATTTTTCAGCGCCTTAAGCTCCTCCTCCATGGCTTTTGCAAATTCTTCCGGTGTATAGTAGGCAGGCTCACAAATATATTGCTTGACCGTGCGCGGGGTGTTACCGGAATTGTTTTCCTCCCCGTCTTTATTCTTTCCGCCTGTATCCTGCAAATCCGTATTTTGGGAATCGGTGTTCCTGCCAGCGGCCTGTGTGCCGGATGCCGATTGCTGCTGCCCGTCCGGCAAATCTTTTTTTGCATCTTTTACCCCGGCAAATACGGTGGTCGTTCCCGCAACCAAAATTGCCGCCATCGCCATACCAATCACTGATTTTTTATTTGTTTTCATAATCGCTTCCATCCTTTCCCTGACGGCATTCCCGCCAAAACCGCTCACGGTCGGCGAAAACATCCGTTTTTCCTCATAACTTAATAGGGCAAGGGCATAATCTTTTTTCTTTTGACCTGCCAGACACCGGATCACTGCCTCATCGCAGGAAAGCTCGATATCCCGGTTCGCAAGAATATACATAACTAAGACAAAAGGGTTAAACCAATGGAGCGCCGCCGCCGCCGCCAAAAGCCATTTATAAAGAATATCAAAGCGCCGGATGTGCACGGTCTCATGGCCAAGTACCATGCGCAGCTGCTCCGTATTCTCCCAGTCCGTGCTTTTTGGCAGAAGGATCACCGGGGAAAGCACCCCATAAGTCACCGGAGCAAAAATCCGGTCACTGACCTTTACGGTAACATTGCGCCGGACGCTTTTCCTGAAATTCCGGAACAATCCTGCGGGTATCCTGCAAAACAATCCGCTTTTTTGGAACAAATCCATTTCTGGCAGCGGATGGCTGACAGGAATTGCCGTGGAATATAGCCTTTTCGCACGCAGGTGGGAAAAAAGGAAAAAAAACAGGACCGACAGTGTTCCGGCAAGCCAGATTCCGCGCAATATGGCGGCCCGGCCGGTTCCGTTTTTTTTTTTTTTTTTTGTT
>ERZ808040.1131-NODE-1131-length-19115-cov-3.743566_pt1 | contig 19115 bp, 18 predicted proteins | sample MGYA00380191_ERZ808040 | MGnify/ENA primary metagenome ERZ808040 (study PRJEB31490, sample SAMN06133395) | mouse gut metagenome | isolation source: J6 | host: mice | place: China: Chengdu | collected 2015-05 ...
CCCTCCATCCGCCTCCACGACGGTGCGGCGCTGGGAACCAACCAGTATGTGATCAAAATCCGGGGGGAGGAGGTGGCCCGGGGAGAGATTCTGGTGGACTATTATCTGGCCCTGGAGCCGTCCAATCCGGCGGGAACGATTGACGGGATTGAGACGGTGGAGCCGGCCTACGGCATCCCCTCCCGCTGGATTTTGCCGGAGAACAAGGAAATGGCGGAGATCTACGGGTATACGGTTATCACACCCCTGACCGTTATGCTTACCCACCTGTCGGAGACGATCAAAAAGCATGCCTATGAGCTGCTCAACCGCTCGGAGACCTTGCAGCTTGTGGAGAATCTGAAAAAGACGGAGCCGGAGCTGGTGGCCGATGTGATCCCCAACGTCATCTCCTACGCCAACCTGGAAAAGATCCTGCGCAGCCTGCTGCGTGAGGGCATCCCCATCCGGGATCTGGCGGCCATTCTGGAGGCGGTGGTGGAGGCCAGTACCACGACCCATGATATCGACATGATCACCGAACAGGTGCGCGGCGCATTGGGACGGACCATTACCCGGAAGTTCTGCGAAAATGGGCAGCTTCGGGTAGTGACGCTGGACGCGGAGCTGGAAAAGAAGGTACTGGCCGCCCTGACCAAGAACGAGCACGGCGTCTATCTGGCGCTCAGCCCTGATATTGTGCAGCAGATCGTACAGCAGGTGGGAGAGCTGCGGAAGAAATTTGAGGAGCTCTCCCAAACGCCCATTCTGCTGACCAGCCAGATTATCCGTGTCTATCTCAGCCGTATGCTCGCCACGTTCTATCCCGACATCTATGTGCTCTCCTTTAATGAAATCACGAGCAATGTGCAGATACAGGCCATTGGCAACATTACACTTCAGCCGCAGGAAAAGCGTGCATAGAGATGGGGAAGGGTATCTGCATGAATAAGTTAAAACAGATGGAAACGGCCCTATCTCCCGGCGGAGGTCAGCAGGCGGTCGACCAGATGGACAATCAGACCCTTCTGCTGCGCTACAAGGAGACGGGGGATATGGAGCTGAAGTGGGCCCTGGTGCTGCGGTATACCGATCTGGTACGCCGGATTGCGATTCAGACCTGCGGGCTGTTCAGCGGGTTTACCCAGTTGGATGATGTGATCCATGAGGGAATTTTGGTTCTGCTCAGCGCTGTGGACAAGTATGACCCCGAAAAGGAGGTCAAGTTCGAGGCGTACATCGCAAAGCGGCTGCGGGGAATGGTGATCGACCTGGTACGCAAGCAGGACTGGATTCCGCGGAGGGTCCGGCAGAAGGCCACCCGGCTGAAGCGGGCGGCTGAGGAGCTGTCCATAGAGCTGGGCCATACCCCCAGCGATCAGGAGATGGCAGACTACCTGAAGCTCAGCCAGAAGGACTATGAGGAGCTCCTCTCTGAAACGGCGTTTTCCAACCTGATGTCTTTCGAGGTGCTTTTGGACACCTATGGGAATGTAACCGGCAAGGCACTGTCCGGCAATCCGCCGGAGGATGCTTATCAGCAAAAGGAGCTGCACGAGGTGCTGCGCCGGGGAATCGCCTGCCTGCGGGAGAATGAGCGGCTGGTGCTCTCCCTGTATTATGAAAAAGAGCTGACCATGAAGGAGATTGCACAGGTCCTTGGGGTCAGCGCGCCGCGTATTTCACAAATCCATAACCGGGCCATTCAGCGGCTCCAGGCCTACATGAAACAGTACATAGGAGCGTAGTACACAGCAGAAGGGAGAAGGCCATATGACAAAAGGGTTTTACAACCTGACCTCCGGCATCCTGTCCCAGAGCCGCCGGCTGGACACGGTTGCCAACAACATGACGAATCTCTCCACCTCCGGGTATAAGGCGGAGCAGTATACGGACAGCACCTTCCAGGAAGTGCTGATCAGCCGGGTAGGTAATAAGGACAAAAGCAGCCCCACCGTGATCGGTGAGGAGAGCTATATCCTGGCCCCCAGCCAGCTCTATGTGGACTATAGCCAGGGAAGCCTGGAGGAGACGGGGCTGACGCTGGACTTCGCCATCGAAGGGGATGGCTTTTTCGCCATCCAAACGGCTCAGGGCGTCGAGTACACCCGCAGCGGCAGCTTTTCTCTGGATGGGGAGGGCTATCTCTGCCTGCCCGCCCATGGGCGGGTCCTGGGGGCGGATGGACAACCGGTCTATCTGGCCACCGACCGTATCCGGGCCGATCAGGCAGGGAACCTCTATACAGAGGGCGGCGGCTATGTGGGCCGGCTGGGCCTGTATGCCTTTGCGGACAACGGGCTGCTGGAGAAAAATGAGAGCGGCCTGTTCGGTGCGAATGGGCAGGCGCCGGCTCCCTCCCAGGCAAAGCTCCACTGGAAATGGGTGGAGAATGCCAACGTGGACATGCTCCAGGAGATGAGCGATATGATGACGGCCCAGCGGGCGCTTCAGAGCGCCGCACAGGTGCTGAAGCTCTATGACGGCGTGCTGACCAAGGCGACAACAGAGCTGGGACGCTTATAAGCAGAGGAGGAGAACGATGCTTCAGGCTTTTTATACCGCCACGGTGGGCGCGCAGCAGCAAATGGAGCGCATGGGAGTCCAGGGCAATAATATGGCCAACGCGAACACCTTTGGATTCCGGGCGGAGAAGCCCGCCTTTGAGGCTCTGATGTACCGGATGGTAGACGGTATCGACGGCCAGCAGCTCCCCAAGGGCAGCGGTACCCGCATGGTGTCCACCATCACGGATTTCCGCTCCGCAGCGCTGGAGGAGACGGGGCGCAAGCAGGATTACGCCATTGTGGGCGACGGCTTTTTCGCCCTGTATGACCCGGATACCGGAGAGATTTCCTACACCCGGGACGGCTCCTTCGCCCTGTCCTCGTTTCAGCAGACAAAGGAGGACGGAACAACGGATACGCTTTACTATCTGGCGGATGGAGAGGGCCGGCAGGTTCTGGACACCAACGGCTATCCCATTGTGGTGACGGACGCTGAGGCGCGCCAGCCTGTGGGCGTGTTTACCATTCAATACCTGGACGGCCTTCAGCATGTGGGCAGCGGCCGGTTTGTGACCACGGAGAAAAACGGTGCGGTGTGGATGAGCCCCTCGGAGGTGCGCCAGGGCTATCTGGAGAGCTCCAATGTGGACTTGGCTTCTGAGATGGGAAAGGTGATTGAGGCCCAGCGGACATACAGCTATGTCCTGCGCATGATGCAGACAGCGGACGAAATCGAGACGACGGTCAACAACCTGACAAACGGATAGGCAGGGAAAATACGTGAAAAATTTTAATGAACTCAGCGGCCTGGAACTGGATACGCTCCGGGAGATCGGCAGCATCGGGACGGGCAACGCGGCGACGGCCCTCTCCAGCCTGCTCCAGTGTGAGGTGCGCATTGAAATGCCGGAGGTGCGCATCCTCGGTTACAACGAGGCCATCGACTGGATCGGCGGGCCGGAGGTGATCACGGCCGGTGTGCTGGTGCGTCTGGGCGGGGAAATCAACGGTATTATGCTCTCGGTACAGCAGATGGACTTTATCAATCAGGTGCTGGGCCGCATGATGAACCGGACGGTTTGCGAATATGGGCAGCTCTCGGAGCTGGACCGCTCAGCCCTGGTAGAGGTGGGCAACATCATGATCTCCACCTTCGTCAACGCCCTCTCTGGATTGGCTGGGGTAACGATTCAACCATCGGTGCCTGGCTTTGCTGTGGACATGCAGGGGGCGATTATTACGGTGCCCATGGCGGAGTTTGGAGGACAGTCGGATTACATTATGACCATCGGCACCAATTTCATCTGCGAAAAGCACAGCGTGCCCTGCCGCCTCCTGCTGTCACCTGACGTGCGTTCCCTCAATTTCCTGCTGCGGAAGCTGGGTGTTTTGGATGAATGACAAGCTGGTGGTTGGGATCGCCGACATGAAAATGGCGCAGGGCAGTGGGATGCTGGTGACTTACGCCCTGGGCTCCTGCATTGGAATCTGCTTCTATGATCCCATGCTCAAGCTGGCCGCCCTGCTCCACATCATGCTGCCCCTGAATCTGGAGACGGGGCGGAAGTCCCCGCTCAAGTATGCGGATACCGGCATCCGGGAGACGCTGCGGGAAATGGAGCGGCGAGGCGCCAAACGGGCGCGGGTTACAGCCAAAATTGCCGGCGGAGCCCGCATGTTTGAGGTAGCCGGCGGTGGAAATCTGGGCAATATTGGACAGCGGAATATTGAAAGCGTCCATATGACGCTGCGTACAGAGGGCGTCCGGCTGCTACAGGAGGATGTAGGCGGCACGGTGGCCCGGACCCTGCTCTTTGACGCGGCCACCGGACAAGGCTGTGTCCGCTGCTACGGAAAGCCGGAGCTCATTTTTTAGCCGGTAGGAATAGAACAATCTGAAAGTGGGGGAATGGGTCATGGAAAACAACAAAGACGGAATTTTATTGGAGACGGGGACAAACGAGATTGAGATCATGGAGTTTACCATTGACGGAAATCTCTACGGGATCAATGTGGCCAAGGTGCGTGAGATTATGCTGTCGGCGCCGGTGCACCCAATGCCCCATGCCCACCCGGCGGTGGAAGGGATTTTTAAACCCCGGGACATCGTGATTACCGTGGTGGATCTGCCGGAGTATCTCAGTGGACATACCGAACCCAAAGGGGAAAAGGATCTCTTCATTATCACCAATTTCAATAAAATGCACATTGCCTTCCGCGTCCATACGGTAGTGGGGATCAGCCGTATCTCGTGGCGGGACATCCAGAAGCCGGACAACACGGTTTCCGGGGGCGCAGACGGGGTTGCCACCGGAATCGCTCAGTGCGGCAAGGACTTGGTCACGATTCTGGATTTTGAAAAGATTGTGGCCGAGATTGCGCCGGAGACCGGTATCCAGCTCAGTGAGGTGGATGCTATGGGTAAGCGGGAGAAGCGAAGCGAGCCGGTCTGGGTCGCGGAGGACTCCATCCTGCTGTCCCAGATGATCCGTACCGCGCTGACTAAGGCGGGGTATACCAACCTGCGCATGTTCCAAAACGGCGCAGAGCTGTGGGAGGCGCTGCAGGCGTGTAAGGACGGCGGGGGCCCCACCGGACAGGTTTCTATTGTGATTACCGACCTGGAGATGCCCCAGATGGACGGCCATAACCTCACCAAGCGGATCAAGGAGGATAAAGAGCTGCAGGCCATTCCAGTGATCATTTTCTCCTCCCTGATTACAGAGGAGATGCGCCGCAAGGGCAAAGAGGTCGGTGCGGATGAGCAGTTGAGCAAGCCGGAAATCGGGCATTTGATCGGAATTGTGGACCATCTTTTGGAGCGCAGCAGACGGAAGCGGGAGGCAGGACAGGCATGAGCAGCAAATATATCGTTCGTCAGCCCATCAAAGACCAGGCAAATAAGATCATCGGCTATGAGATCCAGTACCATGGGGAAAACCAGGCCTTTGGCGACAACGGCAAAAACGTTAGGGAGAACGACTTTGCCGCAGCGGACACCATTTACAATTTCCTCACCATGAATACCGATAAGCTGCTGCGCGGCTCACTGAATTTTATGACCTTCACCACCACGCTTCTGATGAAAAAAACGCCCCACCTCTTTGACAAGGGGGAGCTGGTGATCCAGATTGACGACAGCGTTATCATTCATCCCCTGGCCATGCATATGGTGCAGCAGTATGCAAAAGAGGGCTATCAGGTGGCGGTCAATGAATTCCAGTTTGCCCCGCGCTATCTGGGAATCCTGGACCGGATCGACTACATTAAGCTGAACATCCAGACCACGCCGGAGCTGACGCTGAAAAACATCATCGACATCGCCCACAGCATGAAAAAGCAGTGTATCGCCGTGGGGATTGACCGGGAGGAAACCTACCAGAAGGCCGTCAAGCTGGGGGTGGATGCCCTGGAGGGCCCCTATGTGGCGGAAAAGCTGACCACACAGACCCACAGCAGCGGATATTTGCAGAGCAACTTCTTCCGCCTGATGGTGGCGATGACGCGGGACGAGCCGGATGTGGAGGAGATTGAGCAGATTATTTCCGTAGATGCTACGCTGACCTATGGCCTGCTGCGGATGGCAAACTCCTGCTATTATGCGCTCCGCCACCGGGTAACCAGCGTACGCCAGGCGATCATGACTATGGGCCTGAGCGAACTGCGTCAATGGGTCTACCTGCTGAGCGCCAGCAATGCCGAGAATCAGATGGAGGAGGGCGCGGAGGAGTTTCTCAGAATGTCGTTCATGCGGGCCAACTTCTGTAGCAAGCTGATGAACTACGCAAAGGATATGCCGATCTCCAAGCCGGATGCCTACTTAATGGGGATGTTTTCTACCCTGAATTATCTCATTGATGCTCCGCTGGCGGAGATTCTGAAGCCCATTCCTCTGTGTGCGGAGGCTAAGGAGGCCCTTTTACAGCATACCGGCCGGGCTGGAATGCTGTACGATCTGGCCCTGAGCTATGAACATGCGGATTGGGAAAAGATTGATAGACTGACCGGAGAGCTTGGAATTCCTACGAATCTGCTGACCAGTCTCTATTTTACCTGTATGGAAGAGGTAAACCGGGTTTGGATCGAAATGAACCGGCCGGTGCAGGGACAGATAACCGATGACACAAAGATAGATACCTAAAGTATCCTTCTGTTGCTCAGCCATGAGGAGCGGTGCCGTCCACAATGGCGGTGTTCAGGGCGGGGAACACCACCGCGTCCAGGGAGTCCGGGTCGCCGGAGCAGGCGATGTACTCCACCGAAGCCCCCTTCTCCTCCATGGCCTGGGCCACCCGGCGCATCAGGGAGGACTTGCCGCAGCCCGGCCCGCCCTTCAATATGTAGATGGTTTCGGCCTGCTCGGGCTCAAGCAGCTGGTCGTACAGGGAGTAGAAGCCGGTGGGGGAATTGGCGCCCAGATAAAAACAAACCTTTGCTTCCGCTTGCATAAATGACCCTCCAAGTCTCTAGTTTCTCACTCCAGCGTATGCGTGGAGGGGGAGGGGGGTGCGGCGCGGTATGGTTGCCTTTTGCCTGGAGGCTGTGGTACACTATAAAAAAAGAGAGGGGGTGAGTCTATGCCGTATGAGAAGCTGCGCCTGACCGCCATGACCACGGCCGGTGGGTGAGGGGCCAAGCTGGGACCGGGTGTCCTGCAACAGATTTTGTCCGGGCTGCCCCGGACGCTTGAGCCCAACCTGCTGGTGGGCTATGACTCCAGCGATGACGCCGCGGTGTACCGCCTCACGGATGAGCTGGCGCTGATCCAGACGGTGGATTTCTTCCCGCCGGTGGTGGACGACCCCTATGACTTTGGGCAGATCGCGGCGGCCAACGCCCTCTCCGACGTGTACGCCATGGGGGGCGAGCCCAGGCTGGCCATGAATCTGCTGGCCGTCCCCTCCTGCCTGCCGCGGGAAGCGGTGGGGGCCATCCTGGAGGGGGGCGCGGCCAAGGTGGCGGAGGCTGGCGCAGTGACCGCAGGCGGCCACAGCATCGAGGACGCGGAGCCCAAGTACGGCCTGTGCGTCAGCGGCCTGGTCCACCCCGGAGCGGTACTGACCAACCGGGGGGCCAGGGAGGGGGATCTGCTGGTGCTCACCAAGCCCCTGGGTACCGGTATCCTGACCACCGCCGCCAAGGCGGAGCTGCTGAGCGGGGCGGAGTACCGGGCGATGACGGATCTGATGGCGGCGCTCAACCGGGACGCGGCCCGGGCGGCCGTGCCCCTGCGGCCCAGCGCCTGCACCGATGTGACGGGCTTCGGCCTGATCGGCCACGCCAGGGAGATGGCGGAGGGGGCCGGGTGCACCATCGAGCTCTGGCCGGGGCGGGTGCCCATCGTGCCCCAGGCCCTGGAGCTGGCCCGGGACGGCATCATCCCGGCGGGGGCCTACCGCAATCTGGAGTTTGCCGGGCCGGAGGTGGAGACGGCGGGGACCTTCCCCCAGGCGGTGCTGGACTGCCTCTACGACCCCCAGACCTCCGGCGGCCTGCTCCTGGCCATTGCGGAGGAGCGGGGGGCGGAGCTGCTGCGCCGCCTGGCGGACGCGGGGGTGACCGCCGCCGCCGTCGGGCGGGTGCGCCCCCGGGGCCCGCGGCGCATTGTGCTCAAACCCTAGCCGGACAGGGCGGCGGGAGGCTTGTACCTCCCGCCGCCCTGTGTTATACTGTAGAAAAAACAGGGGGGCGGAAGCATGGAAACCATGATTATCGGCATCGCGGGGGGAACCGGGTCGGGCAAGACCACCCTCACCCTGCGGCTGAAGGAGCACTTTGGGGAGGACGTGTCGATCCTCTACCACGACAACTACTACAAGCAGCACGACGACATGCCCTATGAGGAGCGGTGCAGGCTCAACTACGACCACCCGGACGCCTTCGACACGGAGCTGTTGATCGCCGACCTCCAGGCGCTGCGGCGTGGGGAGGCTGTTCACAGTCCCACCTACGACTACACCGTGCACAACCGGGCGGCGGAGACGGTGGAGGTGCGGCCCGCCCGGGTGATTCTGGTGGAGGGGATTCTGATCTTCGTGGACCCCGCCCTGCGGGAGCTGATGGACATCAAGCTCTTTGTGGACACCGACGCGGATGTGCGCATCCTCCGCCGCATCATGCGGGATGTGAAAAAGCGGGGGCGCTCTCTGGACTCGGTGGTGCAGCAGTACCTCACCACCGTCAAGCCCATGCACGAGCAGTTTGTGGAGCCCTCCAAGCGCTACGCCGACCTCATTGTGCCGGAGGGCGGCAAAAACGCGGTGGCCCTGGATATGATCATCCAGCGGGTCAAGAGCCATATGGAGCAGGAATAAGAGCAGAGAGGGGCCGTGCCGCCGGTTTGGCGGCACGGCCCCTTGTTTGCGCGGAAAGCGCGGGGGGAGCGGACTCCGGCACAAGGACGCAGGGGCGGCCCCGCCGCTTCGCCCTATTCGTCCTCCTCCGCGGGATAGAGGCGGCGCAGGGCGAAGAGCCCGCAGCAGATGACGGCACAGGTGCCCAGCCAGAGCAGGGACAGCAGAGCAATCAGCAGCTCCACCCACCGCCAGTTCGCCAGATAGGGGAGCAGGCAGGAGGCCACCCGGAACACCGCGTCCGCGTTGCGGCACAGCCGCAGGCGGCGGCCCAGGGGGGAGCGGCCGCCCTCCCCTGACCGCCGGTCGGCCAGGGCGGCCAGATCGGTGAGCAGTTGGAAGTGGAAATAGAGGGCCACACAGGTGATCAGGGCGGAGAGGAGAAAGAAGCGGCCGGTGAACTCCGCGCCGGTGAGGAGAAAGGCCAGCCAGTCCACCCCGGACACCGCGCCCAGCAGGATGCAGAAGGGCCTGAGCAGGGGCAGATCCCGCAGCTCCCCGGACAGTAGGGCAATGGAGGAGAAAATCAGGAGGTAGCCAGCCCAGTCAGGGAGCAGATCCAGGTTGTTCAGGCGGAAGTGCAGATGGATGAGAAGATAGGCCCAGGCGATGCGGCTCAGGGCGCTCCGAATACCTGCGTGATTCATGGCGTCACCTCCGCGGGATAGGCGGTGCAGGTGTAGGTATGGCCGTTGTAGGTAAAGGTCAGAGCCAGGGCGGCAGGCATGGCTGACAGCTCCATATTGGGCCCTTCATATAGCTCGCCGGGGACAAGCGTGTACTGGTATGGGGTGTCCAGAAGAGCCGCCGCCGGGGCGGCGGGGTGGGCCATAAGAATGGCATCCACCATGAGATCCACGGCCTCGCCGGTGTCTTTCTGGCTGACCCGGAGGCCGAGGGCATCGCGCATTGTGGTGAAGCTGGCGTCAGGATGGGGGACCGGGTCAAGCTGATAGGTGGAAGCCCAGGCGGGCAGGTCAGTGGATGTGGAGAATATGGCGTTGTTCACGTTGAGCTGGAGTTGGACATCTACCTCCACGTGAAGAGTTACAGTCTCTGCCACATAGGTGGTGTAAGGCGCTTCCGAACTGGGACAGAGGTAAATTCCCTCCTGGTTGGGGTCCGGCCGCACGGTCAGATCCCCCAGCGGCTCCACTGTCCAGAAGTCCCCGTCGGGCCGTACCGCCACCTGCTGGTACACGATGCCATAGGTGTTGTCCTCCGACAGAGGGGAGAAAAACAGCGTTCCGGTATAGCCCTCCGCCCCGTCAGGCAGGAGGTTCATTACCGACCACTCCGCCAGCCAGGAGGGGCGGTGCCAGTGGAAGCCCAGGGTCCAGAAAGGGGAGTCCTCCAGCTCCACCTCTTGGTAGGGGACCAGGGCGTCCTTCCAGACGGCCTCCCGCCCCTCCTCCGGCAGCACCATGGCATAGTACAGGGGGCTGTCGTTGAGCAGCGCCTTGGCATAGGTGTCCAGGGCTCCGGCCACGGTGGTGGGGCGGTTGAGCTGGGCCTGGGCCAGGGCAAGAGCGCCCCGGTCGGTTCCGCCGGGCACCTCCGCCGCGCCGCTGACGCCCCCCAGGCAGGTGAGGGCCAGCACCGCGGCCACACAGCCCGAGGCCAGGGCCATCCCGGCGGGGTAGCGCCTGAAGCGGGCGATAGCCTGGATGCGGGCCTTGATGTTGCGCCCGCCGTTGGCCATGGAGGAGGTGCCGGGGGCGCGGGCGTACCGGCCGTCGGCCATGGACAGGAGAATCACGCCGTAGGCGCGGCGCTCCTCCCCCTCCAGCCGCTCCAGCACCCGCTGGTCGCAGAGGGCCTCGCAGTCGTTCTGCATCCGGTCGCAGCAGTACCAGATCAGTGGGTTGCACCAGTGCAGGCACCGCAGGGCGCACACCCCCACCCCGGCCCACACGTCGCCATGACGGAGGTGGAGCAGCTCGTGGAGGAGCACCTTGTCGTCCACCGGCCGGCCGGGGAGCGCCAGCACCGGGCGCAGGGGGCCGCAGACGAAGGCGCTCTCCAGCCCGGGCAGCACCACTACCCGCCGGGGGGCCTTCAGGCCGTACCGCGCCGCTACGCCCTCCACCTGGGCCAGCACCTCCGGGGCGGGGGAGAGGCCCCGCCGGATGGCAGCGCGCAGGCGCGCGTAGGACAGGAAAAACCACAGAGCCAGCAGGAGCACCCCGGCGGCGTAGACGTAGAAGAGCACGTCGGTGATGCTCCCCGGCACGGGCAGGCCGAAGGGGAAGAGGGGCACCGGGGCCAGCACCTCCGTTACGCCGTAGGGATCGGTGAGAACGGAGGACAGGGGGAGCTCCACCTGGAGCCTGGCCGCCTCCAGCACCACCCGCCCGCCGGGCACCAGGGTGCGGCCCAGCAGGCCGGCGGGCAGGAGGGCGCGCAGGGCCAGGATGGCCCACACCCCGTACTGCCACCGGGGGGAGAGCTTGTCCAGAAAGAGGCGCTTTGCGGCGAGCAGCACCGCCGCCGCCACGGACAGGGCCAGGGTCTGAGCGAGAACAGACCAGAGGTTGTCCACGGCTCACACCTCCATCTCGTCCAGCAGCTTCCGCAGCTCGTCCCGCTCCTGGGGGGTGAGCTTCTCGTCCTTCAAAAAGGCGGCCACCAGTTTGCCCGCCGAGCCCTGGTAGGCCCGCTCCAGCAGGCCCCGGCGCTCCGCCGCGGCGCAGTCCTCCCGGCTCACCGCCGCCCGGTAGCGGTGGGGGAAGTCCTCCTTGCGGATGTCCACCAGGCCCTTGGCCTCCATGCGGGTGAGGTAGGTCAGCACCGTGCTGCGGCTCCAGCCCGTATCCGGACGCAGAGCGTCCACCACGGCCCCCAGGGCCAGCCCCTCCGGGGCCACCCAGAGGGCGTTCAGCACCCTCCACTCCTTGTCACTCAGCTTCATGTCACAGCCCTCCTACAGTTGTCGCATTCGTAATGATACTACACCTGTAGGAGCCACCTGTCAAGAGCGGTTGTCAATTTTGCCGAAATGGGAAAAAGGGCTTTGAGGGGGACGGCGGATGTGGTAAAATAACAGATTGAATGAATGACAGGAGAGGATGAGAAAGATGGACAAGCTCGGCTTTGACAACCAGAAGTATCTGGAGCTCCAGTCGGCCCACATCCGGGAGCGGATCCGCCAGTTTGGCAACAAGCTCTATCTGGAGTTCGGCGGCAAGCTCTTTGACGACCACCACGCATCCCGGGTGCTGCCCGGGTTCGAGCCGGACAGCAAGATCCGTATGCTCAAGGAGCTGCGGGACTCGGTGGAGGTGGTCATCGCCATCTGCGCCAGCGACATCGAGAAGAACAAGATCCGGGGCGATCTGGGCATCACCTACGACGTGGACGTGCTGCGGCTCATCGACGCCTTCCGGGGGGAGGGCCTGCTGGTGGGCAGCGTGGTGATCACCCAGTACGCCGGACAGCCCGCCGCCGACGCCTTCCGCCGCCGGATGGAGCACCTGGGGGTGCAGACCTGCCTCCACTACCCCATCGCAGGCTACCCCCACAACACCGGCCTGATCGTCAGCGACGGGGGCTACGGCAAAAACGACTATATCGAGACCAGCCGTCCCCTGGTGGTGGTGACGGCCCCCGGCCCCGGCAGCGGCAAGATGGCCGTCTGCCTCTCCCAGCTCTACCACGACTACAAGCGGGGGATCAAGGCGGGCTACGCCAAGTTTGAGACCTTCCCCATCTGGAACCTGCCCCTCCAGCACCCGGTGAACCTGGCCTATGAGGCGGCCACCGCCGATCTGGGGGATGTGAACATGATCGACCCCTTCCACCTGGCCGCCTACGGCGAAACTACGGTGAACTACAACCGGGACGTGGAGATCTTCCCCGTCCTCTCCGCCATGTTTGAGAGGATCATGGGGGAGTGCCCCTACAAGTCTCCCACCGACATGGGGGTGAACATGGCGGGCAAGTGCATCGTGGACGACGAGGCTGTGTGCGCCGCGGCCCGGCAGGAGATCGTCCGCCGCTACTACACCGCCCTGTGCGACCGCCGGGTGGGCGCCGCTGGCGACGAGCTGGTGAACAAGCTGGAGCTGCTCATGCAGCAGGCCCATGTGGATCCCTCCATCCGGCCCGTGGTGGCCGCCGCCGCCCAGGTGGCCGAGGAGACCGGCCACCCCGCCGGAGCCATTGAGCTGCCCAGCGGCGAGGTGGTCACCGGCAAGACCACCGACCTGATGGGCGCCTCCTCCGCCACCCTGCTCAACGCCCTCAAGCGCCTGGCGGGCATTGACCACCAGCACCACCTCATCTCCCGGGAGGCCATCGAGCCCATCCAGGCCGTGAAGGTCAACCACCTTGGCTCCGTCAACCCCCGGCTCCACTCCGATGAGACGCTGATCGCCCTGGCCATCTCCGCCACCACCAACCCGCTGGCCAAGCGGGCGCTGGACCAGCTCTCCGCCCTGCGGGGGTGCGAGGCCCACTCCACCGTCATCCTCTCCCCGGTGGACAGCGGCACCTACAGCCGCCTGGGCCTGCGCCTCACCTGCGAGCCCCAGTATGAGACCAACAAGCTTTATCACAAGTAGGAAGAACGGTTGAGCATTGGCACTTCCGCAGATCCGGAGTGTACCCGTCACCGAAAAGAACGGATTTCTCACCAGCTTTTAAACTGGTGAGAAATCCGTTCCTTCTGCTTTCAGGGGAAAGGAGAACAAAATGAGAATATACCGTCTGTTGGGGCTGCTCTCGGTACTTGCCGAGGTAGAGCATATAACGGTTCAGGAGTTGGCAGTACGGTTTGAGGTATCCAGGCGGACGATCCTCCGAGATATTGACACACTGAACGAGGCGGGGTTCCCTGTTGCCTCTCGGCCGGGGAGAGGGGGCGGAGTCTCCATCCTGAAGGGCTACCGGCAAGACAAAAGACTGCTTTCCAGGGAGGATATCGCCAGCCTGTTTACCGCCCTGGATGGATTAAAGAGCCTTGTCGGAGATGGTTCGGTTTCGGCACTGCTGGCCAGACTGGTTCCGGTCCCAGAGACTGACGCACGCTCCAGCAGCCGCTATCTGCTTGACTACACCCCGTGGTTTACGGACAGCATTACCTGGAAAAAGCTCTCTGAGCTGCACCGCGCAATTTGTAGCCGCATGGTGTGCAAAATGGATTATGTGTCAAAAACAGGGCGCCGGACCCGGTTGGTAGAACCCCATAAGCTGGTGTTCAAACAGTCTGACTGGTATTTGTATGCGTTCTGTCGGGAGCGAAGCGCGTTCCGCCTGTTTAAGCTCAGGCGTATCGTCTCCTGCGTCCCCTCTGGGGAGCGCTTTTCCACGCGCCAAATGGACGAAACAACATTTGAACAGCGGTTTGGAGGGGGTGGACTGTCTGCCGTGAAAAAGGACGGATATTACCAGATTGTCCTGGAATATGAGCGCCGGGACGCATTTACCCTGACAGAGAAAATAGATGCCTGCCTGTTGGATGCGCCTGGTGGGGGGAGTGACACCGGCCGGATCTGTTTTTATGCCCCCGAACTTTCCTTTGCACGGGAGCTTGTCATGGGGCTGCTGGGCAAGGTCAGGGTGGTCGCGCCACCTGAGCTCCGTGAGGAGCTCAGAGATGAGCTGAAAAAGATAAACGACTTTTACAAAAGGTGACAGCTAAGCTGTCACCTTTTTTGTGTTAAGCTGTCTACAGAAAGGTGGTATGAAGGGATGAAACAAATCCTGGTATTTATTTTTGATGGCTATGCGGACTGGGAACCGGCCTATGTATGTGCGCAGTTAAATGCACCTGGAACTGGATATGCGGTGAAAACCATTGGGCTTGACCGGGCGCCCAAGGTGTCTATGGGGGGCTTCCGTGTCACGCCCGATTTTACTGTCGCTGACTATCCGCGGGATGCCGGCCTGCTGCTGCTGACCGGCGGGACAGCGTGGCTGGAGCGGAAAAATGACGCTGTCTTGCCGGTTGTACGGGAACTGGTCAGATGCCATATCCCGGTGGCTGCAATTTGCAACGCGGTAAACTTCCTGGCGGAAAACGGTTTTTTAGACCAGCGCAGACATACTGGGAATACCCTGCCCTTCCTCAAATCCCAGGCTCCGCACTATAAAGGGGAGGCATATTTCGTTGAGGCGGAGGCGGTTTGTGACAACGGCATTCTTACCGCCAACGGATTCGGAGCGCTGGAGCTGGCAAAAGAGATACTGCGGCTGCTGAAATTTCGGTCAGAGCAGGAGCTAGCGGAATGGTATGCATGGAATAAATTCGGCCTGTATTCGCCAGGACACAAGGGGCGTACCCCAAGCGGACTGTGATCTGCCCGGTATCATCGGGTGGCCGGATGGGCAAAGCGGCGGGGGATAAGCTGCTTTTAAAGAAAGGGCCGGGCTGAAATCAGCCCGGCCCTTTTTACATATTGGGTTAGTCGGCCTCGTCCTGCATCACCGCGTCGTCGCAGAGTACGCTTTTTTCGGAACAGCCTGGCGGCCATTCCTCAAACGATCCCTTGCTCCTCCGCTCCCCAACCGACCCGCTGCACTGGGCTCGCTTGGGGACCTGGGGATATCTGATGGCCTTCTCCTGGACGCCCCACTCGCCGTCTGTCAGAAACGCGCCCCGGCCGGTGGCCGGGGCGCGTTGAGGTTTCGGTTAGTCGGCTTCCTCCTGCATTGCCTTGGCGGCCTCGATGGCCTTCTCCTGGACGGCGGGAGGGGCGTCCTCGTAGCGGACGAAGCGGAAGGTGAAGGAACCGCGGCCCTGGGTCATGGAGCGCAGGTCGATGGCATAGCGGCCCATCTCGGCCATGGGCACTTCGGCCTCCACGATCTGGTTGCCCTCGCCGTCGGGGTTCATGCCCATGACGCGGCCCCGGCGCTTGTTCAGATCGCCGATGACGTCGCCCATGTAGCTGTCGGGGATGGTGACCTTCAGCTCGCCGATGGGTTCCAGCAGCACAGGGCTGGCCTGGGGCATACCGGTCTTGTAGGCGATCTGCACGGCGGTCTTGAAAGCCATTTCGGAGGAGTCCACCGGGTGATAGGAGCCGTCGTACAGGGTGGCTTTCAGGTACACCACCGGGTAGCCGGCCAGCACGCCGTGAACCACGGCCTCCCGCATGCCCTTCTCCACGGCGGGGAAGTAGTTCTTGGGCACCGCGCCGCCCACGACCTCCTCGCAAAACTGGAGCTCCTCGGTGTCGCCCGGCTCAAAGCGCATCCACACGTCGCCGAACTGGCCGTGGCCGCCGGTCTGCTTCTTGTGGCGGCCCTGCACCTCCACCTTCTTGCGGATCTTCTCGCGGTAGGGCACCCGGGGCTCGGAGAGCTCGGCGTCCACGCCGAAGCGGCTCTTCAGCCGGGAGAGAATCACGTCCATCTGCATGTCGCCGGTGCCGGAGACCACCATCTGGCGGGTTTCGGCGTTGTTGACCCAGTTGAAGGTCAGATCCTCCTCGTTCAGGCGGATGAGGCCGGCGGCGATCTTGTCCTCCTGGCCCTTGGTCTTGGGGGTGATAGCTACGGAGTAGCAGGGCTCGGGGAAGGGGATGGGTTCCAGCTTGACCACCTTGCGGGGATCAGAGAGGGTGTCGCCGGTCTTGACCTTCTCCATCTTGCCGATGGCGCCGATGTCGCCGCACTCCAGCTCCTTGACCTCCTCGGCCTTCTTGCCCTTCATCACGTACAGGCGGCCCAGCTTCTCCGTGGCGCCGGTGCGGGAGTTGACCAGTTGCATGTCGGGCTTGAGGTTGCCGGAGATGACCTTCACGAAGGAGTACTTGCCGTACTGGTCGGAGACGGTCTTCCACACCAGGGCGGCGGGCAGGGCGCCGGGGAAGGGCACGAACTCGTCCACCTCGCCGTCGGCGTTCTCGCCCATGAGGGGGCGGCCCTCCAGGGGGGAGGGCAGCAGCTCCACGATGATGTCCAGCAGCATGCGGGTGCCCAGGCCGGAGACGGCGGAGCCGCACACAACGGGGAAGAGGGACAGGTCTTTCACGCCCTGGCGCAGACCCTGGATCATCTCGGCGTAGGTGAAGTCCTCACCGGAAAAGTACTTGTCCATCAGCTCCTCGCTGGTCTCAGCCACCGACTCCTTGAGGGCGTCGTACAGCTCGTCCAGCACGGGCTTCTTGTCGTCAGGGACGTCGATCTCGATGCGCTCGCCCTTGGGGCCGGCCTCAAAGGCGCGCTTGTGGAGCACGTCGATAAAGCCAATGACCTTCTTGTCCGCGTCCCAGATGGGGGCGGCCACGGGGGCGATATTCTTGCCGAAGCGCTCCCGCAGGGTGTCGAAGGCGGCGTTGTAGTCGGAGTTCTCCTCGTCGGTCTTGGAGATGTAGAGCAGCCGGGGCAGCCTGCGCTGCTCGCACAGCTTCCACGCCTTCTCCGCGCCCACGCTCATGCCCGCCTTGGCGGAGCAGACGATGATGGCCGCGTCGGCCACCTGGAGGGCCTCGATCACCTCGCCGGAAAAGTCAAAGTAGCCCGGCGTGTCCAGCACGTTGATCTTGCAGCCGTTGTACTCCACGGGAGCCACCGCGGTGGAGATGGAAATCTGACGGCGGGTTTCCTCGGGGTCGTAATCGCAAACGGTATTCCCGTCGGCGGGATTGCCCAGCCGCACGGTGCCACCGGTCAAATACAGCATGCTCTCGGCCAGGGAGGTCTTACCATTTCCACCGTGGCCCAGCAGACAGACGTTGCGGATGTTTTGTACGGAATAGCTCATACTTGTTTCCTCTCCTTACATTTGGAATCGTCTGGGCAGGGCTCCCGAGGGGGACGGAGGACTGCCTGTTGTTCATTATACATTAAATCAACCGGAGATACAACTGAAATTTTAGAAAAATCGCGCAAAATACCCCGCCGCAGTCCGCAGGGGGGAAATTTGCACGCGGGAGAGGGGGAGGGAATGTCCGCCGGGAGACAAGCTTGGGGCCGGAGCCGAGCGGGGAGACAGACTCAATGTGCCGCAGCCGAATAAAAACACGCGGCCGGTAACACCGGCCGCGTGTGCAGGTCAGGAGGGTTCCGCAGTGATGGGACTCCCGTCCAGAGGGACGGAGTAAAGAGCCCCGTCCTCCGTCTGGAAGCGGTAGGCCGTCCCGTCCTCCGACCGGCCAAGGGAGGTTAGAGGCGCGTCGGGCTGGCCCAGCCACTCCAGCAGCGCCTGGCGTGCGCCCTCCTCCGTCAGGGCGGAGGAGGGGGGATGGGTGTCCTGCGGGGCGTCCTCGGGCATCAGGGACATGACGGAGGGCCCCGCGGACGGGGTAGGCTGGAGCGCGGAGACAGACGGCTCCTGAGCAGACGCCGGCATCTGGCTGCCCTCCGGCCCGTCGGCGGGTGGCGTCACGTCCCGGTTCTGGGGCCTCTCACCGGCGGAGCTGTCCTTCCGGTTGGCGCCGTCGGCGCTGCCGCTGGCGGCCTCGGCGGGCTCCCCGGCGGGGCCCGCGCGGTCCTCCTGAGCCGGGGCGGTTTGTCCGGCGCTCCCGCCGGAGGCCGCTCCGGTCAACCCGGCAAGATTGGCTCTGGGTACGCTCCCGGAGCTGCCCGGAGGGCTCCAGAGGTGCACGGCCTGCCCGCCCACCAGTACAAGCACCAGCACCGCGGCCAGAGAGGCCCAGGAGCGCCAGCGCCACTGGCGCTTTCTGGTGTGGAAGGGGGTGCATTTGGAGGCGTGGACCGCCTTCATGATATCGTCCTTCAGCCCGGCGGGGGGCTCCTCCGCCAGAGTGGGCAGAAGCTGGTGCAGGGTGGAGAGGTCGGCCCGAAGCGCCCGGCACGCCGGGCACTGGGCCAGGTGCTCGTCCAGCGCCCCGGCCTCCTCCGCCGTCAGCGCCCCGTCGAGCTGCGCGCTGATGAGCTCCAGCGCCTGTTCACAGGTCAGCATGCCGCCGCCTCCTTTCCGTCCCGTGGATCTGGTTTATGCTTTGGACGAGGGGGAGCCGAAAAAGTTCCCCTGTTCCAGCAAATATTTGCGCAGGGCCAGCCGGGCCCGGGCGATGCGGGACTTGACGGTGCCCTCCTCCACCCCCAGCAGGGCGGCAATCTCCCCATAGGAGAGGCCCTCCAGCTCCCGGAGAATCAGCACCTGCCGGTGCTCCTCCGACAGGGCCCGCAGGCCCGCCCGCAGGGTGTCCCGCAGCTCCTGCTGCTCCGCCTGGCGGTGGGGACTGTACCGCTCGTCGGGCAGCTCGGCCTGCCGGGCGCCCTCCTCATCGTCCAGGGAGACCGTCATGGACAGGGTACTGCGCCGCTTCTCCCGCCGCAGAAAGTCGATGCACACGTTGCTGGT
>ERZ808040.1132-NODE-1132-length-19112-cov-7.496191_pt1 | contig 19112 bp, 34 predicted proteins | sample MGYA00380191_ERZ808040 | MGnify/ENA primary metagenome ERZ808040 (study PRJEB31490, sample SAMN06133395) | mouse gut metagenome | isolation source: J6 | host: mice | place: China: Chengdu | collected 2015-05 ...
TTGTAGTTCAATAAGTACGGTTTGTAAATAATCTTCACTGATTGGAAAGTCTTTTGTAAACGGTTGTATATAGTATTCATCTCGTTCTTGTTTGCCTTTTAATACTTTGTATAGATATATTAGTACTTTACAAAATAATACCGGCATATCATCGTTTGCCATGGGTTAAACCTCTTCAATCTTACTGACATTATATTTTTTCTTAGTGTGCGCATTCTGATATATCCCGCTGCCGTTATCATATTCGACTAAACACCTGCAATTTGCGTGCCTTCTGAATACGTCATTATCCATGTTAGGTGAATACGGATAAGTTCCAACCTTAGAAGAGCACCATTTACAGCATTTACCCGTGCTCATTCTCCTTATAAGCGGTTGAACTTTGCCACTTCTATAATGAAAATCTGCATTTGCCTTTATATTGTCAGTCACTATTGATTGATTAAAATTTATAAGGCTTTCGGTAAACTTGTCTTTTATTTTGTCGTATTCGTCTGAATTAGATATAAATTTCACAAGCCCGGTTATCCTGTCCTTGTTTATTTCAACGTTAACCGGATTAAATGTCAGTCCCTTTTTTTCATTAAATATCTTTTGGGTGTTTTTACAATAATCATTTACATCAATGTAATTGTTCTTTAAGACATTAGGAATTATAATATTGGCTATTTCGTTGTTCATTTTCCCGTCAGGAAGAATGTCACCGCTTACATGTTTGTCAAATGCTCGTTTTGTAATTTCTCCGAGTGCAACAGCGTAATTATCGGCGGTTATATATGTAACTTCTTCATCTGCCAGCATCTCTAAATACTTATTTACTTCTGATTTATGTTCGAAAATATACGCAAGTAATAATTGCAACAATTTGTCAGCCATTACTCACCGCCTTTAATCCCTGTTAATTCGCTTAAGTTTTTGCTGTCAATAAAGCCGTCTATAGCCTGATTTAATTTGATTGCCCCGTCACCTATAGAACTGAGCATTGCGCTGTCCGGCTCGAATACCGGTAACCATTTCGGTCTTGTATCATATATTGATTTTCTTTCATATGAAAAGTTATCGTTCAAACACCTCGCTAAATATCCCGCATTTAAAAATCCTGTTCCAAATGTCGCCTGTGCTTTTTTTGCCGTAAGTCTTAGGTTCTCGTGGCTCGCCTTTATAGCCTCAGCAGATGAAGGGTTTTCTGTCGCAAAACCTAAATCGTCCAGCGTTAGACCTGTCTCACCTGCAAAGGCAGACGCATACATTCTGAATTGTGATATATGCGGTTCCATTGATTGCTGATTGAACTGTCCTATTGTCGGTTTTTCCCCGTCCGAATCTTTGCCAAAATACAGCATTGACGAAATTGTAGCTTTCCACGAATCAAAATTATTCTCAATATCATCAGATAAGCCAAGTACATATTTTTGTGGAAACGAATAAAATTCCGCGGATATATCGCCCCTTGTAAGCGTGTCTTTTGCTTTATTTTGTAAGTTAATGCATGCCCTTGTTATTCTGCTATGTCCAAACGGCCTTTTAGCGTCGGGTCTGTAAACAATAGGGACTAATAGCGGATACGCTACCTTGTGATTAAATTCTGTAATTGTATTATTCTCGTTGTTAAATACAGTTGTTTTGTAAGGTTCGAAAAATGCGTCTATTAATACGCTTTCGCTGTCCGACGACCTTTTTAATACCGCATATCCCTCTTTTAAAATGCCTGTTATCGGGTCAATATCCCCGGTTGCGTTTGCTCCGTCGATAACTTGCATTCTTACATCGCCTACTTCATCTCTGAACAAATAAATGAAACTGCATGAAGAAATTAAAGCGCTCAGTATCGCACTATTAAATAAGATGTCAGGATTGTTAATGTTGTAAAATTGCATTAAGTTGTAATTATCATTTTCAAAACCGTCAAATATAAGTCTGTCTGCCAATGAATCAACGGCTTTTGTACACCAGCCGAGCCTTGATTTATGCATATCCCGCAATCTCGGAGATATAACATTACTGTATGTTGCGTTAACTTCTTTCATTTCGTAATATGAATAGCGTTCAAGGACCCTGTTCCTTTTTACGTTTAATTTATTTTTTAATTTTTCTAAACTCATATTATACCTCAATATATAGTGTTTATATGATAATTATATACTATATATTGTAATATTATAAGTCAATGAAATAACATAAAGAAAAAGCGCTATACAATTGTTTGTACGGCGCTTTTAAGCTTAAATTATAATATATCTTTACTGTGTTTGTTTGTGGCTCGCTATGCGGCAGATAATAGGGTTATTTCATGTGTTTTTTTGCACAGTAGGGGCGAGGTATCGAATACGTTAAAAAGGGGGTTCCCCTACCCCCTATACTCATTAAAATTAATTGCGCTCGGCAAATCCCTATTTGTTACTATTTCACATTTTAAATTATCATCTTTTTTTATTTTATTTGATTTCGCTCTGTTACAGGCGTTATGTGCCAGTTGTAAGTTGGAAATATCTGAAGGGTGTCCGCCTAAATCTATCGGTATTATATGGTCAACAGTCGCGCTCATTGGATGTGGAAACTTTAACGACTTATCTATAGGCTTACCACATATTGCGCATACATTGCTTGATAATAATATTCTCTTCCGGTTCTTTGCGTATTCCGTTCTATGAGCGCCGCGCTTATCCGCTCTTAGGTTATTGCTCATTCCGTTCCATCCTTTTAATCTGTCTGTCAATCTTATATTTCATACATTCTTTTATTTCGTAATTACTAATCCGAACCATTAATAAGCAATTTATCAAATATAGCTTCAAGCACTTTCACAACTATTGAATTTCCTGCCTGCTTATAAAGCTGCGTATTTGAGTTTACTTTCTGAGCTTTTTCAAAACTTTCATCATCAAACGCCATAAATCTCCAACACTCTTTAGGTGTTAGTTTTCTTATTCTTGCAGAGGGTTGTTCATCAATAATCATGGGCTGTCTATATCCTCCTTGCATTGTGCTGATAGTAGGCGCAAGAAAGTTTTTATCATAAACATTTCCAGGAAAACTTCCCCCTGTATACCCAAAGATATTGCCTATTCTTTTTATCTCCACTCTATCACTCCATTCTTTTGTGGTTAAGTTTTGCAGTTGTCAAATTCGATAACCCCTGTACCTTCTGCTTGTCTATTACTGATTCCGCTATCATATCTGGCTTTGATACAGTTTGAGATTTCTATTTGCCGGGGATGATTAATAGATAAGTCGATTCCTGCTCTCTCTCTCTCTCTTGAATTATTTTCATCAAGGTAGTTCTTTATAAGAATCTGTGCTTTTTCATTATCTATATAATACTTATCATCAACCTTTTCTTCTAAATAATCTCTGAAGACTTTATCCAGCTTCTGCGGTTTCGGAAAAGTAAAACTATAATCTCCTAAAATACTCACCATGAAGCAACGGTTTCGATTCTGTGCAACTCCATAATCTTTTGCATCTAAATCTTTCCAATAATTTGAATAACCTTTGTTCTCCAAAAAGTTTATCCATTCTTCAAAATCGGGCTTGTTCTTCTTGCTGTGAACCAGCGGTACGTTTTCCATAAGTAAAAGCTGCGGAAGATTGTCAACTTCATTAAGTAACCTCTCCACTTCCCAAATCAAACCAGATCTTGTGCCGTTTCCTTTCCTCATTCCTTTCTGTTTTCCCGCGACAGATAAATCTTGACAAGGAAAAGAGTAAGTAAGTAAGTAAGTAAAGGATTCTACATCTACAACGGCTAAATCCTTTCCCGTTGTCTGAGTTATGTCCGAAACCTCAAAATCAGTTCCGTGTATTGCGTTATAGCTTTTAATAGCGAACTTATCAAACTCTATTACCCTGTAATGCTCAAAAGTAATATTAAGGTTTTCAAGTGCTTTAGCTTGTGAGCCTATACCGGCGAATAATTCAATTAACCGAATAGGTTTTGTGTTTATAAACGGGGGTTTCATTACATTACCTCCTCAATCTTTATTCCCCTTTATTTAAATATATCCGTATATGGCAGCTCCTCAATCCATTCTATGAAATCATGCCATTCTTTTAATTTATGTCCTTGTCTTGATTTATATATGTTTGCCAACACTTCATAATTCAACATTAAAGTTCTTTTTTGATTGTATGAACTCGGCAGTAGTCCTATTAAGGCCCGGAATGTTTCAATGTCTTTTGTTTCGCAATATTTCCGCCTTAATGCATTAAGGTCATGTAATAAATTGAAATGAAGTCCTATGCTGTGGAAGTTTGTGCTAAAATCGTCAATCGTTAAATCCCTCTTATGTATCGTATGCATTGTGCTGCATGAATTTGCGACAGTCCCGACTTTGTATGTATCATATTCTTTCCACCAATAAAGCGGCGCGGTTATGTCTGCATATACTGTAATCATTCTTAAATACTTCCTATGGTCTGTTCCGGCGTTAAATAACCGCTTCATTAATGCTTTGTCGTTCTCTCCTATATGAACCGTGTTATATCTCTCGTCTATGTAACTGTCTGATTTATCCCAGCTGTTCATTGCGTTTCTCATACCTCTTAGTGCATGTCTTATTCCGCATACTTCTGTCTGTTCAAATTTAATCATATTTATTCACCCGTTACCAACATCTTATCAAGTAGTATTTTTTTAAAATTCTGTGTGTCATGTATTGTTTTTTTTGTTGCTTCAATCATATTGTCAATTTGAATTATTGTTTTAACAGCGTTTTCTTGCGCTTCCATATTTGGGTCGTATGCAATTTCCATTTTGCCTACAACGTCTAATTGTAAATTTATCGTTGTTAAATATTTATTAATGAATTTAGGCAAGGCGTTTTGTAATGCAATGTTGAAATAAATAGGATTAATTTTAATTTTAGGATTAATAATCGCATTTCTGTTGCTTATATTGCCGTCTTTTTTTATCATTCCTACCAAACCTTTTGTTGCGCTTAATTCAATATAATTTGTGTAAGCCGGGTAAAGATAATCATTGTTCGCTCGACTTATATCAGCTATTTTATTCAGCTTTGTATATACCATGTACTATCTCCTTTAATGCGTCCGCTAAATTATCCGCCCCTTCTCCTTGTAAATTTTTAGACGTTTCAAAAAGTTCTATATAAGACTTTTTTATTTCACGCTCTGTGTTAATAAGTTCTTTTAATGTAACCGCCATATCCGGCAACGGCTCAGGTTCATAAGTATCAACATATCTTGGTATGTTTAAATTGTAATCATTTTCTTGTATTTCTTTAAATGATACTAATCTTGAAAATTTATCAATATCTAGCCGATGTTTATAAGCATTGCATATTTTTTCAATGTTTTGTTCCGTTAATATGTTTTGTTTCCCGTCTTTTTTAAATTCTTTTGAGGCATCAGCAAAAAATATTTTATCGTCTATTTTATTCTTTTTTAGAATCAATATGAAAACAGGTATTTGTGTTGCCAAAAATAAGTTACTTGGCAATCCTATAACAGCATCGATTACATTGTCCTTTATCATTGCCTCGCGTATTTTCTTCTCTTTGTTTCCTCTAAAAAGTATCCCATGAGGAAGAATGAAGGCCGCTATACCGTTGTCGCTTAGTCTATTTAATCCTGATTGTATAAACAAATAATCCGCATAACTTGGACCCGGAATGCCGTATTTAAATCTATTATTGTCGATTTCTTTGTCGTTAAACTTTAAAGAATAAGGCGGGTTAGAAATCACTTTCGGAAATAATTCCATATTTATCTCCTTTTTCAACTGTGAATGTTCTTTTAATTTCTTGAGTTATTACATCTTTTTGAAAAACTATCGCTTTTATATTCCTAAAAGCTAAGTTGAATAATAAAAACGGAATCACATCCCCGTTTAATTCTTCGCATGTGTATGTTCCTTCTTGATTGCCGTTTATTATTAAGGTTCCCGTTCCGGAACAAATATCTAATGTTTTTTCACTATCTCCGGTTAACTTATTTATTAATCGTCCTAAACAGTCCGGAGTGTAATCTTGCTTTAAACCTTTTCGCGCGGCATATCTTTCTTGGAAAAAATCGCGCAATATATCAGCATCTCTATTTTCATTTTTTAAATTTGCAAAGAACGCATCGGCTTCTGTGCTTGTTATTTTTTTCATTAACGCCCTCGGCACTTCCGAATAATCGGACACTTCAAGTATTTTCATTAAATCAAACATGCCATTCTCCTATATACGATTTCCCAAATATCGCCCTAAAATCTCTTATACTCCAATTGTAATATCTCATTGCCTGCATCTGAGCCAACGCTTTAATAAATCCATCGAATTCATGCCCGCTCTTACAATGAACCCCGTATGTTTCGCCGTTATGGTCTTCCGGTTTAATAAATATAACCAGTCCGTATTTAATAGAGTTCTGTCTGTTCTTGCCAAAAAACACTTCATGCCTCACAAGTCCGGGCTTTCGCTCGTTGAACCATGAATATACATGTCCGTTAAACATAATTACGCCCGAACTAATAATGCCTAATTCACTTTTCATTAACACATATCCTTGTATTGTTTATATTCTCAATCAACTTAATTACATCCGGAGACAGTTTTTTCATCTCATTCTCTCGATTAACAACGGTCCTATACGCTCTCATGAAATTACTTGAAGCCACTTGTTCATTAAAATTTTCATCAATCGCCATGCTCCACAGCTGTTTAGGACTTCCAACCGCCTTTTGTATTCGCTCAGGCAATTTGTTAAATTCCTCTTCGGAATTATAGCCGCTATTCCTTATTGCTTTCATAACGAGCCCCCACGCTTTTGTTTCTGTCATTTCTTCGGGAGATGTTAATCTATTAGCGTATTCCATTAATTCGCCAATACTCGGAGCAAAGCCGCTGCTATTTGCTCTTATATAACTCTTAACCGCCATTGATATAAGCTTATAGTCCATATCTTCAAGTAACAAATGCCATATATGCACTGTCTCCACCATATTTTCGGGTTTAAAATTAGGATATGCCGCTGTAAGAACTCGTAATATATTCTTCGTCTCCTCTTTTGTCATTCGCTCTCAGCTCCTTCGCTTTCTTCAGATACCATTCGGCTTTCTTCTCATCTTCTTCAGCCGCTACGTTCGGCTTCTTTCCTTTTCGGAATTGATACTTGTAAGCGGTTATGTCACACCAATCAGCCACGGCCTCAATCCCAAATATATCTATCATTTCGTCGATGCATTCTCTACCGTCGTTTAAATAATGCAGCGGATGATTAATATATTCATAATCCGAACGCACTTTCTTAATCCCCTGCTCCTCTAATAACTTAAGCTTAGTAAGTGCCATACCTATATCAACACTTGCTTGATAGTCCATTCCGTCTATTAGCTTATTAAAATGCTCTATAGCTTTATCGGCTATTTTATTATTAAAACTAAATTCTCTTGCCATTCAGTCACCTTTGTTTAATGTATTAGTATATATTTATATTTAAAAATGCTTATACGCCCTTTAAATGCTGTCCCAATCAATCGCACCTGATTTTATATTATTTTCTTTTAACGGATATAACGAAGACCATCCGCCTAAAGTGGATTGCTCCAGTATCTTTATTGCTTTTTCATTGTCGATATTTCCGTCAAAGTCTTTAGAAAGTTCATTTAATTTATTAATAGCAATTGAAATAGCTCTATCTGTGTTTGGTACTCGTTTCTTTTTTCGCATATCAAGAAAGTCAATGAATGCATTATTTAATTTTTCATCTTGAGGAAAATACAAATTTGCTTTTATTTCCCCTTTATATTTCACTTTATTATTATATTCTTTAGTATTACTTATATTATTATTACTGTGTACAGTTTCTGTATAACCCCCTATACAGTTTCTGTATAACCCCTGTACAGTTTCTGTATAACCCCCTATACAGTTTCTGTATAACCCCTGTACAGTTTCTGTATAACCCCCGTACAGTTTCTGTATATGGTGTAAAGAAACTGTATACCTATTAAATTGAACATCATTAATTGTTTCTTGGCTCTTTTCAATAAGCCCTTTTTTAACGAGAGAATCTAAAGTTTTCACCGCTGTTGTTCTTGATACTTGCAGCGCTTCGGATATGTATCTTGAGCTTCCTTTAAACACTGTTTCTCCGTCTTGAGAAAATCCGTATATAATAGCATATACAAGCAATTCATTACCTTTTAATTTCAATTGATTAATCATCCAGCCTTGAATTAATATATAGTTCTCATTTTTCATATATTCACGTCCTCAATTTCTTCAATGAACAATGTTACTTTCGTTTCTTCTCCGTATTCAAATGTATCTTTAAAGCCTGTAACGCATTTCCGGTTGTCATCTTTCAATTTCCCCGCTTTGACTAAAGTGTCTAATATGAATTTTTTCCCAAAAGCGACATTATCTAAATCTCGCCGCTTATTACCTTCAATCCAATGGAAGTGTATTTTTATAGGATTTTCAAACCGTGGTAATTTGGCAATGAAATAAGCTATATCGCTTTCGATTCGCTTCTTCATCTCCGCACCGGCATACTTATTCTTTCGGCATGCGTTAATATATTCATTCAATGAGGGAAGTTTTATCCCAATTTCGCATTTAATCATGTTCACCCCATAGTGATTTAATTTTATTAACTTCATCCGGAGGGAGCGTATCAATCCCCAACCCCTCGGCCTCGGATATTACGCCGTCTATAAATACCGCCATTTCTGCGGTGTTGTATTCAGATGTTCCCTTGAATACCTTGTAATGTGTGAAGTCTTTGCCTTGTAATTTAACCGTGGCTATTATTTCAAAATATTTGAAATATCCCGTTACATTAATATCTGACAATACCGATACAATTTCCGATTGTCCGTATTTTTTAAGCATTTCAAGATATATTTCATCCTTGCTGCTTCTTAATACATCGGCTATTTTCCCAATAAGCGCCCACGCGTATGCGTTGGCATTTAATGAGCGCTTTTTATGGTATTCCTTAATCTCGAATTTCTTATTTTTGTCTTGGTCAAATAGCCACTGTATAATCTCTTGTGAGTTACCAATCATATTTATCTCTTAAATGAATGGGAGTTCATCATTTTTAAAATCGACATTAACAAAACCGTCAGGGTCAGCAGGCGGATTATTCGCCTCTTCTTTTTTGCTTTCTGCAAATTCAACACTTTCAACAACCACGTCTGTGGTGTACACCTTCTGATTATCTTTATTCGTGTAACTGCCTGTCTGTATTCGTCCTTCAATTATGAATTTTGTCCCTTTCTTTCCGTATTTCTCAATAAATTCCGCCGTTTTACCGAATGATACGCAACTGATAAAGTCCGCTGCCTGCTCTCCGTCCATTTTAAATCTACGGTCAACAGCAAGCGTAAATCTTGCCACCTTCAATTCTTCCCCTGCTCTTGTTGTGGAACGGACATCCGGGTCTTTTGTTAATCGACCGCATAATATTACTTTATTCATTTATATCCTCCGTTTAATTCCATATCTGTCCATTAAACCGAATACTCCGTTTTTCGTAAGTCCCATTTGTTTACCGATTTCGTCAATGCTTAAATTTTTATCAAACACTAACTCAAGTATTTTTTTGTATTTGTTAGATAACGATTTATTAGAATTATTAATTTGCTTTTTTATTTCTGACATAACCAATTCGCCGTCTAAGCCTATCTCGTATGGATTGTTTTTAAAAAAGCTCTCACAAACATATTTTGTTGAGAGCGCATGTTCATTGCTTGGGCGTTTTTTTAAGAACTAAAAGCGCATTTTTATAATCACTTGCGGTGACTTTATATAATTCTGCTAACAAATCAAAATACCCGTCCATGGCATTATTATTTGATTTTTCGCGGTATCCGTTAAATACTCTTGCCATTTAAACGCTTATCCTCTCGTATTCATCTACTAATTCCCACGCCGCCGTTTCATTGATAGGCAATGCTCCAAATCGTCGCCTGTCGCCTTTTAAATAAACAACTCTTAATAATTGCCAATCAATGCCGTAACATTGCTTATACGCTATCCTGTACAAATTCAGCTGATACGCAACGTATTCACGGTCTAATCTTGCGGTACATTTAATATCAGCCCCGATGATTTTTCCCTTACATTCAAGTACTAAATCAAGCCTCCCCGCTGCTATCGGCTTTTCATTTCTAAAAAGGATAACCGGCGTCTCATTTTCCAAAACCTCAAATCCGTATTGTTTTTGTAAAAATTTAAAGTTTCTAAGCTCCGGAAATTCGGATTCTGTTCCGTTTAAGCAATAATCCTCTATTGCTTTATGAACCGCCGTCCCTCTGGCGGCGGCGTTCTGCAAAACCTCATCCGGTACGCCTTTGTATTTTTGCCCAAATTTAAAGGCTAAAATTTGCGTAATGCTCGGTACCAATATACCGTCTACGATATATTGGTGTTCTCTATCGTAGTATTCCAATGTATGTCCTGCTATTGTTTCGCTGTAATCCATTTACTTCACCGTAATCCTTATACTTGATTTAACAGGTGTCATTGTGACAAATTCGTCATATAAGTCAGGATATGCGGCTCGAAATGCCTTTGAATCGAACATTTCACGACAGTCAGGCTGAATGTAATTAATCCTTATGCTGCCGTTCTCGACATTGATAACGCCCTTATTTTCCATTTCGGATAATAATCTTTTTTTTAGTTCGTTATATTCATTTGTAAGTTGTTCAATGGCCTCATTAAATTGTTTAATTATGTTGTCAACACCTTTTGAAAGCTCTATTGCTCCCAAATTGATTTCAATTAGTTCGTTCATCTTCATCCTCCCATTTAATATCCATGTCCATTGTTATCATTTTCTTTACGACTTTTGGCATATCCTCAACACCCGCAATTTCAAAGAGTAGTTCATATTGTTCCGAGCCAATTTTAAAATCAGCCGTATTTAATACTTCCGCCACTACTCTTGTTCCGTAAAAATCAATTACTACGTTATCGCCGAGCTTAACGTATTCAAAAGTCGGCATTTTTGCCAAAAAATATCCGCTTTCTGTTTGGCAATATACAACCGTTATATAATCACTCATGTTTCTTCAAGTCTCCTTCATCCTCCCATTCAATATAAAATGTAAGTATTTTTTCTACTACATTTGGGAAGTCTTTAACTCCTAAAAAATCAAGTAATAGGTTGTATCTTTCTTCGCCGATTTTAAAATCAGCAGTTTTTAATACTTCCGCTCTACGCTTTCCACAAAAATCAACAGTTACCTCATCGCCTTTTCTGACATATTCTTGTGTCGGAGCTTTAGCTAAAATGTATTCCGTTTTGCCGCCTATTTCTGTTTGGCAATACGCAATCGTTATATAATCACTCATTTTTTGATAATTCCTCCAATACATCTACTACTACGGATAACATTTCTGTGTTACATATAGCCAATGTGTTTATATCGAGGTCATTTTCATATATTTCTTGTTGTCGTTTACTCATAAGTTTTAATAAATCGATACTATCTTTTACTGTGTTGGAACCCTCTATTTGCTGAACTGCCAACTTAAGCCCTTCTAATGCTTCCTCTATTTTCATTTCAACCTCCCATTATTTTGCTTATAATATTCGACGCCGTTTTCATAGGCATATCTTCAATCTTGCTTATTCCGTTCGCTTCGAGTAATTTAATTAAGTTATCGCCCGTATACTTCTCTTTTAATATAGCGACCTGCCTCGCCGAGGCTTTACGTTCTCCCACATTATTCATTCTGTTATCAGGGCTTTCTTTCTCCGGGCCATCCCCCGTAGCAACCATAAATGTATTGGCGAGAAAGTACTTCAGCGCCCCGGTGTAAGCCTTGTATCCCGCTTTATCCCCTTTATCAATACCTTCCCCGGTTATAACTGTATCCTCGCTAAATCCCGTTTCTATATCGAATAAAGTAAATTTTATTTTAGGCATTCTGCCGTTTGCTTGTTTTTCCGAACCTTCAAATGTGGTATAATCTAATTCAGTGAATTTTAATTCAAGATTATGTTCGCTGAACAATTCGGTGAAAAGCTCCTTATACTGGGCTTCACTGAAGTACGAATACCTATCGTATGTATTCGTTGCCCCCTTTTTAAGGATTCCCTTCTCTTTGAGCGCCTTTCGTAAGGCGTTCTTTTTTTGTTGCAATTTAGCGTTTAACGCAAGCCATTCAAGGGCTTTTTCTGTTCCTGTCTTTTCAATCTTTTCTTCCATGTCTACTCTGCTTCTCCTCTTCGTAATCACTTGCCCACACATACAATGTGTTAAATACTGCTCCTAAAAACGCTATACAAGCCAATATCAAGGCTAATGTATTGATGTTTTCTATTGAACTTAGTGCTATAAACGCTATTGTCGTTGTTATCAGTACAACGAATGATACAATACTGTTGTCCCGGTGCTTTCTCTTCATTTTATTCTTGGTCATATGTATACAACTCCTCATCTATGTACAAATTTAACAATAGAAAAAATCTGATTGCATGGTATGAAGTTAACTCCTCAACAATAATGTGTCCGTGAGGATTAACCGCCACATTTTCATTAGTTTCCATATATTCCTTTTCCGCCAATGAATATAATCTCGGGAATTCATTTCTAATCTTCTTTATTTCAAGCATTGTTCCAGTCATTATTTCTTTCGTCATTGCCATTTACTCCATTAATACATTAATCCCTGCTTTACTCTTCCCCTGTAAGGTTCGACGTACTTCCTCATATTTGTATCCAGCAGCCTGTATCGGTTATTCATGTAATCAACTAATACCGGCAGCCAAATTCTTATTATCCTTCCGCAACTGATTACCGACTCTTTCGGATACCTCGTCCCTATAAGTTTGTTATCTTCCATCTCCTTCTTGAACTTACGGACTGTTCGGGAAGATATGCCGATAATGTCTATTGCTTCATCGTATGTGATGTATCGTTTAATCTCCTCTATTTCCATATTTATCCCTTCTTTCCGCAGAATTTGTTTACAAAATAAATTTGCCCCTTACCGGTTATCTTCGTTGTTGTTGTCGTTCTGATTGAGCCGTCAGGATTATTAATCGTCGACTTCTTAATCTCCATAAGTCCTAAATCCATGCTTTTTTGCGTTGGCTGATTGTAAGCCTCGCCCGATTTCATCAGATACCCATATTCTCTCATCCAGCTAAATAACCTACGTTGTCCAATATCGTAGCCGTTTGCCTTGATAATCTTAGATAACTCGCCGATTAATATTGAGTTCTTACTACTTGCTACGGCATCGGCAAACAACGCTTTTGGCTGAAGTTCTGTATTTTCAACTTCAAGAGCCTTATTTTTGTCTTGTTCCGCCTTTAATGCTTGTAACAGCTTTATGCCGTTATCGGGGTTTGAAATAATACTTTCAATCGTTTCAGATGTTGCATATGCTCCATGTTTGCGGATTGACGGAAGAACTTCCGATGTAACCCAATCAGTAAAAGCTTCTGCTTGCGGCTTGCGAGATTGGAAGATAACCTTATATAAATTGGATTCATTAATAAAATTTGATTTTTGAATTCCACCATTTGTAAGGGTATCGGCAGTAACGACCCCCTTTTTATTCAGTCTTCCTTTGCAATCTGAAATATTTTTTATTTCCAAAATATCGCATATATCTTTAAGGTTAAAATATGGCTCATTGTTAATTAATGTTGTTTTAACTTCATTGCTGTTAAAAGTAAAAATTTCTAATTCGTTCATTTTTCCCCTTTTCGTTTCTTTTTTAGACACAGTTCGTTGAAAAAAATATTTCGTCAATTTCTTCAGCCGTCAAATTGTATCTATCTTTTATTTTTTGTATCTCTTTTTGTGTAAAACCAATAGATACTTTACCGTTTATTTTCAAACAAAATATCGCCCTTGTCATGCCTATTGACTTTGATAAACTGTCATAAGTATCCCCATGTCTAACCATGACACTTCTTAAATATTTTTTGTTAATAGTAACACCCCCCTTTTGTCTGTGTCTTTATTAGACACTTCATACTATATACTCCTTGTGTGTTAGTATCAATAAAAAAGTTTCTTTTTATGATACTTTTTATTTACTGAATGGTAATATATTGATATAATCACATTAAAAGGGGTGATTATATGAACACATTAGCCACACGTATTAAATCATTAAGACTTCAACACAATCTAACCCAAACTCAGCTAGGTGAAATTTTAGGTGTGCAAAAATCAGCTATTGCAAAATACGAAAGCGGCAGAGTTACAAATTTGAAGTATGAAACAATTGAAAAAATATGCAAATATTTTGATGTTTCAATTTCTTATCTATACGGAACAGACGATGAACGATACCATGAAATGTTTCCGGATGTCCCTGCAGATGTAGTTGATTATATTTTTGGTGGTAACCCGAATTTGGAACTAATTCGTGAAATCGCAAACGACTACGTTGATTATAAAACCGACGGGAAAACCAACGCTGACAAGCTAATCGAAATGTTTAATACATTTAACCAAATAAACAACAATTAATCCCCTGTCTTCTGCATATGGCTGTTAGTCTTTCTGGACTAATGGCTTTTTTATTAATTCTCCAAACCAAACTCTAATGCATACTGTTCGTCTTCTATATTCTCCATTTCGGTAATTAAGCTGTTAATCTTAGATACTCCCTTAGGTGTAACCATTACCTGATGACTTGTAAGACCGTCGCCATATTCAAATGTTTTTAATTTAAATAACCCCTGTCTAAGTCGGCTTTGATATGCGCTAAGCTTCCCTTTATGCCCTGTTCTGAATAAGTATCTGTTCTCAATTAACAAATCATTTAATGCATTAGGCGGATAATTCAGCAACTTAGCCGTATCTCGTAATGTATATAACCCGTTTGAATTTATGAATTTGTCAAACTGTTCAACCTTTGGTGCGTCCTCTTCTATTTTTCTGTCAAGTCGCCCGTTTCGGTCTTCTAATTCGGCTATAGCTTGCGTTTGCTTTTCCAATGTATCTTTTGCAATCAGTAAAGCCTCTGACAGGATTACTTCCGTTGGTCGGTTGTCTACAGGTTTTGTATAAGCGCCTGTCTTTCTTATCGCTGGCAATACTTCCGATGTAACCCAATGCTTAAACTTCTTTGCGGTCGGTAGCTTGCTGGAAAGAATAAGGCTGTAAAGGCCTGATTCGTTGATTACGGTTAAATCCTGGCTCCCGCCAAGGGTGTCGCATTTTGCTACCCCCTTATCTTCAACATCTACGTGCTTACTAATCGCATCTCTCGGGTTGCTGTAGCCAAGCACAAACGCAACATCCTTCGCAACAAACCACGGTTCGTTTTCAATTACTACCGTCCTAATTTCACCAAATTCTTCATTTTTAAAAATTTCTAATTCGTTCATTCTCCCTCCTTAATATTGCTTGTAGAATTATTTTCTACATCATTTGCAAAAAAAATTTGCCCCATTTGTTTAGCGTTAAGATTTAATAACTTACATAGTGTTTTTATTTCGCTTTGCTTAAATTCATTTTGATTATTAATTTTTCGCAGTAAAGAAACAATAGATATGTTTAATTGATTAGCGATAAATATCTTTTTTAATCCACTATCATGTATTAACTTCTCAAGCTCTTTGCTATTGGTCAATTCTATCTCCTTTCTTGAAATATTGTAGAATTATTTTCTACAGCAAGTATATTATGTTGTATAATATTTGTCAACATATATTTTGTAATTTTTTTAAAATTTGTTGTATTTTTTTCTACATTTATTTATAATTACTATATGGAGAGAGGTGATTTTTATGACTAACAATATGGGAACAATAATAAAAAAAAGAAGGGAGCAATTGGGTATATCACAAGAACAACTTGCAAACATATTAGGGTATAAATCACGGTCTTCTATAAATAAAATAGAATTAAATCATACAGATTTGCCGCAAAGCAAAATTGTTGCTTTGGCGAAAGCGTTAAGTGTAACACCTGCTTACCTTATGGGCTGGGAAGAACCGGAACAACCTATACCAAAATCTAACGGTTATCCCACTGTTCGAATTCCCGTCCTTGGTGATGTCGCCGCGGGTGTTCCGATATTAGCCCAACAGGATATAATCGGATATGAGGATATTCCAGCAGATATGGCAAAAACAGGCGAATATTTCGGATTAAAAATAAAAGGCGACTCAATGGAGCCGAAAATACACGATAATGACATTGTAATAGTTAAATCAATGTCGGACGCTGAGAATAACGATATTGTAATCGCTATGATTAACGACGAGGCGACTTGTAAAAGGTTACATAAGTATTCTAACAGTGTAGTGCTTACGGCTATTAATTCGGATTATAAGCCGATTGAAGTTACACCGGATGAGAATATACAAATTCTCGGTAAGGTGGTTATGAGTATAAGTAAGTTTTGAAGAAATAACAGATAATATGAGTAAAGAGAATAACAAAAGTTCCCTGAACACACTTGTTACTGGAATTATATGCGTAATAATAGGTATAGCTATTTTATCTATAAGCGTATTATTAGGTGTTATTTTTATTGTAATTGGTGCTATTATTGCAATAACTGGTATAGGTACAATATATAATAAAAGCAATATAAAGCATAAAAAGCTAAAAGAACATAAATCATCTGAGCAAATAGAAGTTGTTGGCGAATACTATTACGAAAATACATTAGTTAAAGCGCTTACAGAGTGTGACGATTGGAATAAGTCTTTTGAGGAATTAAAAAGTGAAGGGAAACTAAATAAACGTATATATAAATACGATCAGAAAATAAACGGTGGTGTTCAGTTGGTTCACGAAAAAAATAATCCACATGACGAAAATGCTATAATTGTATTTATAGCAGGAAATAAGGTCGGATATATACCAGCTTCTGAAAATGTTAGAATATTAAAATCTATGGACTCTGATGAAATAGATTATATATCAGCTTTTAAAAATACCGGCGGACCGTACAAGGTATATTTTGAAAATGGTGATTATATTACCGATGAATACAGATATAACATAATAATTACAATTTATTATAAACAATAAAAAATTACAGCATTTTATAAGAACCGGGACAAAACTCGGTTCTTATTTTTTAATTTACCTATTATGCCGTATTGTTGTTGCAATATACCGTCTTACGCTTTATTATAACCATGTATAGAATATTTGTTCTGTATAAAGAGGAGGGAAATTATGTATATTGAGAAATTACCGAATGGAAAATTTAAATGCGTTCAACGGTATAAGGATTATTTAACCGGTAAGACAAAACGCGTGTCTGTAACTATTGAGAAAAATACGTTAAGTAAGCGCAAAGAAGCTATGGATTTATTAAAAAATAAGATTGAGCAATTGAACAATTTTGCTCCTGAACGAGAATACACGCTTTCGGATATAGCAAAGCTTTACCTTGAATATCAAGCTAATCATGTTAAATCAAGCTCTTATCATACATTAATATCAAGAGTTAATACATTAGTGCGCGCGCTGAATGGTGATGTATTGATTAACAATCTAACCGCTACATATGTTATTAATGCGTTGAGCAAATCAATTAAACAGGCGAATACTATTAATAATAAAATCAAATTATTAAAAGCTGTACTGCATTGGGCTTATAAACAAGACTTAGTTGATAGTATTAATTGGTTAGATAAATTAACTTTATTTAATAGCAGTGAAAGGAAAGAAATAGAAGAAAAATATCTTGAAGCGGAAGAATTAAGGGAATTACTATCGCGTGTTAAAAATAAGCAATATAAAGATATATTTACTTTTTTAGCACTAAGCGGATTAAGAATAGGAGAGACACTCGCTTTAAATACAAGTGATATTGACATTGAAAAAAGAACTATAATCGTTAATAAAACGATAACCATACATGATAATCAAATTACTACACCTAAAAGCAGTACTTCTAATAGGATTATTTACATGCAAGATGAATTGCTTGAATTTGTTAAAAGAAAAATTGCGGATAATAAAACAATGCAAATAGCAATCGGTCTACGTTCTCCGCTACTGTTTTTTAATTCAAAAGGCAAGATATATAATTATTGCAGTTTATACAATTCGTTTAAATCTTATTGCAGAGAATATCTCGGTCGCCCTCTTGGCCTTCATTCTCTAAGGCATACCCACGCTTCTTTAATGTTTGAGCAAGGTATGAGTTTGGAGGCTATTTCCGAAAGGCTCGGACATTCGGAAAGTAATATAACCAAACAAGTGTATTTGCATATAACTGCTAAACTTAAAGAAAAATATAATGAAGAAATTAAGAATGTACATATTTTATAAAATTGCCCCATTTTTGCCCCTTTTTCGCCGTGGGAATGAAAATAACCCCATGAAACAAGCTGTATTACTGGGGTTATAAAATATTGGTTACATTTTAATTGAAAATATATATTTTCAGGGCAGCTCTTATTTCATCTGTAAGCATTGCCAATCCTCCGTTATTATAACTCACAATTTATACATGTTCCGTTATACATTGTTTGGTGATAATCAGCAATTGTCATATTCTGTCACTGTAATTATATTATATTTTAATTTCATATGTTTTCTGTGTCCCGTTTTCATTCTATATACATATCCATGGATTTATACGCATTATACGTATCAGTATCCGCATCATTAAACGTACTTGAATATTTTATTAGATTTCCGCTCGGAGAGATGGCACAATTTGTAAGAGATAAATAGGCATCATGAAGCTTTATAATTGCCTCATGAGCATCTTTATATTCTTCCGGCGGATCTTTTAACTTCTTCATCAATGAATTAACTGCCTTCTGATTGGTTTTGATACTTTCCACTTTGCTGATGAAACCGCTGTCATTGTACAGGTTTCCCAGCGCGGTATTAAAATCAGGTAAAAAGTATCCCCTGTACTTTGTATATTTATCTGTTCTTTCATCACTCTCTCTGTAAATAGAGTTATACCATACATCCCTGATCAACTCACCGCAATTTTCCGCATCTGACGCACCCAAATACATTAAATTTGTTGCTGTTTTTAACGTTTCATAATACTCTTTCGACTTTCCTCTGTGGTATTGTCCGACGGAAATAAATATTATTATAAATGCTGCTGAGATTGCAGCAGCAACACCGATGATTATCTTTATTTTTTTTTTTTTTTTTCTTTCTTTCCCTTTTTCATCATTTTCAGTTCTTT
>ERZ808040.1134-NODE-1134-length-19092-cov-10.815567_pt1 | contig 19092 bp, 16 predicted proteins | sample MGYA00380191_ERZ808040 | MGnify/ENA primary metagenome ERZ808040 (study PRJEB31490, sample SAMN06133395) | mouse gut metagenome | isolation source: J6 | host: mice | place: China: Chengdu | collected 2015-05 ...
CACGGAAAGCCCGTTGTCCCGGCACAGCTTGTCGCTCATATTCCGTATGCCGTAATACGTCCGCTTGTTGGAAACATGCTTGTGATGATCTACGAAGTTGACCGCGCAAAAAATAATGTGGTTATGGATATGCCCCTTGTCAATGTGCGTCGTTAATACATACTCATGCTGCCCCTTTGTTACAGCGTCGGCAAGCTGCCGCCCGATCTCATGGGCTTTCTGATAGTCCACTTCTCCCGGAGCAAAGGACTGTATCAAGTGAAAGGCTAAGTTGTTGCCCTTATCCCGCGCTTGCGAGAGGGTATAGCCAAACTCAATATCTGCCGTTTCATAGCTGCACCCGAAAGAGGATATGAGCATTTTTTCGTCCGTCTTGTCCGGGTTTTCGATATAGTCAAGGGCTTTGCTTAGAGTGCTTTTAACAGGCTTAATCTTTGTAACCGCCATATCTCCGCAAGCACCCCCTTGATCTCGTCTATGTCCTCTTTGTAGGCGTTCCCCGTCGCGTTTACGCGGCGTGCGATCTGATTGACATTGACCCCGATCTTCTGTATCTCCGCTGTCATTGCCTTTATGTCCGTATGGTCTACTTGGATAATGTACCCGTCAATGGCGATCTTGCGCAGATACGCCGCCATGTTGTTTGTGGGGACGAGCTTCATTTTTTCCTCAATCAGTTTTCTTTCTTCCTCTGTCACATAGAATTTGACCTGTACCGTCCTTTTGCGTCCGTTCATGGTTTTTCGCTCCTTTCCGTTCTCATAGAGGGTTTGGGACACTTCCCAACAAGCAATTTCTGACCGACCGGGCGGGCAGAAATACGGAAAAGGGTACTCTTTTCCTATGCTTGCTACGAAAGTTCTTCCTACTACCTACAACACCGAAAAAGCCTAAAATGACGGACTTTTACAAAAGAAAACGCTGCAATCTCAAAAAAGATTACAACGCTTCTTAGTTCCTGTTCAATTTTAGCCGGACAGCATTTATTTTTCCTCAACCTCTGCGATCTCCCGCGCCGTGGCGGTGACTATCAAATGCGCCCTTTGCGTCCAGCTCCAACCGGGCTATTTACTGCCCGGACTGCCGGAAGCGTATCACCCGCAGACAGACCGCCGAGCGCATGAGAAAAATGCGGGCGAATGTGACGCAATAGGGGAAAAATAAGCCTTGATTTATGCGGCTTTCCGGGCGGGAAAATGAAACGGTAAGGGATTTATACCTTTACCCCCGAAAATGCCGTTCTATTGCGTAACGATCCAATCTCTGCACCCATAAAAAACCGGGGCGCGGTGGCTATGTGATAGCTGCCGCGTCCCGATTTTCTTTTGTCCTACAAGTGTGAATTTGTAGTATTCGTTCCTATTTCTCAATAACTACAAAAGCACATTCGTAAGGATGGGCGCAATACAAACTTTCTCGCTTATCAGCTAATATACTTCTCAGTATAAGTTGAAAATCTCCGCCACCTGATAAAATCATGTATTCTGCCGCAAAAAATAGTAGTAGCTGATTTGTCATCACCGCAACCACTGCACCCCCACCTCCTAAAACCAATGTAGGCATAGCAGTTCCTAACAGATATTGCCACTTTTTCAACGGTTCGAAGCAAGTGCAATATGGAGATAAAGTACTCCAAACGATTCCGAAATCAATTGCGTGAAAATGATTTTTTGCAAAAATCGCCCAAGTAATTCCATGTATCAGCTCATGCACGATAATCAGGCATAGAATAAGCAGAGGCAACGCCACAACATATCCCCAGGAAATTCCATCTAAATTAAAACCATTCACATTATTGTAGAGCCAAAATGTTAAAGCCATAAACGGAAACATGACTAAAAGAGCTAAATACTTTGCTTTTTGTGTATTGATAACCACATTCTTCATTTTATATCCTTTTTGTTGCATTTCAGAGCTTATTTTTTCAAAGCAATCTTTACGTTTCAATTCTTTTTCTGTTAATTTTCTTTTATCGTCAGCCATAGATAATTCCTCCAAATTTGAATTTAACGCTTTTTTAGTTCGGCAATAGCACCATAATGTAAAATATCAAATTCATTAGGCGCAATATGTTCAAGGAGTGTTCTATGTTCTTGTTCCCACATAGAAATTTCTTTTTCGGTAAGCGAAGCACCAATTCCACGACACGCTTTCATTCTTCCATTCCAGCTTTCATGGGTGAATGGTATTCTTACAGTAAATTCTTCGTGATGTACAAGTTCAAAGTTTTCTTTATAGCAATCGGGTATGTCTATTTGATGTATCGTTTCTCCTGCACCACTCCAGTTAGGACTATATTTTAACACAAGTTTTTCACTTGCTCCCGCAATTTTATCCTCAAATGGAAGCCATGCCATATATAAAACAAGAATCTTTCCCTCTTTTTTAAGCATACGATAAAACTTAGGCATAACAATTTCATGGTTAAAATACCAAAAACATTGACAGGCTGTGATTACATCAAAAGAATTATCTGAAAAACTTATATCTTCTGTTGGCACAACGTAATAATCTATATCCATATCTTTTGAAAGGATTTTGGCTTGTTCAATTTGATTTCCTGAAATATCGGTAGCCCTCCACTTCGCCCCATACTGGTACATATTTCTGGGAAGCACCCCTGTCCCTGTTCCAACATCAAGGATAGATTGTCCGTCTATACATAATTTGCGGTCAACAATTTTTTGATAAAATTCTTTTGGATAAATATCACGGAACTTTGCATAATCTAAAGAGGTTTTCCCCCAATCAAAAGGTTTTCCGTTATCTATATCTCTATCAGTTATCTTCATACTATACCTCCATCAATTTCTTTTGCCCGACAAACCGGAAGTTAACCTTTTAAATAAGTATCAATATCCTTCCGCAATTGTGAACGTTTTCCAGTTCCAGTAAAAAGTTTTTTTAAAGGCTCAATAACTAAAAGGCCGCCATTTACCGTCTCATAAGAAAGCCTGATATGAAAATAATTTATTTGTTCTATTACGGCCATAAAATACAGTAAAATTCCAACAATTATTCCGGATAGACCTTCTTTTTCAAGAAATGCCATAATAATAATCAGTAGATAGGCTGTTAATAAAATTACATTTATCCATCTTAATTTATTGTAAATCCTGCCAATTTCAAAATTACTTAACGCCTTTTTTCTTCTTACCATTCTCAGCTTATTGCGCCAATAGAAACTGCCCTCTATTACTATGATAGAAAATACCAACAATGGATAAAACGAAATCCAATTTAATTTGAACACGTTCTTTCCAAAGTCCATATCGATAATAAACTTTGCTGCGAAATACATTCCTGCAAACATTAACACACCGTATAGTTCAAAGTCGGCTAAGAATTTCAGTTCTTTTTCAATTGGTCTTTTCTTTAACTGTTTTGCCATATAGTTTTGTCTCCTTTACAACTTCCGATCTGTTGTCGTTTTATTATATATCCATTTTTCAAAAAATGAAAGCAATTTCTTATACTTCCTGTTCATCAAAGCGGAACTTGAACAGGGCAGCGACAAGCCGCTGTTTTATGCTGTCCTCGGTATCCCTGTCGATATGCCCGTTTTCAATGGCGGCGATTCGGATACGCTTGCTGTAATGCCGTAAAACCTCGTCCACGGCTTCCGGCTCTCCGCTGGTCGCCCGGACAATCGTTTCATAGGGCAAAAGATTCGGATTCCCCATGCGAAAGTACCTCCATTTTCCTTTGCAGGAGTCTTAACGTCCTGCGGATTTGATACCCGGTCGTACTCCGGCAGCGTCCGTACATTTCCCCGATTTCCTGTTGTGTATAATCTCCGAAAAAGTAAAGGAAAATGATTTCCCGATTTCTCTCCGGCAGAGATAACAGGGCGGCGGCAAGCTCCCCATTGGTGAGGATAACTGTCTGACCGCATATCGTTATGGGGTATTCTTCATAAGGTGCTTCAAAATATTCGTCCGTTGTTCCTAAAGGGTAAAATTTTTCTTCTGTGAGGTATTCAAGGGATATTTCTTTTTGTCGCCGTCTGCTCCTGTCACGCCATGCGTTGAGTGCTGCAAAGCGTATGACGGTCTTGCAAAAGCCGTTGAACGTATACATGATGTGTTCTTTGTATGCTTCGGTGCAAACTGAAAGCCCTTGTTTTTTATTTGTTGTATTTATCCGCTCTTTATTCAAAATAGGTTCTCCTTTTTTATCAGATTTTTTCTCCATATAATGCACAAAAAGTTACATTGTCTTTTGAAACATATACCGAATCTTATCTAACCGACTGTTAGGGCGGCGTGGCTGCGATACAAGCTCACCAGAAGTTTCTTTATACCCTTTTAATTCTGTAAGACAAACACTTCTTCCGTTTGTATAAAAATTCAAATCATTTTTATACTCATTGATACAGCGAGCGGGGATTTCTCCCTTAAAAATAACTTCATCATTTTCAAGTACAACTGATTCAATCACTGCACAATACTTTGGCGCATCATTGTAAGCCCGTGAAAGATATTCCTGTGGGGCAAAAAGGGTAAAGGAAAGGTATGGCTCCAAAACCTGTGTTCCTGCCTTTTTCAATGCCTGTTCCAATACAACAGGCGCAAGAAAGCGAAAATCTGCGGGGGTACTGACCGGGCTGTAATAAACTCCATAGTCAAAACAAATGCTGCAATCTGTCACTTCCCAACCATATAAGCCTTGCTCCATTCCATAACGCACACCCTCCATAACGGCATTTTGAAAACTTTGGCTCAAATAGCCAAGAGATACCTTGCTTTTATACTGGGTTCCGCTTCCGACAGGGAGTGGAGTTACAGTTAAACCAATAGACGCCCAAAATGGATTCGGCGGCACTTCAATATGAATCGTGTAAGCTGCCTTTTTTAACGGTCTTTCCAAATAAATAACCGTAGGCTCTTTCATAGCCACTCTTACATGATACTTTTCTTCCAGCAATGAACAAATAACCTCTAATTGCACCTTTCCCAAAAAAGACAGAATAATCTCACGGGTGGCGGTATCAATTTCAAAGTGCAAAAGCGGGTCTGTATCGGCAATTTCTATGAGAGCATTCAACAAGGCTTCTCTTTGTTCTGGCTCTTGTGGCTCAACGGTTGTCCGAAGTAAAGGTGTAGGATTGCCAATCCATGCTTTGCGAGGTAAAAGCTCTTCATTTCCCAAAATGTCATATATTTTTAATGTATCATCGGATAAGATAACAATTTCCCCCTGACAGGCATGGTCTGCCGAAACAATTTCGCCATTTGTTGGAATGTACATTTCTGTAATCTTTATCTTTTTCTTTTTTGACAGCAAGATTGTATCTCGTAAATGGAGCGTTCCATGATACAGGCGTAAGTAGGAAAGCCGTTTTTTCCCTTCTGTGTACTCAACCTTAAAAACATACCCACATAATTCAGATTGATTATTCTCTGTTCCCGTAACAAAAGTTTCAGTAATTACCTCAATCAATTTTTCCGTTCCTAAATTGTCTTTTGCGCTTCCATGATATACAGGAAACAAAGAACAACGTCTGGTTCTCTGGCACTTTTCAAGCTGTAATTCCCGTATGTCCAATGAATCCTCTGAAATATATCTTTCTAATAGTTCATCATTCCCGGAAATAACGGAATCCCATTTATCCAAATCAACAATGTCAGTAATATCTACCTTGGGAGATAAGATAACCTCTTGCATGACGATTATATCACTGGTAAGTTTTTCCCTGATGTTTTGATAAATACGCTGTAAATCAATCCCGTTTTGGTCTATCTTATTCACATAGATAATTGTCGGAATGTTCATTTTCTGAAGTGCATGGAATAATATTCGGGTCTGTGCCTGTACACCGTCTTTTGCTGAAACAACTAAAACAGCTCCGTCAAGGACAGATAAAGAACGATATACTTCGGCTAAAAAATCCATATGACCGGGAGTGTCCACGATATTGATTTTATAACCATTCCAGCAAAAAGAAGTAACTGCCGTCTGAATGGTAATTCCCCGCCGCTGCTCTAAAACCATAGTGTCTGTTCTTGTGGTTCCTTTATCTACACTTCCTTGTTCTGCAATCGCTCCACTGGTGTACAACAGGCTTTCTGTTAAAGTTGTTTTTCCCGCGTCTACATGGGCAAGAATGCCAATATTGATTATTTTCATGTGATTGTCCTCCCTTTACAAGCCCAAAAGGGCATAAAAATCCCCAGCAGTAAAATACTTTTACCACTGGGGATTACAGTTTGCGGACATACACATATACAGCATACACCTACTAGTGATTGCTGTTCTTTTTCAGATATGTCAAAATTGATAAGGCAAAAGTATTCTTAAATTGGGTACAAAAAACCAAGCCCCCTTATTTAGGGACATTCAAAATTCTTTGAACCCACTATTTGATTGAAGATTTATTTAAGAATACCTTGCCGCATATTTTTTACTCCTTTTTTGGAATGAAGCTATTATAGCACATCAATTTTAGAAAAGAAAGTAGAAAAAGGAAAAATACTTTGTACACCATAAGAAAGATGTAATGAGTGAGAGGTTTCGTAGTCATCGACATTGTGGGAATGTGTATAACTGGCTGCCTTATGGAGTTGTGGGTAACTCTGTTTACAGGACGTGGGAAAGCTGCATTTTAGCTTTTCCATGTGCTGTGAATAGAGTTATCCATGACGGAATAGCCTGTTATGCACATTTCCACAATGCTTGTTTTTTGGTCTTTGGTTTCTTTGCTTCGGAATAGTGTGGTGCTGGCGGTCTATCTCTTGTTTTCGGTTGCTTGCTTCTTTACTGTACATGAGCATTTGCGCCGGGATTGTCATTGCCGTAACCTTCCAGCAGGTTGATAACGCCCCATACGCCAAGACCTGCTCCGAGTGCGATCACAAGTACCTTCAAAGTGTCGATTGCCGCTGTAAAAAATTCCATAATAATTGTCGGGGCCAGATTTCAGGACACCGTTTTATAGCTGTTTTTGTTCTCCCGCAGTTCCCCAATAAAAAAACCGCCGCACCAGCAAGGGTCACAGCGGTAAAAACGGTTATGAAATTCAGCCCCTCTCCTTTCTTATTTTGGTTTATAGGATAGGGGTCTGCGGGAATCTTCTGTTGCATGGTGGGTGCGCGTATCCTGCACCTCATTACTGCCTCACTTCCTTTCATTTTTCTTCCAGCCCATATAAAAATGCCGCCGAAAATGATTCAGGCGGCAGGGCTGCCAGGGTCAGCCGGTGCTTCCAGTTCACACACCTCAAATTTGTCCTCCGGCTTCACTTTCAGCCGGCGTTTTACGAATTTCGCCACATCAAATGTATTTTTCGGGTCGGCATCTGACAGGTACTTGTACTGCGGGTGCTTTGTGATGTCAAATTTATCCGAGAAAAACGGGCGTACCCCCTGCACCTGCAAGATACATTTGCCGCCGTCCATAACGGCAAGTTCATCCGGCGTCATCAGCTCCTTTCCAAGTTTCTGGTAATTCAGCCCATAGCTGCGCTGGCTCCCCCGCGTATCGGACGTGTTAAACGTGTCTATGGTCTCCTTTCCGAGCATGGCTGAAATCTCCTTTAACGTGCTTTGTTCTTTTCCGCCCAGAAAAAGGACACAGGAGCAGTTACCGATAATAGTCTCCGCATGGTCTTTATAGACTGCTTTTAGCTGGCTCTGGGTCTGGACGATCACATGGGCAGATATTTCCCGGCTCCTGATCACTGAAATCAGGTGTTCAAAGTTCGGGATTTTCTGGTTCGCAAATTCATCCAGCAGGCAGGTGACATGTGTTTTTAACGCACCGCCATTTTCCAGTGCCTTGTCACAGAGGGTATTGAACATCTGTGTATAGACCATAGATGCAATGAAATTGAATGTCGTATCTGTATCGGACACGATACAGAACAGGGCCGTCTTACGGTCTCCTAATTTATCCAGTTCCAGCTCATCGTCCATCATCATATCCCGGACTTCCTTAATGTCAAACGGTGCCATCCGTGCGCCACAGCTGATAAGTATGCTTTTCGCCGTCTTGCCCGCCGCCATTTTGTATTTTTTATACTGGCGGACAGCGAAATGCTCCGGGTCGCGCTGTTCCAGGCGGTCAAACATCATATCCACCGCATTTTTAAAGGTTTCATCCTCCTCCCGGACTTCGGAAGCGTTCAGCATCTCCAGCAGGGTGTTTATGTTTTTCTCATCCTCCGGGGCTTCGTACCAGATATAAGCGATCAATGCCTGGTAATACAACGCTTCCGCTTTCGCCCAGAAATCTTCCCCGCCCTTGCTGTCCTCCCCTTTCGTATTCTCCATGATACAGTTGACCAGCTTTAAAATGTCATTTTCAGACCGGATATAGCGGAATGGATTGTATTTCATGGATTCCTTGAAGTTTATGGTATTGAGTATTTTTATCTCGTATCCGCCGCGCTGAAGCATCTTTCCACATTCCAAAACGACGGTGCCTTTCGGATCAGTGACGACATAGCTTGCGTTCATCTGCATCAGGTTTGGCTTCACATGGAAGCGGGTCTTGCCGGAGCCGGAACCGCCGATAATCAGTACATTTTTATTGATGTTATATTTGGGTATCTTATTTCTCCCAAGCATGATCCGCTCTGTCTGCGTTAAGAGGATGTTGTCCGGGAATTTAGGGTCGATAAAAGGCTTTATGTCCTCCTGTGTCCCCCACCTTGCACTGCCATACTCTACGCCATGACGGTATTTCTTTGCGTTTTTCCCTTTAAGGTACACCACTGCCCGGACTGCCGCCGCGCCTGCCACGCCGATCAACAGGTCGCGGGGATGGAAACCCGGCAATGGGTTTTCAGTGATCGTTGCCCCCAGGCCGGACACCGCCGCCATCATCTTTGTCACCGCATCCGCGCCTGCACTGAGCCGGTAGCCCTCCGCGATCTTAGAGAAAAACCAGAACATCATCACATAGGGGAGGTTTGGGACAACATATTTTTTTATGTCAATACTGCCTTTCAATGCTCAATCCCTCCTTTCCCGCGGTGTTTCTCCCTGTCTGCGGACTGCCTGCTGACAAGTTCCTTAAAGTGGGAAAGCTGCTTTTTCAGCGAAGGCTTCCCCCTCTTCCGGTTTAATGTTTTCGCAGTATATTCCGCAAACGCGGCATTTAAGGCGTCCGCATCACGGGCCTTGAAAAACACAAGGTACTTTCCCTGTGACGGGTCTTTTTTCAGCGCAAAGTCCACACCGTACTTTCTTGCGACACGCTCAAAAGATTTGATATTCTTATCCGTGATCTCAATGTTCTGTACGCCGCCGCCCTGCTCCACAAGGCTTTTTACGCTCTGTTTCCCGTGCTGCGGCTCATTTGCCTGCCTCTGGTACTGGCGTATTGCCCATTTCAAAAGGTCTGCTGTCAGCTTCCCGCCGTTTTTTCCCACCCGTATCACAAGCGCGACGGATTTATCCCTGACTTCATCCTGCATCCGATAACCTCCCTTCTTCTAATTTTCTGTCAGCTTCCCATGCACCACATAGCGGGCATTTTCAAAGGAATAGGCACAGGTGGAGAGCGTCACGATATGGTCGTCACCGCCCACCCTGACCTCCGAAGAAAAATCCGATCTTTCCTTTATGCGCACAAGCCATGCGGCAAAATCCCCGCCGGAAGCAAAACGCAGGGTATAAGCGTCTGAATCCACCGCCGCCGTATACCCCGCAAACAGTTCCAGCCGGTAGTCCTTTTCCTCCGTAACCAGATACATCACCGGATGGGCCTCATAATATTCCTGCTCCGCATAGGAAACCAGACAGGCAAACATTTTCCCGCTCGCCATGTGGTGCCCGTAGATCAGTGTATTTTCGTCAGACAGGCCGCTCCGGTTCCCACAGTCCATGAACAGACAGCCGTTCCGGTTCTCGCTCCCGTCCGCCAGATGGGACAGGTAATAGGAATTGTCCTGTCCCTGCACCACCGGATAGCTTACCGCTGTATCCGGGCAGTAAAGCCAGCCCACAAGGTCGGGGCTGGCTTCCTTCAAAGCAGCAAAATCAATATCCAGGATACGCGGCGCATCTTCCGGCATATCCCCGTCCGGTGCAGGTGTTCCCGGCATGGCAGGCTCCCCCGTTTCTTCACAGGGCATCACATACTGCGCCATCTTCCCGTATGCCCTCTCACTGTCCGCATCCTGCCTCCATGTGTCATAAATACGCAGGCTAAACAAAGCGGCCACACCCATGCACACCACCGCCAATAATGCCGGAAAACAGACCGAAAATGCCTTATTCATCTCTGCTGTCTTTCTTCCGCGCTTTATAAACTGCATACCCGGCAGATACGCCCCCTGCGATCAGCGCAAGGACAGCGATCACCGCCCACAGTCCAATGTTGGAATCGTCGCCGGTCTTTGGTACATTCGCAGACATAGATGCCTGCCCTGATTTTGAAGATGTATTCCCGGCAGTGCCCGATTTTCCCGAAGCGTCGGATGTCCCTGTCTTTTCCGCGCTGCTCCCGGTGGAATCTTTCTTTGAAGAAACCTCCCCGTCCGAATTTCCTCCTGCCGCCTCGTTTTTGTTGGAGTTATCCACGTTTACTACCACGCTGCTTTTATTTTCCGGCAGGCTGTCGATCAGCCCCTTTATATCGTCCAGAAGGGTGTCCGGCTTTTCCACATAAGTCCTCACACGGTTGCTTGTGAGCGTCACATCATTTTCTGAAACGCTGGCTACATTCTGGATGCAGTCCCCTTCCGCTTCTTTCAGTGCCTGCGCCAGAAAAGTTACAGTCTGGGATTGGCCGCCTGCAAGCGTGACCGTCCATGTGACAGTCCCATTCTCACAGGAGCCGCCGTTTCCCGCAGACACAAAGCTGCATCCTTCCGGCACTTCATCCGTGATTAGGAAAGTCCGTTCCTCCACTGCCGTATTTTTCACAGTGATCTGGTATTGCAGGTTAGTTCCGCTCTTTACCGTCTCCCCGTTCAAATCCTTTTTCCCGTTCTCACTCTTTACAGCCTTTACCAATTCCTCCAGTACATAATTGATGACCTGGTTAGTTGTGGCTGTTTTGGACTTCCCTGTTTCCCTGTCGCTGACCGTAACAGCGGCATTGTTCGCAAAGGCTTCACCGGACAGCTCCGCGCCGGCTTTTACACGGACAGTGACAAACCCTTCCGTATCCGGCTCCACGTCAAAGCACCAGCGCACGTTATCGCCTTTCACAATGCTGTATACCCTGCCGTCGTCAGAAGCGTCCACAAAGGACACACCAGCGGGAAGAATATCATTGATCTCTATGCTGCGGACTGTATAGCTGTCATTTTTATAGGTGATCTTGTAGGCCACAATATCCCCCACAGCCACGTTCTCACCGTTTATATCCCTGCCATCCGCATCCAGTACATATTTTGCAGGCACATAATTTCTGGTATGTTCGTCTTTTTTATCACCGTTCTCCGCTTCCGTGCCGATGTGGGCCTCATCCATATCCACATAAGCCTGGTTTTCAACCGTCTTTCCGGTTGCGGAATCCAGGACTTTCACCTCCACTGATACCGTCACTTCCTCATGCGCCCCGGTCTCCATTGACCACCTGACCGTATGGGTGTCTTTATCATACACGCCGCCGTCACTTGCAGTGACAAAACCCACATCTTCGGGCAGCGCATCCGTAATCACCGCTGTCTTTCCATAATCTGAGGGATTCTTATAGGAAACGGTATATATGATGTTCTCCCCGATCTGCACCGGGTAAGTGTTGATGGACGGCTCCCCAAGTTTGGAAAATACGTCTTTTTCAGGGGTCGGGATAACCGGCGTCTCCACCTCGTTTGTCTCTTTCCTGGCAAAATCCACCGATACCATGGCACGGTTTTTCAGGATGGTGTCCTCCGCCTCTTTCAATATCTTTACCTTTACCGATACGGTTTCCTGCGTATTCTCTTTTACATCCACTTTCCATGTGACCGTATGGGTGCCTGTCTCATAGCTGCCCTCATGGTCTGCCGAGACAAATTCCACATTTTCCGGAAGCGCGTCTGTAACGGTAAATTCACGCCCGTCATCAGCGGGATTCTGGAACGTGATCCGGTATTCCAGAATGTCCCCGGCCTGTTTTACAGTCTGTATGCTGTTCCCTTCTCCATCTGCCCCTATATCGTGGCCATCTACGCACAAGACCGCTTTGAAAGGCTTATCCAGCACATAGACCGGCGTTTTTTCATCCAGCACGGAATCAGAGGAAATGGAAACCTTCTGCGTCCAGTCAACAAAGACCTCCGCCTGGTTATATATTTTCGTATATTCCGTATCAAAGGACGGCACAAAAGCATCAAAGGAGACTGTCTTTTCCTCCCCTGCCGCCAGTGTCATCTTCCATGTGATCGTCCTGCCGTCCACTGTGCCGCCGTCTGAAACTGTCCCCTCTGCCAGGGAAACCTCCGCAGGGATTTCATCTGTTACGGTAAATACTTTTTCTTCCTCTGCCGGGTTTCGGAAAGTTATGGTATATGTAACTGTTTCCTCCCCGTTTATCACTTTGTTGGTAACATCCTCCCCTTCCGTATTCCAAACGGATTTTACCGGGTCTTCCAGAACAGGGGAGTTTGTCACGTCAGACAGGGGCACATCCTTTTCCGAACTGTCCGGGATCGCCTTAAAACATACGGTTCCCGTATTTTTCAGGACTTCCCCCTGGGCCGCGGCTTCCACCTTGCAGTCAAAGGACACTGCACCTCTGCCATAGGCAACCACTGTTCCCTTCCATGACACGGTATGGGCTTCGGCATCATATACACCGCCGTTTCCGATGGAATCTGCTATCACTTCCATCCCCACAGGCACCCTGTCCGTAATCTCTACGGCCCGCGCTGCCCCGGTAGGGTTCTCAAAGCTGATGGTGTATGTCACTGTATCGCCGTCCCTGATAACTGCCCTGTCTATCACCTGCCCGTCACTGTAATTATCCAGGCAGCCGCTGTCTTTTATCGTTACTTCCTTATCCATAGAGGGCTTCACATAGGACACGACGATCTTATGGTTCTGCGTCACATCGCTGAACGTATAGAAGGAGGGGTATTCTGTAATATCCACTTTCTTCCCGTCCACCGTAACGGTATCAAGCAGATACCCCTCATCCGGCTCATAACGGACAATGCGGTCATGATGGAATTTCACGCGGTCATCCTCCTTGATATCCTCCTCACCCTTTACCGTTTCATTCCCGTCCGCGTCATAAATACCGATCCTGCCGCCCGTGACCTGTGCCTCCACTGTCCGGTATGGGGAAGCCGCTTTTACCTCGTTGCTTTCCACTGCCATGCTGTTAAAATACACCTTGCAGCTATTATAAAAATAGTCATCCTCCGCTGTGCCGTTCACCGTTGTATTGATAACAAGCGTATATGTCTCCCCCTGATAAGCCATAGAACTGGCCAGATAGGAAGAAGAAAAGGTATATGTCACCTTATGGCTGTCTTTATCATAAGAAACCGCCCCGGCATTCAGCTTATTTCCCGCCGCATCCTCCAGCCATGCGGACACATAATCGACCTCTGCCGGAAGTTTGTCAACAAACTTCAGCGCCGAATATTTGCTGACTGTCTCCACGCCCAGCGTATGCACTTTCTGGCTGACACGGTAAGTGATCCCCTGCCCTTCTTCTGTTTCTTCCAGAAATGTCACGCCGTTTTCTGTCTTATAAGGGTTTTCCGGCCTGGGGATTGCTATGGACGCGGAACTCGGAGAAATCCAGTACCCCGTATGGGTGTTGCACCCAAGATAAAAAGTATTCCCCGTCGCATACAGCGGTATGGAAACACTGTTTTTATAAAAGGTGGAACCGCCCAGATAGTCCGTAAAGTTATTGTTGCTTCCCCTGAAAGAAGGTACGCCGCTCACCCTTGTAACGGCTACATTGGTTGCACTTGCCGTATATCCGGTGGTAGTGCCGCTCAGGGGAGAAGCATATTCGCCGGTGTTCAGGCTGTTGAAGGTCATAAAAGAATTTCCGTCAAAGCGTATGGTCTCCTGCGTATCCACATAGAAATAATCCACTTTGACTTGCGCCCTTGATGCGCTCTCATTGCCTATGAACCACCACCCGTTATAAAAACTGGTCTCACAGTAATAGAGCGCCGAAAGGGAGCCTAATTCTGTAAATGTAACCCTTGCCCCTACCGCCTTATCGTTGTATGTACCGATATTGGCATAGGTGATCTGAACCACACTGGAATTTCTCAGGTTCGTGAACCGGGCCGTGCTTGCCCCTGTGTCCGCACCTCCGTATGAGGCCTTCCCCCAGGAAGCCCCTGACACGCTGTAACTGGAGGTGGTGTTCTGCCGCCTGATCTTGAGGCCGTTGCCCTCCGTAAACTGCCCCAGGTCGATCTTTGAGATTTCCAGCGAAGCCGGGACTGAAGGGGAGGTATCAGGATAATAAATCTCAATCTCCTCCTGAAGAAGTGTCACATAAAACTGCTTCTTTATGGTGGAATCCGTCCCTTCCGCACGGTAGGTCACTTCATAGGTGATACGGTCTTTCAGGGAATCATAGGCAATACATACCCCCTGCCTGCCGTCCTCGATCAGCCTGATCTCCTCCGGTTCCCCGCTCACACGGCCTGCCTGCTCCACAAGGACAGCCACCTCGTCCCCGTCAACTGTCGCCTGTATGCCGAATACTTCCGGGTCAACGGACATGCCAATGCTGCCGTATTCCACAAACATCTCTACCGGGGATTTCAGGGAATCCACTTCTGCGCCGTCCTCATACCAGACCACAGCCGCAGGTGTCTCCGGTTCTGTCCCCGTTTCTCCCTCTGTACCGCCTTCCGGCGTTTCTTCCTGCCCGGAACCGGAGCCGGTATCTTCATCCCATACCTCTGTCCCTGCTCCTTCTGTCTCCGTCCCCTCATTCTCCGCACTGTCAGCGGGCTGTATATCTTCCGTACCCGCCGCGCCCATCTCCGCCGCATATACGGATATTCCCCCGATGCCGCCGGAGCCAATGAGCGTTGCTGCTGCCACCGCCGCCGCAAGCAGGCGGGGCAGGAATTTACTCAGTCTCTTTTTTTGTGCCATAAATTCTCCTTTCTGGATCACAAAAGCCGGCACCCTTATCTGATACCGGCCCTTTTTCTGCACCTTTCTTTTTTCCGTCACAGGATGCTTCCGCATCTGTGCTTTTTACCGCATCAGACGGCCATGCCCTGTGCCTGCCCGCCCCACTTTGTCAGGACGACAGTTTCACCGTTCCCCAGAGTGTCCCACAGACTGTAAACCTTGTCTGCCATATCATCCGGGTCTGCATATACCTCGCTGCCCACCATCATAAACTCCCCCGGCCTTGCAAAAAGTTCCTGAAATGCTTTCTGCTGTCCGGGGTTAAGGGAAGCGAACAGGCAGCCTTCCTCCGGTATGCCGCACAAAAGGAATGTGCCGCTTACCACCCCTTTCCCTCCCGGTATACAGCGGTTAGGGGCAAGCCCGCCCGCATCCTCCCTGCTGATCATCAGTACCCTCTGCGGCAGGAAGCACCCCACCTGTGCCGTGCCCCCTAACGCTGCCTCCACAGCTTCCAGCGTGTTGTCAGGCAGGGCGGCGGGACGGGGAGCCTTCCCCGGCTCCACAATCAGAATGTCCATGCTTTGCTTCATGTTTTGTTGTCCTCCTTTTAATTTTTTGTCTATGTGCAGCCCATGAAGGGCGTCACAGCAATGAAAGAATTACCAGCGGAAAAGAAAAACCAAAGATTAACCGCCGCCGAATCCAACGGCCATATCGTGGCTTACAAGGCTTGCGTAATACTGGCTGATCGTCACAGGGGCATTGAACAGGGCAGACAGCGTATAAGCCCGGATATTGCCCACCAGGGTCGTATTCCTGTCAAGGCAGTCCATGACATACTGGATATGCCCGCTGTCCAGCTTCAAAAAGCGGCTCTTTACGACCTCCGTACTCATATCCCCCTGGTTGATGCGTATGCTTTTCCGGCTGCTGCAACAGGTCTCCGCCATCAGTTCCACAAAACCGTCCAGACGTTCCTTGTCGTATGGGTGGTCATGCAGGAGATAGTCATAATCAATGTTCTCTTTTATCAGTTCCCGGTAAGCATCCATCCGATCTATCCCATCCATCCCATAACCAGCGGAAGAAAAGTTATCCACAGGAAAATCCCCGGCCTTTTCCGGATAGATTGATAGGTCAGTATCACTAAAATCAGTTTTATTTAAGTCAGTATTATTAGTTTGTGATTTCCGCATTTCTTGAGTTGTGATTTTCACATCTCCTGAATTGTGATTTTCACAATTCTTGATTTGTGATTCCGGCTGTCCCGTATTTGCCTGGCAGATGAAATTTTTAACGTATATGACATTGGGTTTGCCAAGCCCCCGGCGGACACGCTCAATCAATCCAACGCCCTTTGAACAGTCCAGTTCATTCAGTAGTTTGTTTGCCTTCTGCTCCGCGCATCCCAGCGTCTCCATCACATCGGCAATCGTGAAGATGATATACACACGCCCTTCCCCATCAAGCCAGTTGTTCTTTACCGACAGTCCCATGCGGTCAAGCAAAAGCCCGTAAAGCACCTTCGCCTCCACCGACACCCCTTTAAAGAGCGGGTCTGTAAACAATATCTTTGGAATACGGTAAAAGGTGTACTGTTCCGCCTCATTCCCATAGTAATAATTCAGTTGTAACGGCATCTTAGCTGCCTCCTTTTCCTTCATTTTCAGCGACAAAAAAAGCCCCGGCAAAACAAAACAATTAGTCTCCGGGGCATGATCTGTCCGAAAACGCAAAAAAGCCGCCCGGTAACTGTCAGTCAGTCGCCGGACGGCTTCTTTGCATTTCAGACATTTTGTGTTTTCCATGTTTCTAAAAGGGAGAAAATGACCTCCTCAATCTGTTTTGGTGTATATGTTTGTGGGAAATACTGTTTCAGTCTGTCATTTTTGAGCGTTACCTGCACTGGTACAGTCCGCTCCTCTGTTAAAATGGCATCCATTACATTCCTGTCCAGTTTCCCCTCCTGGCTGTACTTTTTCAGGCGTTTCGCCTGCTCCAGTGATGGTACGGCCTGCAATCCCTCCATAACCTCTACAAGTTCCTCCTGCTGCTCTCCTGCCAGATAGGACAGTTCCACCGCAGGGTTAAAGGGCAGCTTCTTATCGTCCACCATCTGGAGCAGGACAGGGAGAAGTTCCGTCAGGCGGATAAAACGGTGGATGTTCCGGGCGCTGTCATTGGAATTTTCACTCAGCGCATCCACGCTGTACTTCTCGCCAAGTTGTCGAGAAGTGTCCTTTACACCCTGATGCTTCAGCGCGTCCAGCTTCATCTTATATGCCCATGCCTTTTCGCTGGGCAGAAGGTTTTCGCGCTGGATGTTGCTGTCTACCATGAACAGCGTTGCTTCATCATCATCCAACTTTCGCACGATTACCGGCATGGTTGTTTTCCCTGCCAGTTCCGAAGCCCTCTTACGCCTGTGCCCGGCGATCAGTTCATAGCCGCCCTCCACACGGGGCCGCGCTATGCCGGGGACAAGGACGCCATGTGCCTTTACACTCTCTACCGTGTCCTGCATGGTCTCGTCGTCCAGTACCTTAAACGGATGGTCTTTAAAGGGGAACAATTCTGTCAACGGGATTTCCTGCACGTTCCCGTCTCCTCCCGCCCCCGGAGGCTTGCTTCCTGAGAGCAAATCCTCATAGGTAGTCATCTGGATATTCTTTGCAACGCTTTTCATCCCCTTATCACCTCTTTCGTCAGTGCGGCATAAGCGGCTGCCACTTTACCGGAAGGGTCATGGAGATAGATGCTCTTTCCTGCCGCACTTGTTTCCGCCGCCCTCACAGAAAGGGGGATAATGTTCTCAAAAATCCGCAGTTTCCCATCATAATTCATGTGCAGAAGTTCCACAATATCCTTTGCATAATTTGTCCGCATATCCGCCATTGTTATCAATATCCCTGCTATGGAAAGGTGTGTGTTGATCTGCCGTTTTACCTTTGCAATCGTGCGGATAAGCTGCTCCAACCCTTTTATCGACAGGTACTGCGCCTGCACCGGGATTATGACCTGATCTGCCGCCGCAAGCGCATTGATGGTCAGCATACCAAGTGAGGGCATACAATCCAGAATAATCGCATCATATTCCTCACGCATGGTATTCAGATACTGCCGCAGGATCGTCTCCCGGCTCATGGTATTGACCAGAGTAACCTCCATGCCGGACAATTCTATGTTCGCCGGGAGCAGGTCAACACCCTCCTCATGGTGGAGAATCCCGCTTCCGGGTGGAAGCGGCTCGTCCATGATTATCCCGCTCAGAATAGTCGAGAGCGTGGTTTCCATCTGGTCGGGCTGCTGGTATCCCAGGCTGGCAGTCATTGACCCTTGACTGTCTACGTCCACCAGAAGGACACGCCTGCCCTCACGGGCAAGGCCGATCCCGATACTGATGGAACTCACTGTTTTTGCGCAGCCTCCTTTTTGATTACATAAGCAATAGATTGTCGCACCCATACTCACACCGCCTCTCTCACCCGGACAGTCAAACCATCCATCCGTATGTCTTTATGTCCCACCAGATAGTAGTCCCTGCCGTCATGCTCCACGCTCGTCCACACCCAATAGGGCACTTCCCGGTAATCATCTTTTATCAGTACCTCAATACCGCTTCCACTGGTATAATAATGCCCGCTCTTTGTCTCATATCTTCCGCTTCCGTTCTTGTGCAGACGGCTCGTTTCCTTAACCGGACGTGAGAGGTATGCAATCCTCCGCTCCACATCCGAAAGTTTCCCCATGACCTCCCGGAGTTCTGACTGGAGGAAAAGCTGCTGCCCGTCCTCATAGTTGATATGTAATCCACTCAGATCATCATAATCGTAAGCGTCAAATCCACCGCCTTGGATAGTTAGTGCTTTTATGCCATACTCTAAAGAACACGAAAAAACCAGTAGTTTTTTAGAGGAGGTAGAACTATCATGGATCAGACAACTCACAACGTTCGCCGTGCAAACTGGCTGACCATCATCACCCAGTGTCAGGAAAGACCGGAAGGTATTTCTGTCAAACAATGGCTTTCCGACAACGGTGTAAAAGAAAAGGCGTATTATTACTGGCTCCGAAAATTTCGTAAAGAAGC
>ERZ808040.1138-NODE-1138-length-19029-cov-3.709793_pt1 | contig 19029 bp, 26 predicted proteins | sample MGYA00380191_ERZ808040 | MGnify/ENA primary metagenome ERZ808040 (study PRJEB31490, sample SAMN06133395) | mouse gut metagenome | isolation source: J6 | host: mice | place: China: Chengdu | collected 2015-05 ...
TAACTCATCCACTCGACTTAACAGAAAATCAATATAGTGGATCCGATCACTGCGACACTTGCAGTAATTGCCTAAAATCCACAACACATCCCTCTTCCACGATTTCATTTGATACCTCACTCACCTTTGTCGCTTGAACAACCATAATTATTTGGATTCTTTTGCGTCTTGATAGTGTTATGATAAATGCCCTCCTCTCAGCAAGAAATTTTTAACAATTTCCTTTGTTAGTTCTGATGATTCATCTAATGCGAACATGATCAGGTTCGCAGTTACATGAGAATTCTTTGGCGTTTTTACTGACACATCATCATCATCTGCTGCAATGATAACTACATCCGTTGCACCTAACATTTTCAATGTCTTTTCAGCATGCTTTACTGAAATCGTTAATTCATTCATTTTCGTATCTCCTTCAATTCGTGTTATAATTTAACTGAAAATTTTTTTGTTGAGGGTCGCACTGCCATGCGACTCTTTCTTATGGTTCAAAAAAGTGGTCAAGCCACGATTCATGTCTGATTCCGCTATACACAACCACTGGCAAACTCAAGAAGAGCATCGCTGTCGTGATTGTTGCTGACCATGCTCCGATCGCAACACCGAGCATCACCAGCAAGATAACTGCGCCTTTGTTTTCTTCCATCCTTGTCGCCTCCTTTCTACTTGCTCCAATTATTCTTCAAAAAACGCTCAAGCAAGTAATGCTCAAGTTCTTCTTCTGCTTGGTCTAAACGAACACAGATTTTAGGATAGTATCCTGATCGCTCGTATCCTAAAACCGTCTGCACCGTTACCTGTCTTAAAGCTTCTTTACGTCGAGTTACTCGATAACGCATATCTAATTCTGTTAGATTTCCTGTATCACTCATATCACTCATATTTATTTACCTCCTTTGCGATGTTTTCCAAAACATCTTTCATCAGATACCAGTGTCCTAAATCCATGCAAGTATCATTGATACGTCTCGAAATTGACCTTAGATAATTAAGATTAAAGACACCCCTCTTCTTATCTTTGATTTCGATGATCAACATTTTTAAATCATCTTTTAAGTTTACTTCGAGCTCTGCGATCTTATCGTCACAAATTTCTAAGCGCTCTTGCATTTCTTCTTTAACTTTCATCTGCTTACCTCCATTTCTCTTTTAACGCATCACATATCATATCGACTATAAACACTATTGTTATCAATACTGCTAATTCCACCCATCGATTCACTTCCTTAATCTGGCAATCTAGCATCCCAATCGATTCGATTTCGATTGGTTTGCATCCACTTGCGAGCTTCAAGCGCATAAATACCATACGCGCTACCACGCCCCTTAGACGGTTTCAACCATCCGCCGGGCTTATCTATCGTGATCTCATTCTTGAATTGCGAAAAGATAAATAGCTTTACCCATTCACGATCCTTGCCAAAGCAACATTTCTTGCGAAACTCGTCCAATGTCCAAGTCTCCCCGAGATCTTGATCAACATTACTTTGCGAATTTTTAGATACTTCATCTTTCACGAGCTTCTTGATATAGCTATCCAAGAAGTTTTGTGCGCTCGTTTCATCCACCGCTTGCATAACACTCACCCTTTCCCATGACGTCTTTCTAAAAAAGTCTTTCTTGTCCTTTAGCTTCATCGTCAAGCTGTTCGATAATCATTAATGTCGCTCTTGACGGCACCCAATCCATTAAATAACGATCAACTGTATCAAAATCTTTCTTACGAAGCTGAGATCTAGTTTTTACACCAGTCACTTCCTTAACACCTCGATTAACATCTTTATACAATTGCGCGCGTTGCTTGCTACTTAAAATTAAGTGATGCGCTGTGATATAGTTCTGAACTTCTGAACTGATACGTTTGCTCAAGTAGTTGTATTCGCCAGGATCAATCGAAGCGTTTTGCTCTAAGTCATCCATTCGAGTCGTTAACTTTTCGACTTTATCAGCCGTTTCCAATGTTGAATCAATTGCTAGCTTAAGCATTTCTGTTGGCGACTGCGGCAGGCGTGGTTGATTTCTAATTCGCTCTTCCATAGCATTAAATGCTTGAATGTATTTGAGCTTGAATTCATCAGCTTTGCGACCTGTGAAGCCCATTGCGATAAATGTGAAACCATCCCTATTCATGTAATACATTTTATTTCGCTTACCATTAGTTGCTGTATAGCTATCTTCCACAAACATTTTTAGTAGAGCGGGATTTTCCGCTGTACTTATTTTGGTTCTGATAGCTTCTAAAACATCTTTGTGATTTTTTTCAAACGCTTGTGCGACTGCCAAACTTGTTGTGACTGCTTGTCTATTTCTCATAACTACTAATTCGTTCATTTTTTGTCCTCCTCCGCTAAAATAAGTAAATATTGTGGTGTTACACCTAAATACGCAGCTACTTGAGATAGTTTCACTACACTAGGTGAACTTTTGTTCCATTTACTAATACTTCCATTTGAAAAATTTAAATCTTTTTCAATACGATAAACGCTTGTATTATTTTGTTTTGCAACTTTTTTTATTGCAGTGTAAATACTCATCACAATCTCCTTCCGAAAATTTTTATCGAAAAAAGCATTTCTCTATTGCAAAAACACAGAAAATATTCTATTATTAATGCATAGGAAATAGCCATAAACCTTATTAAATTAGTGTTTATTTCTTATGCAGATTTATGAATTTTTTCGGTACTCCCTTAAGCACATTTATAATATAACACCGAAAATATTCAGTGTCAACATTTAATCACAAAAAATTTTCGGAGGCAAAAATGAATATCCTTTATTTAAAGATAAAAGAGTTAGCTGATATAAAAGGTGTCAGTCTAGCACAAATAGAAAGAGATTTGAATTTTTCAAACGGAATTATTTCAAGTTGGAAAAATGGACGAGCTAGTCAAGATAAACTTTCTGCTATTGCTGACTATTTCAACGTTTCTACCGATTATCTCTTGGGGCGCAAAGAAGATAGCAAAACTATGAATGATGCCAAACAAATTGATTTAACTGGAATCGGTCAAAAAGAAGATGAGGAAAAAATATTTTCATATGAAGGTAAAGAAATACCTAAACAGGATCTAGAACTTATACGAAGAATTTTAGAAACTGGAGAATATGACGAGTAGGTGTTTAGTATGTATGATGAATTATCAGAAGTAATAGAATACTTAAAATCAATCGCTGATAGGTTCGATATTGAATATTTTTGGCCTTCTGCGCTGAGCCCATCGACTCCACCTGCTGCAAAACCAAGCAAAAAAAGAATCGTCATGAATCCAAACTGGCACAACGCGCGTGAGATTCCCTTTCAATTTGCTCACGAGATCGCACATATCTTAAATGATGATGATACTAATTGGGTCTATTACTATCAAGGGGTACATAATGGAGTATCAAAATTAGAGTATGAAACAAACAGACAAGCTGTGCGGATTGTATTATCATACTTTGATCAAGATACGATCGAATATAATCCTGTCAGATTTATGCAAGCATTTGCTATTCCAGGCCACTTGAGCAATGTAGTTAATGAAGAACTTGGTGCCTATTGTGCAGGAACACAAGAAAAAATGAATTTTGACTAGTTGGGGTAAATTAATACACCCTAATACTTATGACATTAAAAATCAATACAGATAAAGGAGAAACTGAATATGTCTAAAAAGCAAAAACAAAATCCCCCAAAAGGACGCCGTTCTTATAAAGTATATTCTGAAAAATATGCCTTAATTTTACTTTTAATTTTATTTTTTATTACTTTCACTGATGCTATTCTAGCGATAACCATACCAAATAACCCTGCTTATATTTACTTTGATAAATTCGCAACAATATTTGCAGCCCCATTTGTATTATTTATGTTAGGTATTGTTTTTAGTGAAATCAATAAAATTAATAATATATAGTACTTAAACAAAATTGATGTAATAAATTCCCTAATAATTAATAAGTTCTGCAGAAGGAAGCGATTATTCAATATGCGATATGATGGTAGTGAAAAAGTTGTTCTAAATAAAATTTCTTTTCTATATGTTATTAGTCCAAACAAAAATAGCAGTATTTTCTCAATAAAATCAGATACATTACCAATTAGAATTCCTCTAAATCTGAGAGTTGGTCTTTTTGCTCTTAATCTGCGGGCTGCGTATAAGATTAAGTTTCAGGTAAAGAAAGATGGAGAAGTCATCACGGAAGTTCCACCTTTTTGGTTGGATACAATTCAGATAAAAGATAATTTCGAGACTTTTTTAGGTGGTTCGAGTATCTCCCTTGACATAACAACTCCTGAAATTTTTTTAACGAAGGGAGTATATCAAATCGAACTTTCTTTGCTAACTGGTAGCAATCAGATAGAAGATACTAAAACAACTTATGTAATAGTGTCGGAGGATTGAAAGTGCTTGAATATATTATAAATATTATCATGAGCTTAATTGACAAGTATTATCCTAACATTCCTCCAGCAATTTATGTTCTTATATTATTATTGTTTGGCTGTATAATGTGTCAACGCTCTAAGATCAACAAACTAAATGAAGAGCTAACTAAGATGCAAAATGACTATGATAAGTTACTAAAATCGGTAAATACAGGGGGAAAACTTGAAATTAGCAAAATAAATAAGGATTCCGTTCTTCACATAAAAGCTGAAAATTTATCTGATGGTGCTATAAAAGAAATGTTAAATTCTAATAATGATAATAAGTAATATACGTTATTCATTATCAACTATGCTGGACATACTTGCATACAGTAAGTCCAATAAACTGATGACTTTAAAAGCTGAAATATATTGGTTAGGAGATTATTGATTATGACAGAGGAAAAATATTTACGTGAATATATCTATATTGACACAACAGAAGTCAACTCTTTACTAGCACAATTTCATGAAGGTCTTGAAACTGCTATCAAAAAAACTGATAACTTTAGTTCTACAGCAACCACAGGTCATAGTTTTTCCGCAGATCATAAACTCGGCGGGGGCTTTAGTGGTTTAGGCATTGCAAAAGCTGAATCTTCAGCTGGTCAGACTTCTAAAGAAAGTACTTCTAGCTCAAATACTAATAATCTTGGAACTACTACAGAATCCATTTATAGTGACTATGCAGTAGAAGTTTTAGAAAGTGAATTAGCAAACTCTGACCTACTGCAAAAAGATCTTGATTCAGCAGAACTTGGAGAGGTCATTAAGTCTACCATAAAATTAGACATATTAGATTTTGAGCACTTATCTGCAATAATAGACCCTGACTTTTTAAATCAATTTTCTCCATATACAGATGAATCTCAAAGGATTAATGAGTTAGAACAGAAAGTTAGATACTTAAAAAAGCAAAGTAAGAAAGCCAATAGTACTATTATTAGAAACCAAATAAATGAAGCTCAAGCAGAGATAAAAGAACTAAAGAAAATCAATTCTAGTTCAGAAGAAGGAATTAATTCACTGCACACCTTATCGTCATTTGGCTCCACCGTTTTTAAAGATACTTTACTATTAAAAGGCCCTACAGTTGCTGCATATGCTAAGAGTTCAAACTTTAGGATGAATAAATCGCAACTAAGCATGCTAACTAACACCAACCGTAAAGCAACTATCATTGGAATTGCAGAAAACAGGTTTAAGAGAGAAAATCCAGAAGAACTCTTCAGCACTTTCAATCCAACCGATGTTGGTAAATTAAGCTATGCTATGTCAAACATGATATTGACTAGCTTTGATTTAATAAATGATAATGCATTACTTATTAAACCCTTGGCGATTTATTTCGAATAATTTTTTTCTTAACTTTTGGCTGAATAGCATCTAAGTACTTTGCATGTAGTTCATTATAAATTTGTTTGTCCCTACCCATCCCTCGAGAGACTTCTTCTGATAATTTAGTATAATTTTCTAACAAATCTTTATATTTGATTTTCATAGTAAAGTCCCTCCTCTTCACCTGTATTGTACTATATGGGTATTTCAAATTGCAAACTAATCCCCGTTATAATGACGGGGTTTTAAAAACGCAACAAAAGAACATACATTCGAGAAAGGAATGATATAAATGGCAAGCATCGTCAAGCGTGGTAAAAATTATCATGTCCGAGTTTCTTGGCGTGATAAAAATGGTACGCTAAAGCAAAAATCTAAAGGTGGATTCAAAACCAAAAACGAAGCCCGTCAATATGCAGTTGAATTAGAGCAACAATTATTTACAGGTGTTAATATCAAACAAAAGAAAAAACCCTTTTCTGAGTATTTTGCAAATTGGTATGAAGTATATAAGCAGCCCACTTCAAAGTACTCAACCCAACAGCGATACGAAGTTGCGATAAGACAGATCAAAAATTATTTCCAAGATACGGCAATTCAAGATATCACTCGTCATGATTATCAGGTATTTCTAAATCAATACGGTACAAACCGCTCAAAAAATACCGTTCGGATCATGCACTCAATGATCAAAGCTTGTGTTAGCTCAGCTATGTACGACGAGATCATTCGAAAGAATTTCACTGAAAACATTCAACTTGTATTTGATCCTACAAGAACTAGAAAAATAGACTACCTTTCACTTGAGGAACTAAAGCGACTAACAAGTCTTTGTTTAAGTGGGCGTCAAAAACGCTATACTTCCCGTTACATGATCCTAACTGCAATCATGACTGGAATGCGTATTGGTGAGATCATGGCACTTACTTGGGACGACATCAACTATCAACGTCAAACGATAACTGTCAATAAGACCTGGGACTATCAAAACGGTGGTGGATTTAAATCAACAAAAAACGATTCGTCTAATCGGACCATATATGTGACACAGCAATTGCTTGATTGGTTATCTGAACTCAAAGAAAATAATAGCGATATGGTATTTGAAAATGCACGTGGTCAGATCCCAACTTCAGCAGCTGCAAATAATACCTTGCGTGCACTTTTAAAACAAGCCGAGATCAATAAGCCTTCCTTTCACTTCCATTCGTTACGTCACACGCATGTTGCTTATCTACTCAGCAAAGGAATAGATATTTTTGTTATTTCTAAAAGATTAGGTCATTCGGATCTATCCACCACGACAGATACTTATGCCTATCTTATTCATGAATATCAGCAAACACAAATAAATGAGATCAAGAAAAATCTCACTTTGCTGGCTGAATAATTTGTGCAACATTTGTGCAACAACTTTTCAATTTCTTACTGTTTTTAACGTTTTCTCCCAGACAACAAAAAAGGCAAAACGCTGATATAACAACGTTTTGCCTTTTCTATACGGTAGTTAACTTCATTTGATATGATCCGGGTGAGATTCGAACTCACGACCTACGGTTTAGAAGACCGTTGCTCTATCCAACTGAGCTACCAGACCATCGCAACGAAGTTAATTATACCGTCTTTTTATAACTAAAGTCAATCATTTTCAGATAAAATTTATAAATTTTTATCTTGTGATCTTACTCATTTTTTAATGCCTTAACTAAGCGATCCAAGAAATTGCCTTCATCAGCAACTTCATCACCTGAAGCTTCCGCAAAAGCTTTCAATGCGATCTTTTGTTGTTTATTTAGACTCTTTGGTGTTTGAACTTTCACTGTAACTCGTTCATCACCATTGCCTGTTCCATGCAATCTCGGTGCCCCTTTACCACGTAAGCGGAATGTCGTTCCCGTTTGCGTTCCAGCTGGGATCTTCAACTTAACATCTCCGTGAACAGTCTTAACTGGGATCTCAGCTCCTAAAGTAGCTTGCACAAATGTGATCGGTTGTTCTAAATAGATCTCAGAGCCATCACGCTTGAAGGTATCACTTGGCGCAACATTAAAGACGATAAAGAGATCGCCGTATGGACCACCATTTACACCTGCTTCACCTTGACCTTGTAAGCGCATTTGATTGCCATCTTCGACCCCTGCTGGCACTTTGACTTCAACTGCATGCTTCTTGCGGATATGACCAGAACCATGACATGTAGTACACTTTTCTTTGATCTCTTTTCCAGTACCACCACAGACATCGCATTCTTGTTGTGTCATAATACGCCCAAGTGGAGTTTGGCGCTCGACTTGAACAAAACCACGACCACCACAATGCGAACAAGTTACAGGTGATGTTCCTGGTTTAGCACCAGTACCGTTACATGTGTCACAATCTTCTTCACGAGTATATTCAATTTCAGTCGTCTTACCAAAAATTGCTTCTTCAAAGGTCAAGTTCATTTCATATTGCAGATCACGACCTTGACGCGGAGCTGTGTGTGAACGACTAGCACCACCGCCGCCAAAGAATGAACTGAAAATATCGTCAAAACCACCGAAACCACCTTCAAAACCGCCACCAAAGCCTTGACCAGCACCGCCAAAGCCTTGAGCTCCAGTCGAGCCAAACTGATCAAATTGAGCCTTTTTCTGCGGATCACTTAAAATCTCATAAGCATCGTTTACCTCTTTGAACTTTTCTTCTGCCCCAGCTTCATGGTTTAAGTCAGGGTGATACTTCTTTGATAGTTTGCGATAAGCGCGCTTGATCTCATCAGCAGATGCATCTTTGGAAATACCTAAGACATCATAAGGATTCTTTTCCATGTTTCTCCTCCAAATAATTGGTTATTTGCCGTGCAATTACACTTAAATTTAGATTAACATAACTGCTTAAAAATAAAAAGCCAAAGTCCACAAAGGGCCTTTGACTTTTCATTTAGCCATTGTAACGATTATTTATCGTCAGGATCGACTTCTTTAAAGTCGCCATCTACTGTGTTATCATCAGCAGCGTTGGTTTCGCTAGCGGATGCTCCATCAGCTTGAGCTTGGCCTTGAGCTTGTTGTGCTTGTTGGTAAAGTTTGACTGACATGTCTTGGATGATCTTTGTCAAATCATCTTTCTTAGCTTTCATGTCTTCGACGTTATTTTCTTCTTGCGCTTTCTTCAATGCATCACGTGCATCTTCAGCTTTCTTCACTTCGTCATCAGACACTTTGCCTTTGATCTCTTCTAACGTCTTATCCGTTTGGAAGAGCAATTGATCTACTTCGTTGCGTAGATCAACTTCTTCTTTACGCTTCTTGTCAGCTTCTTCGTTTTCCTTAGCTTCCTTGACCATACGATCGATCTCTTCATCGGATAGACCAGATGAACTCTTGATCGTGATCTTTTGTTCTTTATTAGTTCCAAGATCTTTAGCAGATACATTTACGATACCGTTCTTGTCGATATCAAATGTAACTTGGATCTGAGGAACACCACGTGGAGCTGCTGGAATATCTGTTAATTGGAAACGACCTAAAGTCTTGTTATCAGCTGCCATTGGACGTTCACCTTGTAAAACGTGAATATCAACAGCTGGTTGGTTATCAGCAGCAGTTGAGAAGACTTGTGACTTAGATGTTGGGATCGTTGTATTGCGATCGATCAATTTTGTAAAGACGCCACCCATTGTTTCGATACCAAGTGACAATGGAGTAACATCAAGTAAAACAACGTCTTTAACATCACCAGTGATGACCCCACCTTGGATCGCTGCCCCTAAAGCAACAGCTTCATCAGGGTTAACAGATTCATTTGGAGTATGACCAGTTTCAGCTTTAACAGCTTCTTTAACTGCAGGGATACGGGTTGAACCACCAACTAAGATAACTTCATCGATGTCAGCGTTGGTCAAACCAGCATCTTGTAAAGCATTACGTACAGGGATCTTAGTTCTTTCGATCAAGTCATGTGTCAATTCATTGAACTTAGCACGTGTTAAAGTTGTTTCTAAGTGCAATGGACCAGCTTCACCTGCTGTGATAAATGGTAAGGAGATCTGTGCAGAAGTTACACCAGAAAGATCTTTTTTAGCCTTTTCAGCAGCATCTTTAAGACGTTGCATTGCCATCTTATCAGTTGAAAGATCAATACCATGTTCTTTCTTGAATTCTGCTACTAACCAATCGATGATCTTGTTATCAAAATCATCCCCACCAAGGTTTGTATCACCGTTTGTAGAAAGTACTTGGAAGACACCATCGCCAAGTTCAAGAATGGAAACGTCAAATGTACCACCACCAAGGTCAAAGACTAAAACTTTTTCATCTTTGTCTTGTTTGTCCAAACCATAAGCTAAAGCAGCTGCTGTTGGTTCGTTGACGATACGTTCAACTTTCAAACCAGCGATCTTACCAGCATCTTTAGTAGCTTGACGTTGTGAGTCATTGAAGTAAGCTGGAACTGTGATAACAGCTTGAGTAACTTCTTCACCTAAGTAGCTTTCAGCATATTCTTTGATGTATTGCAAGATCATTGCTGAAATTTCTTGTGGTGTGTATTCTTTACCTTCGATATCTACAGTATAACCAGCTTCACCCATGTGACGTTTGATCGAGCTGATCGTATTTGGGTTAGTGATCGCTTGACGTTTAGCTACTTCACCAACTTGAGTTTCACCATTTTTAAATGAAACAACAGATGGAGTTGTCCGGTTACCTTCTGGATTTGTAATAATTTTTGCTTCTTTACCTTCAAGAACAGCAACTGCTGAGTTAGTTGTCCCAAGGTCAATACCAATGATTTTTGACATTAAAAATTCACCCTTTTACAAAATTATTGTGCGACAACGACCATTGCTGGACGTAAGACGCGATCTTTTAACATATAGCCTTCTTGTAAGACTTGGACGATCGTTTCAGGCGTTTGTCCTTCTTCGACCGGTACTGACTTGACCGCTTGATGTTTCGTCGGATCAAATTCTTCACCCAACGAAGCGATCTTTGTCACATCATTACTTTGTAAGGCCTTGTCGAGATCTCTTGCAACGATCTCGATCCCTTGCTTGAGTTGTTTTGAACCAGCATCTTCAACTTCTGTTTGCAAGGCACGTGTTAAATTATCGACAACTGGTAAAATATCACGTGCTAGATCTTGACCTTCATAACGAAGAAGTTGCTCTTGTTCTTTTTTGAAACGCTTAGTCATATTCGCCATCTCTGCTTCTGAACGGTAATAGCGATCTTCTAATTCATCATATTTTTTTTGCAGTTCAGCTAACTGATCATTCAAAGCTGTGACTTCATCAACAGCTTCTTCTTTCTTTGGATCATCCACTGAATCATTTTTTACTTCAGTTTCGTCCGGTGCTGTTTGCTCTGCTGCAGCATTCTTGATCTCTTCTTCTGCCACATCAACACCCCTTTTCCTATAAAATCAATTTAAAATTTTTGATAATAGTCATTTATTCTCTTAGTCAGTTCATCGCGGAAAACCGTGATCAGACCGATCATTTTTGAATATGGCATATTTGTCGGACCTAGGATCGCGATCGTTCCCTGTCCATGGTTACCATCATCAAAAGTAGCAGAGATCAAGCTGTAATTTTGTAGCAAAATGCTTGGTAGTTCATCACCCAACTTAATGGAGATCCCATCTTTAGTTGAGTCCACCAAACTGCCGATCCCTTGCGTTTGATCAACTAGAGAATATAGCGACTTTATCTGTTCAAGTGAGGCATCTTTGGAAAAATCCAAAAGATTCATCTTCCCCCCTACATAAACCTGTTCCTTAGCTGCACGGCTCAAGATATTACCAAAAACATCGATGAAACCAGCCGGTTGATGTAAGTAACGGTTCAAAAGGGGCAAACATTCATTAAGCCTGACGATCACCTGTCTTAGTGGCAGACCAACGACTTTATCATTGATCAGACGGATAACAGCTTCGAGTTCACTGCCACTTATCCCACTTGGCATCGTAAAAGTCTGACTCTCAACGGTACCGTCACTTGTTACTAAAATCACCATTACCTGTTGATTGCCAAGCTCTACAAGTCTAAAACCTTCTAAGCGTAGATCCTTAGCTTCAGGTTTGAGCGAAATAGCAGTATAACTTGTCAAATCGGATAAGATCTTAGCTGAAGTCGCTAGGATCTCATCGATCTTCTGAAATTCATTTCCAAAAGAGTTGCGAATATCATACAAAGCATTACGATCAAGTTTGCTAGGTTTCATCAAATTATCGACATAATATCGATACCCCTTAAGGGAAGGGATCCGCCCTGAACTTGAATGCTCCTTTGCAATATATCCTTGCTGTTCGAGAACCGCCATCTCATTACGAATGGTCGCTGAACTCACATGGACCGGTAATTGTTGTTGTAAAGTCTTCGATCCGATCGGCTGCCCCGCTTCTGTATAATTGCGGATCACAGCCTCAAGGATCAATAACTGTCGCTCAGTCAACACTACGATCACCTCTTTTAGCACTTAACACTCTGGAGTGCTAAGTCAATTATTAATATACACAACTCTTAGCAATCTGTCAAGCAGAGTGCTAATTTTCATTTTGAACATTAAGTAGCGCTTCAGAATGCTGTTTATCAGCCTCTAATTGCGCGACTAATTCAGCGATACTATTAAATTTCACCATTGGACGCAAATAATTTTTCCAATAGACCGTTACTTTTTTGCCATAGACCATCGCAGAAAAATCAAAGAGATTTACTTCTAACGTCTTAGCTAGATCATCACCAAAAGTTTCATTATGACCGATCGAAGCCATCCCGTGGTATCGTTTACCATCCAATCCTACTTCAACGGCATAGACCCCTACTGCTGGCAATTGTTTGGCAGGGCTCGTTGCAATATTCAACGTTGGAAAACCTATCTGTCGGCCACGCTCAAAGCCATGCACCACTTTCCCAGTCGTTTGGTACACATAACCTAAATAGTGGGCTGCAAGTTCAACTTTTCCATTTGCTAGAGCTTCTCTGATCCCAGTTGAACCAACTTTTTCATCTTCTTTTAGTAGCTCGACAGTCTGGATCTCAAATCTATTTTTAGCATATTTAGGCAGATTTTTCATATTAGCGACTGTATGAGGCCCATACGTGTAATCGCTGCCGGCAGTGATCCCCACCGCATTTAAACCAACGACATATTTATCGATAAATTCCTGAGGTTTTAAGTAAGCAAGTTTTTCGTCAAATTTGACCACATAGGCAATATCTGCTCCAAATGTTTCAAACAATGCTAATTTTTCGGCGATCGTCGTCAAATATTGGATCTTTTGTGGGTCACGCTGCTGAAAAATAGCACTAGGATGCCGATCAAAAGTCATCACAGCTAGCTTGACACCCATTTTTTGGGCTTGCTGTTTAGCTGCCTTGATCACCGCTTGATGTCCGCGATGGACTCCATCAAAAAAACCTAGGGCTAAGACGATCTGTTCGGGATAGATCTCACTTTTAGCATATGGTTCAGCTAATTCAATAACTTTCATCTCTGTTACCTTCTTTAAGCTAGATCAAGCATTTGTTCTGAACGAAAAACGTCTTTTTTATCATCATAATAATAAAGTGCCCGTGCTTTATCGCCATATATCAACAAGATCTTTGTCGTCTTATCTTTAAAAATATTTGCTGGTAAAAAGCCACCATTTTTAACCTTTTGCCACTGTTGTTCAGTTAGGATAACTTTCGGATAGCTTTGAAAAGCATATTCAAGTGGATAAAGGTAAGTTTCTAGTTCTTCTGGAGTGGCATTAGTCAGCTGTTCAAGAGTCACACTCTTCTTTAGATCAAAGCCTCCACTTTGCAAACGTGTCAGATCTGACATTACAGCTGGAACACCCAAAATTTCGCCTAGATCTAACGCTAAAGTCCGAACATAAGTCCCTTTACCACAACCGACTTCAAAATAAAGCGTCTGTTGTTTTTTAACTGCATCATATGTGCTTGGCTTAGTCTGCTTAAAATAATCGACTGTGATCTTTCTTTTAGGACGTTCAACACTTTGCCCGGCACGTGCGTATTCATAGAGCCGTTTACCATTGACTTTGACTGCCGAATACATCGGCGGGATCTGAATTATCTCACCGGTCAGCTGAGCCATTGCTTGGTCGATCTGTTCTTGACTAAAAGGACGTTCAATAGCTTTTTTGGCAACAACTGCACCATCAAGATCTTCAGTTTCTGTTGCAAAACCTAAAATGATCTCGCCTTTATAAACTTTTCCCGATGCCATCAAATAATTGACTGCTTTAGTTGCTCTACCGACACAGATCGGTAAAACACCATCAACATTGGGATCAAGTGTGCCACTATGTCCAACTTTACGTGTTTTAAAAATTTTCCGGCATTTAAAAACTGCATCGTGGCTCGTCATACCACGATCTTTATTCAAAGGAAGGATCCCGTCCATTTTTTACCTCTCTTTTCTAAAAAAAGAAGCTAGAAAATTTTTCCAGCTTCTTTTTATCTACACATAATTTTTAAATCATGATCGATCAATAAGGATTACTTTCTTGCTGGTGTAGCTTACTTAAAAGCTCATCGATATGATCACCGTAACGTACTGATTCATCCCGTTCAAATTTAATTTCAGGCGTTACATAAATACGCAAGCGTTGACCCAATTCACGTCTGATCAAACCTGTTGCTTTATCTAAACCGATCTGTGTTTTCTCAGCATCAGAAGCCAAATTAGATAATGTACTGTAATAGATCGTTGCATGTTGCAAGTCACCTGTCACTTCTACGCCCGTGATCGTCACGCCTTGTACTCGAGGATCACGCACACGCTTAGTCAAAATATCATTGACTTCCCTTTGGATCTCTTGTGATAACCGACCCACACGATAATGTTGTGCCATTCAAATTCCTCCTCAAATCAAATATTAGTCTTGTGGAACTTCTTCCATTACGTAAGCTTCGATACGATCGCCTACTTTGATGTCGTTGTATTTTTCGATCATCAGACCACATTCGTAACCTTGTTTTACTTGTTTAACGTCATCTTTGAAACGCTTAAGCGAAGCAAGCTTACCTTCATAGATCACGATACCATCACGGATAACGCGGACTCCACTATCACGTTGGATATGACCATCTGTGACATAGCCCCCACCGATCGTACCTAACTTAGATACTTTATAAGTTTCACGAATTTCAACTTCACCGATGACTTTTTCTTCAAAGACTGGTTCTAGCATACCCTTCATCGCAGTTTCAACTTCATCGATCGCCTTATAGATAACGTTGTGTAAACGAATGTCGACCTTATCACTTTCAGCTTGGAGCTTAGCTTGTGGAGTCGGACGTACGTTGAAACCGATGATGATAGCATTTGAAGCTTCAGCTAAAGTAACGTCAGATTCATTGATCGCACCGACCGCTTGGTGAATAATATTTACTCGAACACCTTCAACATCGATCTTCTTAAAGCTTTGTGCTAAAGCTTCAGCTGAACCTTGCACATCGGCTTTGATGATCAGATCAACTTCTTTTAGATCCCCTTCTTTCAAGGTATCAAACAAGTTATCTAAGGTCACATGCGTTGTTTGGTTACGTTCTTTGATCAAGGCACGTTTAGCACGTTCTTCACCAGCTGCCCGCGCTGTCTTTTCGTCATCAAATGTAATGAAACGATCACCAGAATCGGGAACATCGTTTAGACCAGTGATCTCAACTGGAGTCGCTGGAGTTGCTTTCTTGATCGAACGCCCACGAGCATCAGTCATTGTCCGCACACGACCAAAGGTGTTACCCACAACGATCGGATCACCAACATGTAATGTGCCGTGTTGCACAAGTAATGAGGCAACAGAACCCTTACCTTTATCTAGCCGAGCTTCGATAACTGAACCTGCACCATGTTGTTTAGCGTTGGCTTTCAATTCGAGCATTTCAGCTTCAAGTAAGATCATATCGAGCAATTCTTCTAAGTTCTTATTGAATTTAGCTGAGATCTCAACAAAGATCGTATCGCCACCCCAGCTTTCAGGGATCAATTCATACTCTGATAATTGTTCCATGACGTGGTTTGGATTAGCACCTGGTTTATCGATCTTATTGACCGCAACGATGATCGGTACATTAGCAGCCTTAGCGTGGTTGATAGCTTCGATCGTTTGTGGCATCACACCATCATCAGCAGCAACGACTAAGACAGTGATATCCGTGATATCCGCCCCGCGAGCACGCATGTTAGTGAAGGCAGCGTGTCCTGGTGTGTCTAAGAATGTGATCGTTTTACCTGAGTGACGCACTTGGTAAGCACCGATATGTTGTGTGATACCACCAGCTTCGCCAGCTGTAACATTGGTATGACGTAATTTATCCAATAATGTTGTCTTACCGTGGTCAACGTGGCCCATGATCGTTACAACTGGTGGACGTGAAGTCAAATTATCTTGATTATTTTGTTCTTCTTCAAAGAATTTATCGATATCAGCTACGTCAACTTCGATCTTTTCTTCTGCCTTGATCCCGTAATCAGCTGCCAAGATCTCGATCGTATCTTTATCAAGGGATTGGTTTTGGTTGACCATAACACCCATCATAAATAACTTCTTGATGATCTCAGCTGGTTCACGGTGGATCTTTTTAGCAATATCTGCCACGTTCATGCCGACCGTATAGACCAAAACTTCTGGCAATGGCTTGTTTTTACGTGGTGGAACTGCTGGTTTATTGTTCTTTTGATTGAACTTCTTATTTTTATTTTTCTTGTTCTTTTTATTGAACTTATGATTGTTATTATTCCCGCCAAAGCGATTATTTGAAAACTTGTTTTTCTTTTGGGCGTTGTTTTGGCTATTGCCTTGGGAATTATTGCCACGATGTTTTGTATTATTCGCGTTATTATTGTTGTTGTTTTTTTCCATACGCTTCCCTGAATGCCTTTCATTATTTCTTTGTGCGGATGCTTGCTTTTGATGCTTAGAATGGTTATTATTCCGCGCATTTTGGGAGTTTTTGTTTACAGCAACATTTTGTTTTTTCTCGCTGTTTTCTTTTTTAGGAGTCGCCTGCTTTTGTGAACTAGCTTTAACTGGTTTAACAAATGAAGCTTTAACTTTAGCTTCAGCAGCTTGGTCTAAAGATGACATGTGGTTACCAACTTTAAATCCATTTTTCTTTGCAACTTCAATTACTTCTTTGTTGCTAACGTTTAATTCCTTAGCCAGTTCATAAATCCTTTTTTTACTCATGACTTCACTCTCCTTATTTTCAAGAATACACACCTACTCGATCTCTGACCGAATAAGCTCTATACTCTCCGATCAAGAAAAAAGAAGCTGGCGTATCTTCTTCCCAAAACCAGGATCGGTAACTGCGATCAAGGAACGCTTTGCGCCGATCGCAGCACTTAACTCCTGTTTTGTAAATTCTGTTGTTAATGCTACATCATAGCTCTTACACTTATCAGTAAATTTCTTTTGGGTGCTTTGCCCACAATCGTTTGCCATCAGCACGACCTTAGCCTTTCCGGAACGAATCGCTGCTAAGACCAGATCTTGGCCTGTAGTCAACTTGCCAGCTTTCCGAGCTAATCCCAATAAGTTTAAAGCTTTTCGCTGTTCGATCTTATTTTCCATTGCCAAATAACTCTGCTCGTGCAACTTGGTGATCGACATAGGCCACTAATTCATCATAAAAAGCAGGTTCGATCTTAACACCAAAAACTTTATCAAAAGTCTTTTGTTCCCGAGCTTTCTTTGCGGTAGCCACATCTAAATGAATATATGCACCCCGGCCAGCTTTTTTACCAGTTGGGTCAAGACTCACTTCATTTTCTTTATTTTTCACGACGCGTACAAGTTCTTTTTTAGGTTTCATTTCACCAGTAACGATATCTTTGCGCATTGGGATCTTGCGTTGTGCCATGTTTGTGCCCCCTATTCTTCAGTCGTTTCAATTGAAACTTCTGCTTTCTCAGCTAGCTCAGCATCGGCTTCTAAAGCAGCCATATCGGATTCGGATTTGATATCGATCTTGTATCCGGTCAAATGCGCTGCTAAACGAGCATTTTGCCCACGCTTACCGATCGCAAGTGAAAGTTGATCATCTGGCACGATCACTGTGCAAACACGTTCATTTTCAGGATCAAAGCGAACTTCAACGATATTTGCTGGGTTCAAAGCATTTGAGATATATTTAGCTGGATCTTCACTCCATTCAATGATATCCATCTTTTCACCATTCAATTCATTGACGATCGCTTGAACACGTTCACCTCGTGGACCCACACAGGTTCCGATCGGATCAACGCCTTCTTCCGCCGAGTAAACTGCCACTTTAGCCCGATCACCAGCTTCACGTGCGATCGATTTGATCTCAACGGTACCGTCAAAAATTTCAGGCACTTCATTTTCAAATAGGCGTTTCAATAGATCTGGGTGGGAACGGCTAACGTAAACTTGTGGTCCTCGATTCTTACGCCGCTTCTTACCATCTTTATTTTCAACTTCTGGCTCATTATTGTTAGCCGATGGATCAACAACTTTGTAGATGTAAACTTTGATCCGATCATGTGATTTGTAAACTTCACCTGGTACTTGGTCTTTTTTACATAAACCAGCTTCAACATTGCCTAACTTAACATAGATATAACGGCTATCGTGACGTTCAACTTCACCAGAGACGATCTCATTTTCATACTTGCTATATTGATCATAGATCATTTGGCGTTCTTCTTCCCGCACACGTTGCATGATCACTTGTTTAGCCGTTTGAGCTGCGATCCGTCCAAAATCACGTGGTGTCACTTCAAAGCGGATCGTATCACCAACTTCATAAGCCTTGTTGATCTCTAATGCATCTTCTAAGCTAACTTCCAAGCGTGAGTCAAAGACATTGTTGACAACTTCTTTGACGGAATAGACTTTGATGTCACCTTTACGCTTGTCAAATTCAACTTCTACGTTTTGGGCCTTATCATAGTTTCGCTTGTAAGCTGAAACTAAAGCCTGTTCCAACGCATCGATCACAATCTCTTTTTTGATTCCTTTTTCTGTTTCAAGCGCATCTAATGCGTCAAGTAATTCCTTACTCATGGTTTGATTCTCCTTGTAAAAATAATCTTTTAAAATTTAATTGCGAGCCGCGCTTTAGCAATTTGCTTGCGTGGGATCGTGATTGTTTTTTTACGGGTCTTATCCATATATTCGAGTGTCAACTCATCTTTGGATAATGCTGTCATTGTTCCTTCATATACTTTCTTACCATCGAGTTGTTGGTAAAGTGAAACATTGATATATGAGTTCAAAGCACGCTCATAATCTTTTTCTTTTTTCAATGGT
>ERZ808040.1141-NODE-1141-length-18998-cov-3.696369_pt1 | contig 18998 bp, 18 predicted proteins | sample MGYA00380191_ERZ808040 | MGnify/ENA primary metagenome ERZ808040 (study PRJEB31490, sample SAMN06133395) | mouse gut metagenome | isolation source: J6 | host: mice | place: China: Chengdu | collected 2015-05 ...
AAGCCCTTCACGGGCAGATATGCCGCTTGTATGGGGATTAAAATCGTATCCACACAAACGAATACATTCATGGTAATCATTCCAAGTGACGGCATACAATCAATTAAGATATAATCATATTGATCCCTTATCTGCTTTATGTAACTGTCCAAAATAAACTCCCTATGAATCACATTCACTAATGATACTTCTAATCCAGCCAATTCGATATTCCCCGGCAAAAGATCAATCCCTTCTTGATGTTTGATAATTCCATAGCCTACTTCTATCTCTTCCTCTTCCACCACTTTTCTCATTACCATCGCCAACGTCTCTTCTATCTGATCGGGTTCTGTCACTCCTAAACTTGCTGTTAAACTCCCTTGTGCATCTGCATCAATCAATAATACCCTCTTTCCTTGTTTTGCTAACCCTATCCCTAAATTACTTGTAGTGGTCGTTTTTCCAACCCCGCCTTTTTGATTTGCAATTGCGATTACTTTACACATGGTTTCCTCCAACCTTCCTTATTGTCCTTATTATTATTCTTTTTGTTCTTTTTCGTTTGACTTATGTACTTCTACATAAACCCTATAATACTGATTGGTTCCTTTATTTGTGTATAGCTTTGAGAATTCTGTTACGACTACTTTGGGCTGTCTTTTTAGAATCTTCTCAAACCATTTAATTTCATTCTTTGTTCCCATTAACCGAATTTTTAGCACTATTCTCTCCTTTACCTTTTGCAAGGAGTTCCTTTGCTGACTTCTATCATTCATCATACTCTGGATAACGGAGCCGAATCTCTTCCCAAAAATACCTCGCGTCACTACAACAGAAAATATCGCTTACAGAGTATGCTTTGCACTCCTCTATCTGCTCTTCTTTGCGCTTAACAGCCTCCGCACTTGGCGTCTCATTAGTATACAAGTTATAAGTCAAGCGGACTACTTTCTTGCTGCTTGTCTGCCAGCCTTTTTGTAAACAATCCACTTTTATACAGCCTGCTTTTCTATCATAAATCTGGTTCAAATGGCTTCTTGTATCTTTCAAGATACCAAGCACACAGAATAATGCTTTATGATAGCAGTCATAGCTCCCTGCTTGTTTTAATGTTTGATCATAAAATAATTCCTATTCCTTGTCTTTAAAAACCATGTGTGTGTAATTGGTGTTTTGTACCTGCACAGATTGTGCCTCTGCCCTTAACGCTGTGATATTCATCTTTTTCCTCCTATTTTCTTTTTGACCATAACTATACTTGCAGTAATATTGCCTATGATTGTGATACTTATCAAATGGATAACCCATTCTTCCACTTAGCTTATTGTAAACGCAAAAAGGACACTTCCAAATTCTCACTTGGAAAGTGTCCTTATCGTACAAAATATTAAAATTAGATGCCGTATAAAACGTATTATTACTTATTATTCTGTATTATACGTAGTAAATTTGTAGTAAATCTGTAGTAAATTACAACTCAAAAGTGCCAAAACCCTTGATTTTCCTAGCTTTCTCAATCCATTGTTCGCATTGTGGGAAACAGCAACACATCTCGAATCGCAGGTGAATTTGTCATCATCATTACCATTCGGTCAATTCCAAAGCCAATTCCCCCTGTAGGCGGCATGCCAATCATTAAGGCATTTAAGAAATCTTCATCTGTATGGTTTGCCTCTTCGTCCCCTGCTGCCAGTAGTTTCTCTTGGGCCTCAAAACGCTCCCTTTGGTCAATTGGATCATTTAACTCGGAATATGCGTTTGCCATTTCCCAGCCATTCATAAAGAATTCAAACCGTTCTACATACTCTGGGTTCCCTGGTTTTTTCTTTGTTAATGGTGAAATCTCAACTGGATGGTCCATTACAAAGGTTGGTTGGATCAAATGTTCTTCTACAAACTCTTCAAAGAATAAGTTTAAGATATCACCCTTTTGATGCCTCTCTTCAAATTCCACATGATGTTCTTTTGCTGCCACCCTTGCCTCTTCTAAAGTATGAATCTCGGAAAAATCTACGCCAGAATACTTTTTCACAGCATCTACCATTGTGATTCTTTCAAATGGTACAGAAAGGTCCATTGTATGTTCCCCATATGTCAATACCTCAGAGCCTGTTACTTCCTTTGCCACATAACGGTAAAGATTCTCTGTTAAATCCATCATACCATGATAATCCGTAAATGCCTGGTATAATTCCATTAATGTAAATTCTGGGTTATGCCTTGTGTCTAAACCTTCATTTCTAAATACTCTGCCGATTTCATAGACACGTTCCATACCCCCTACAATCAGCCTTTTTAAATACAATTCCAAAGAAATACGGAGCTTTAAATCCTCGTCTAACGCATTAAAATGTGTTTCAAATGGCCTTGCTGCTGCTCCTCCTGCATTACTTACTAACATTGGCGTTTCTACTTCCATAAAGCCTTGGCTGTCTAAATAACGGCGAATACTACTTAATACCTTAGAACGCTTAATAAAAGTATCCTTTACCTCTTCATTCATAATTAAATCTACATATCTTTGGCGGTAACGGATATCTGTATTTGTTAGGCCATGGAATTTCTCTGGAAGAATCTGCAGACTCTTAGACAATAATGTAATTTCAGACGCATGAACCGAGATTTCCCCTGTTTTTGTACGGAATACCTCTCCCTTAATGCCAATAATATCTCCTACATCTAATTTCTTAAAATCTGCATAAGGTTCTTCTCCAACACTGTCCCTTGCTACATAAGATTGCATTTTTCCTTGTAAATCCTGAATATGGCAAAAAGATGCCTTACCCATTACACGTTTTGCCATCATACGGCCTGCAATAGAAACCGTTTTTCCTTCCAACTCTTCAAATTGGGCGATTATTTCTTTGCTATGGTGTGTAACATTATATTTCGTAATTAGAAACGGATCTTTTCCTTGTTCCTGCAGATCTTTTAACTTCTCTCTACGCACCCTAAGTAACTGATTAATATCCTGTTCTTGATTCTGCTGATTCGCCATTCCTTCCACTCCTTTGTGAGCCGCTATTTTTAGCTTACTCTTTGAATTTCTATAACACGGTACTCTGCCTTTGTGCCATTTGCCATTTCTACTTCTACCAATTCACCCTCACGCCTGCCTATTAATGCCTGGCCTACTGGTGACTCATTAGAAATCTTCCCTTGTAAACTATTCGCTTCTGTTGAGCCTACAAGCTGGAATTCTAACTCTTCCTCATATTCACAGTCATATAACTTAACACGGCAGCCAATATTTATTTTATCTAAATCTACTTCATCTTCTACAACTACTTCCGCATTTTTAAGGATTTTTTCAAGCTCTTCAATCCTTAACTCTATATCCCTCTGCTCGTCTTTAGCAGCATCATACTCTGCATTTTCAGATAAATCACCCTGTTCCCTTGCTTCCTTAATTTTCTGGGCAACCTCTTTCCGTTTCACAACCTTTAAATCTTGTAATTCCTCTTCTAACTGTTTTAACCCCGCATACGTTAAAATATTTTTCTTCTCTGCCATAACTGCTACACCTTTCCTTCTTAATTAATACACATCCTGTCCCATTATCATATGAAACAAAAAAAAGAAACATTCCCCTTATTTACTATTCTTTTAATCCACTTGTAATAGTAAGGAGCTAGGCAAATCATAGTGCCCGTTGTTTACATTCAAAACATTATAAACGAATTACCCATTAATGTCAAGAAAACCTTTCCATTAAAATACAAAGTTCTTCAAAGGTTTCTACCTTATTCACTTCATTTCTTAAAGCAGCCGAATGGGGAAAACCTGATGTATACCATGCTACATGCTTACGCATTTCCCGGATACCAGTATACTCCCCTTTACAGGCAAGCTGCATCTTGCCATGGCGAAGTATCATTTCTTTTACCTGTTGCATAGTCAATGCTGCATTATAATCCCCAGCCTCTAAATATTCCAAAATTTGGCTAAATAACCACGGGTTCCCACGTGCACCCCTTCCTATCATAAGCCCATCGCAGCCAGTCTCTTCTAACATTTGCTTTGCGCTCTCTGGCGAAACAATATCCCCATTCCCTATTACTGGAATAGATACTGCCTCTTTTACTTTCCTTATAATCTCCCAATCTGCTTTGCCAGAATAATACTGCTGCCTTGTGCGCCCATGTACTGCAACTGCTGCTGCCCCTGCCTGCTCCATCCGTTTGGCAAATTCTACTGCATTTATCTCTTCTTCTGTAAATCCCTTCCTAAATTTCACTGTTACTGGCTGTTTTACCGCCTTTACCACAGCAGATACAATTCTTTCCGCTAACTGTGGGTTTTTCATTAACGCAGATCCTTCCCCATTATTTACAATTTTGGGGACTGGGCAGCCCATATTCATATCAAAAATATCATATGGCCCTTCTGATAACATAGCAGCCGCCTCTGCCAATGTTTCAGGCTCTGAGCCAAATAACTGTAAAGCCACTGGCCTTTCTTTTGGATCTGTTTTTAATAACTCCAATGTATTTTTATTATGATATTGGATCGCCTTAGCACTTACCATTTCTGTATAAAGCAGCCCGCAGCCTTGTTCTTTGCAAAGCAGTCGAAATGGCAGGTCGGTTACTCCTGCCATAGGTGCTAATATCAGATTATTATCCATTTCCACATTTCTTATTCGCAGCTTGTCCAACTTATCCGCCACCCTATCCTATGTTCTTTTATATCGGTTATAAATTAACCTTAACCCATTTAATGTTAAATTTGGATCATAAACATCAATACATTCTGTTGCCTCTGCAATAATCTTTCCAAGCCCGCCAGTTGCAACTGTTTTCATATTAGAAATACCTGTTTCTTCCTTTATTTTTCGGACAATATACTCTGTCTGCCCTATACAGCCATATACTAACCCTGCCTGCATACTGCTAATGGTTTCCTTCGCTAAAATACTTTCTGGCTTCTTTATCTCAATCTCTGGCAGTTTCGCTGTGCCTTCCCACAATGCCTTCGCTGAAGTACGTATCCCTGGCGCTGTAATTCCTGCTGTAAAAGAACCATCTTCCAAAATCACATCATAAGTAGTTGCTGTGCCAAAATCAATAACAATCACTGGGCCGCCATATTGTTCATATGCGCCAACTGCATCTACAATACGGTCTGCCCCAATTTCATATGGGTTTCCTGTTGTTATTTTAATCCCTGTTTTTGTCCCAGGTTTAACTTCAAATGGATTCTTATTCAAATATTTTCTTACCCCATTCTGGAAAGAATACATAATCGCTGGTACTACAGAAGATATAATAACAGCATCTATATCAGAAACTTTAATGCCCCTGTGTTCAATTAAATCACATAGTAAAAGCCCATACTCATCTGACGTCCTTGGAATCCCTGTCATTAACCGAAAGCTTGCTGCCAGCCTGTCTCCTTCAAACACCCCAAGCGTAATATTAGTATTTCCTACATCCACTACTAAAAGCATATTATTCCTCCCCAAATAAAACCTCTTCTGTTATTTCACCTGTTAGTACTTTATAATAAAGTGATATACTATTAAGAAGTTCTTGTTTTGTTTGCTGCAGCTCTTTTATTCTTAAGTCACACTCAATTTCATCAAAAAGGACATCTGCATCTGCAATTTTAACTTTAATCTTTAATTCCCCTTCTTTGTCAAACAATAATATCATAATCCCGCCTACTTCTTCGCTAAAAAATACACACATAATTTTCAGCTCGGCTTTTACTGCTTCTGGCAGCTTTTCAAACAAAGGGTTTAAATAATATTTCATTTCATAAGAATTTGACACACATAGTATTACTTCTTTTTGTTGCAGCATCTCTTGTTTAGACATAGTTTGTTTAGACATAGCTTGTTTAGACATATCCATATACTCCTCTTACTGAGACTTCACCCGAAGTTATAATTTCTATCCCATTTTCCCGTTCCACCAAGAGCCCGCCCCTTTTATTAATGCCAAGGGCCTTTCCTACATATTCCTCATTTGTCCCTAGAATCTTTACCATATTCCCTTTATTAATTAACCTTTCATTATATGGAACCATTAAATTGGACAAATCCTTATCCCTTTCAAATTTTTCATAATACTCTTCGAAATACCGTAAAAATGCTTCAATTAACGCTGCTCGGTTTGTAGGTTTTCCTAATTCAATCCGAAGGGAAGTCGCCGTTTTATTAATTTCTTCTGGCAGTTTATCCATATTGACATTAATGCCAACCCCAGCCACCACATAATGGATCGATTCCATTTCTGTACTCATCTCCGTTAAAATCCCTACAACCTTCTTTTTATTTACCACAATATCATTTGGCCATTTTATCATAACAGAAAGCCCTGTTACTTCTTCTAAGGCCCTTGCTGTGGCAAGTGCTACTACCAGTGTCAGCATGGAGGCATATTCTGGATGTAACTCTGGCTTTAAAATAAGGCTCATAAAAACCCCTGTCCCTACAGGAGAAGACCAGCTTCTTCCCCTTCTGCCTTTTCCTGCACTCTGGCTATCTGCTACAACTAAGGTTCCATGTGCTGCCCCATTTTCTGCCTCACGCTTTGCCTGGTTATTGGTAGAATCTACTTCATTAAAATAAAGAATCTTCTTACCTGCCCATTTTGTAGAAAGACGGCTTGCTATTTCACTTTCCGTTACTATGTCTGGGCAGGACACCATATGATAACCACGGTTCTGCACTGCCTCAATCTGGTAGCCTTCTTCCTTTAGCTTATTTATTATTTTCCAGACCGCTGTACGGGACACTCCAATGCTTTCACAAAGTTCCTGCCCCGATATATAATCTGGATAATTTCTTAATATTTGTAAAATCCGAGTCTTCATCTTTTATTCTTTTGATTCCCCATTCCATTCTTTCAACTGCTTGTAATTACATCCAAAGCGTAATAAAACTTATTACAGCAAACACCGAAACACCCGCTGATACCAAAAAAAGCCCTATCCCTGCAAGCCTTCTTCCATAATACATTGCTTTTACAGAACTAATTACATTGACTAATGCCGCTAAAAGGAACATAAGCGGGAGCCAGCATAAGCGCTCTGAAACATTGCAGAAAATCAAAATGGCAAGCAGAATCGTACACAGCCCAAGCCCCATAATCGTACATTCTACTACAGTCCTCCAATATTTAAACTTTTCTTTCTTTTTTGGCCCTACATACATGATTTCCTGCTCCTTTGCTTTTATTCCTTCCAGCCAAGTGTTGCTGCCATCACTGCTTTAATAGTATGCATCCGGTTTTCTGCCTCATCAAATACTACGGATCTCTCTGACTCAAAAACCTCATTTGTTACTTCCATTTCAGAAATACCAAATTTTTCTGAAATCGCTTTCCCTATCCCTGTATTCAAATCATGGAAAGCAGGAAGACAGTGCATAAAAATTGCATTTTTTCCTGTATTATTAAAAACTTCTTGGTTTACCTGATATGGCAACAACTCTTTAATCCGGCCTTCCCATACTTCCTCTGGTTCGCCCATAGACACCCACACATCAGTATAAATTACATCTGCCCCTTTTGTGCCTTCGGTTACATCCTCTGTTAATGTAACGCTGCCTCCTGTTTCTACCGCCAGCCCTTTACAATATTCCACTAATTCTTTATTTGGAAAATATGATTTTGGCGCGCAGGCAGTATAGTCCATTCCCATTTTAGTACAAGCTATCATTAAAGAATTTCCCATATTATAACGGGCATCTCCCATATAAGTAAATTTTATCCCTTTTAAATATCCAAATTTTTCCCGGATTGTCAACAAGTCTGCCAACATCTGCGTTGGATGGTATTCATTTGTTAAACCATTCCACACAGGGACGCCTGCATATTTTGCTAATTCTTCCACAATTTCCTGACCATACCCACGATATTCAATTCCATCATACATCCGTCCTAGCACCCTTGCTGTATCTGCAATACTTTCTTTTTTCCCTATTTGGGAACCAGATGGATCTAGATAAGTAGTACCCATCCCAAGATCATGTGCGGCTACCTCAAAAGAACACCGTGTCCTAGTCGAAGTTTTCTCAAAAATTAACGCCACATTCTTCCCCCTTAAAGAATCCGTTAAAATACCTTGCTTTTTCTTTTCCTTTAAGGTTGCAGATAAATCTAATAAATATGTGATTTCCTCTGGCGTAAAATCCTTTAACGTTAAAAAATTCCTTCCCTTTAAATCCATTTTATCATTACCCCTTTCCGAGTCTTGTATTTGATATACATTACTATATATTTTTATAACTGTCAATACATTTATATAACTGTATTTCAAACGTTTTTTATTATTTATCCTGAATTTTTATGCAAATATACTGTATAAGCCATTTACCAAGTGGATAACATATACTCTACAAAATCTGGTAATTCTTCTTTTTCTTCTAACCCCTCCCACTTTCTTTGTATTTCCTCAAACAATTCTTTCTCTGTATATATCTTGTATTTTGGGACACGGAGCAGCTTTGCAGATGCTTCTAGCATAGCTAGGTATAACTCTTGGTAACTCCAATTTTTTTCTAATTTTAACTCTGATGCAACTGCTGGTAAAAGTTTTTCTAAAATATCCCTGTAAAGAGAAGCCCCATCCTCTAATTCTAAATGATACTCTTCTAAAAATTTCTGGCTTTGGGCGGCTGGCAGCAAAAAATGAGTTAAGCAATTCTGTTCCCCCAACTTACTGTCAATATAGTATATCCTGCCCTTTAAGCCATATAACATGCGCATGGCATCATAGTACCCAACTGTCATATTCTGCCGGCTTCTTTTACTATCAAATTCTAAAATACTGCCAAGGTCAATACGGGGCGCAATCTCTGTTATAGTTACATTTTCAGGAAGCTTTATCTTTTTCTCTAACCCTATTCCATAAATACGTATAGAAATAATATCTGTATACCCTCTGTTTACTAAAGAATCTACTGGTACATTATTAAACATTCCTGCATCAATTAACTTATTCCCATTAATCTTTTCTTTTTTAAACACTGGAAAATACGCGCTTGCTAATACCATATCTGCAATTTGCCCTTCTGGCACTTCTTTTGCTACTACATCTAACTCTTTCATTTCGGTAACGGAAAAGACCTGAAAGAAAAAATCTACATCTCCATTTCGGATTTTATCCTCGTCAATATGCCCTTCAATCAGCTCTCTTAAAGGGGTAACGTCAATCCCGCCATTGGAAAGGTAGCTTAATGAATTTTTAATTAAGTCTGCATGGTTTAACTTCTTAAAATCTCGTTTAATAATACCTTCCATAAATTTATCTTCTACCGACATTACTTGGGAATATGAAATATTTTCCCATACTTCTTCTGCCTTTTCCAAATCTCCCATACATACCAATGCCCCATTTAAAGCACCTACTGATGTGCCTGACACTCCTTTAATCTGTATCCCTGCTTCTTTTAATGCCCTCCATGCCCCTATCTGGTAAGCCCCTCTTGCACCGCCTCCTTCTAGGACAAGGCCATATTCTTTTGTATTATCCATTTTTAATTCCATGCCTGCCTCCTGCCTCTATATACCCATATAGACCTATTTTTACGGAAATTTCTTTACAATTAACTTAACCCCTTTTATCTGTACAATCTCTACGATTGTCCCTACAGGAATCACTTCATTCTCCATTGCACGTGCCATCCACTCCTGCCCGTCTACCAGCGCCTGCCCAGCACAATTATTATTATCTATTTCAATTAATACTTTCGCTTGTTTTCCTATTAACCCCTCTGCATTTGTTTTCGTAATATTCTTATTAATATAACGAGAAAGGACAGGCCTTGTAATAAACAACATTGCAAAAGAAAATACAAAAAAAGCAATTAACTGTACCCAAAAATTTGCCCCTGTCAAAGAAATAAAAAAAGCCGCCAGCGCGCCGCCTGCAAACCAAATTGTCGTAAGTCCCAATGTAATAATTTCACATATTAAAAGAATAACCAACAATGCCAGCCAGCCAATTGATTCCATACATTACCCCCTTTCTCCTTATTTTATTATTCTACCCTATTTTCTAGTGCAAGTAAAGCTTTCAAAACAAGAAAACAGCAGGAACTGGATTTCCTGCCGTTCTAGTTTTTCTAATTACTATCTTTTATAAAAACAATGATGCCCTATTATTGTATAAGCAGAATAGGAATCATAATTTGCCCAACCAATCGCAATAAAGTTCCGGTAATCACCGATATTATTTACTCCACTTAATGCCTCTACTGCTGCTTGTAAACATTCATCATTTGGCCCTTTTGCTAACCGGCTTGCCAGTGCGCCTGAATTTGCGCCTGTAAACTGGTTTTTGGCATAAATAACCTCTGATATCGTACTGCCATAACCGGCTTTTACACGGTTCAGCACTACATTAGCTACTGCAAGCTTCCCCTCATATGGTTCTGCGCCTGCCTCCATATGCACCAAACATGCCAATAAATACGTATCGTCATAAGAAGCTGCATATCCTTCTGTAATTACTGTTTCTACAGACTGGCTGTTCGCCAAACGTTCCATAGCTCTTTCTCTAGCCTTTTCTTGCTCTGCTGCCTGTTCTGCAGCCTTCCTGGCAGCTTCTTCCTCTGCCTTTTTTATTGCTTCTCGCTCTTCCTCAATAGAAATTGCTTCCCCCAGCATAAAATCTACGCTTACATAATCCGCAGACATATATGCCATAATATTTTCTGAATACCGGATAGCAACCCATCCTTCTGTTTCATCGGCAACTTCAAACTGCTCGCCTTCTCCGGCAATATTTAAAACATCTGCATCTAGCCCTGGGTTCTCCCGTACATTAATGCCATTCTCTAATACAGTGGCAATCATGCGCCCATCTTGCTTGGCAAGCTCTTCTGCTTCTTTCCCTGTTACAATATATTCATTCTTTACATATCCTTCTACTGTACCAGAACTAATCTTAGTCCACTCCCCATCCTGTTCCATAATTTTTGCCTTGGAACCTACATAGAGCTTTCCAACTACAGTACCCTCTGTAGAGGGTATTTCCCGGATATTTAGGTACACATCCACTACAGGAAGCACATATCCGTCAAAATCAGATGGTTCCTCAGCAAGCTGCACAGTTTCTTCTGCGCTAGTTTCTGGTACTTCTTCTTGTGTTGTCTCTGTTTGATCTGTAACCGGTTCTGTCTCTTCTACTGTAATTTCCGGTTGTGCCTCTACTGTTTCTTCCAATCCCATTTCTTCGCCAGCCTCTGTTTCTTGCGGCTGCGCCTCTGCCATATCCCCAGTTACCATCAAAAGTGGCTGCCCTGCTTTTGACTCTTTATCTGCTGTCATATCTTGTTCCGCCATTATAACTGGCTGAGTGTCTGTTGGCTGTTCATCTTTAAGCGAAATTAGGCCTGTTACTATAATTGCTGCTATCATGCAAATCACACCAATAACCGCAGCCCTATACTGCTTTAACATATGAAACCTCCGATATTTGAATAACATATTACAATATTATTAAATCTAACAGTAACATTTTAACAAATTATTCAAATATTGTCAAGAGGTGGATCAGTTTCTCCTCTGCCGGTAGACTTCATACATTAAAAGCGCCGCCGCCACTGCAGCATTTAAGGACTCCACTTTCCCAAGCATCGGTATTTTTATTAGAATATCAGCAAGGGCTGCTGTTTCTTCCTTTAATCCCCTTGACTCATTTCCAATTAAAATAGCAGTAGGTGCCTTATAATTGGATTTATCATAATATTGCTTAGCCTTTAAATGGGCAGCATATACCTTACAAATTTCCTTTATTTTTGTAATTACCCCATAAAAATCTTCCGTATACAAAAATGGCACTCGGTAAATAGCGCCCATCGTAGAACGAATTACTTTTGGATTATAAAGATCCACACAGCCCTTGCTCATAATCACGCCTGTTACTCCTGCGCCTTCGCCTGTACGCAGCATAGTACCTAGATTTCCCGGATCTTGGATATCTTCCAACAAAAGAAGGTGGATATCTTTTTTCCTTAGTATCATATCCAGTGTATAATTCTGCTGACACACTACGGCAAGGATACCCTGCGGAGTTTGTGTGTCACTAATTTCCCGGAATACCTTGCCGCTTACTAATTCATATTTTTTATTTTTTAATAATTCTTTATATTGCCCATCTGCCTTAAATTCTTCTGACACATACAGCTCTTTTAAAAGGCCTTCTGGTATCTCTGACACCATTTTGGGCCCTTCCACCAAGAAAACACCCTGCTCTTTCCTAGCTTTACTTTTGCTTTGCAATGCCACAATATTTTTAACAGATGGATTATTTATACTTGTAATCATTATTTTCCTAAAATCTGGCTAACTTTAAACTGGTACTCTGAAATATCCTTCTTCATGGCAAGTGCTTCATTAATGTCAAAATCCACATATTTCCCGCCTGCATATGCCACTACCCGCTTACTTTTCCCAGCACATAACAGATCTACAGCATAAGACCCCATAATAGAAGCATACATACGGTCTTTACAAGTTGGGCTCCCGCCTCTTTGGATATGGCCTAAAATAGTTGCCCTAGTCTCCACGCCAGTCGCAGCCTCAATTCTCCTTGCCATACTTTCAGAGTGGCCAATCCCTTCTGCATTAATAATAATATGATGTTTCTTCCCATGTTTCCTATTATCAATAATATTGTTAATCAATGCCTGCTCATCATTATCATAACGTTCCGGCAGCAAAATATCCTCTGCGCCATTTGCTATGCCGCACCAAAGGGCAATATACCCTGCATGGCGCCCCATTACTTCAATAATACTGCATCGTTCATGGGAAGTAGAAGTATCCCTTACCTTATCAATTGCTTCCATCGCTGTATTAATTGCTGTATCAAACCCTATTGTATAATCTGTACAGGCAATATCTAAGTCAATCGTGCCTGGGATGCCAATTGCGTTAATGCCAAGGTTTGCAAGCTTCTGTGCACCCCGGAAAGATCCATCCCCGCCAATTACTACCAAGCCGTCAATTCCATGTTTCCTGCATATATCAGCACCTTTTTTTTGCCCTTCCTCTGTAGTAAATTCTATACTACGTGCTGTCCCAAGGACTGTCCCGCCCTTCTGGATAATATTAGAAACACCAGATTTTTCCATTTCTACAATTTCTTCATTTAATAAGCCCTGATACCCTTTTAGGATACCTTTTACTTTTTTTCCGTTGGCAAGCGCTGTCCTTACTACTGCCCGGATTGCTGCATTCATTCCTGGGGCATCTCCGCCGCTTGTCAGCACACCTATTGTTTTAATCTCTTTTGCCATAGCTGACTCCTCCCATCCAGCATTATTCTAATTCATTTTAGCAATGTTTTCAATACCTTTATCAAGAACTTTCACATTTTCCTCACCAAATTCCTGATATAGCTGCTCTAGCAAATCTTTATTAATCCTTACATTCTGACTTGGCGGCAAAAGCTTTTTGGCTTTTTCCTTCGATAAAAACACCCCAACTGCATCATTCCCATCAGAATCCTTTGTTAAATCACATAACGTTTGGAACTTTTCCTTATACTCTTCCATACAGGAAAATTGAAGCCAAAGTTGGCGCGGCACTTCATCAAACAATATAATCTGTTCACAAATCAGCTTCCCATTCTCTTCTTCATTGGCAGATACTCTTCCTTTTATATAAACTTTATTTTCTTCTGTAAGCTTTTCCTTATTTTTCTCATAATCCTTTGGAAAAATAATAACTTCCACGCTTCCAACCAAATCCTCTAATGTAAGAAACGCCATAATTTTATTGTTCTTAGTCGTTTTTATTTTCTTATTTGTAATCATGCCGCCAACCCAGACAGATTCGCCATCATGTACCTTCATTTCTTGTGTCTCATCATCAATAAGAAAATCGGAAGTCATTGCTGTAATATTCTTTTTCCAAGATATTTCATATTCTTCCAATGGATGCCCACTAATATAAAATCCCAAAACCTCTTTTTCAAAAGCAAGTAATAGTTCTTTCTTATATTCCCCAACATCCGGCATTTTTATCTCAAATTCCTGTTTTTCTTCTTCAGGGACAAAATCAAACAAGCTCATCTGCCCTTCAATTGTTTTCTTTTTCTTATTACTTACTTGCTCCATAATTACAGCATAAATACTAACATATTGTTTCCTAGTCCCGCCCATGCTGTCAAAAGCACCTGCTTTAATTAAATTTTCCACAGTACGTTTATTATTATCTTTGCCACTCATTCGTTCAATAAAATCTTCTAGGCTTTTATATTTTCCATTTTCTTCTCTTTCTTTCACAATAATATCTACTACTGTCCTGCCCACACTCTTTACTGCACTTAATCCATAACGGATTGACCTGCCCGACACAGAAAAAGCCCCTTCACTTTCATTAATATCCGGCGGCAAAATTGCTATCCCCATTTGTTTACAGCTTAAAATATACTCTGACACCTTAGAAGTATTATCAATAACAGATGTCATTAACGCCGCCATAAATTCCACTGGATAATAATATTTTAAATATGCTGTTTGATATGCCACTACAGCATAAGCGGCTGCATGGGACTTATTAAACGCATATTTTGCAAAATCAATCATTTCGTCATAGATTTTATTAGCTGTTTTCTCACTAATTCCATTTGCAATACAGCCCGGCACATGCTCTTCCTTATTCCCATAGACAAAATTCTGCCTTTCATGCTCCATAACGGCTGTTTTTTTCTTTGACATAGCCCTGCGCACTTCATCACTGCGCCCCATAGTAAACCCTGCTAGATCCCTTACAATCTGCATAACTTGTTCTTGGTAAACAATACATCCATACGTTGGCTTTAAAATTGGCTCAAGCTGCGGGCAGTCATATTTTACTTTATCTGGATTATTTTTTCCTTTTAAATATTGTGGGATAAAATCCATAGGGCCTGGCCGGTACAAAGAAATCCCTGCAATAATATCTTCCAAACTCTGCGGCTTCAAATCTTTAATAAAGCTTTTCATTCCAGCACTTTCAAGCTGGAACACGCCGTCTGTCTTTCCAGTCCCAAGAGATGCCAGCACTTGGGCATCATTATAATCAATATGGATAATATCTAAATTAATATTTTGGCTCTTCTTCAATAATTGGACTGAATTCTGGATTACCGTCAATGTCCTAAGCCCTAGGAAATCCATTTTTAGTAATCCCAAATTCTCCAAAGTAGTCATTGTAAATTGTGTGGTAATAGAACCATCTGACGCGCGGGATAATGGCACATATTCATCTACAGATTTCTGGCTAATTACTACGCCTGCTGCATGCATAGAAGTATGCCTTGGAAGCCCTTCCAAACGTTTTGCCATATCTACCAAATATTTTACTTCCGCTTGTTCCTGATATGCCTGCCGAAACTCTGGATTAATTTCAAGGGCCCTGTCAATCGTAATATTTAGCTCATCCTTTGGAATCATTTTTGCAATATTATCTACAGCCGCATATGGCATATCCAAAACACGCCCTACATCACGGATAACGCCCCTTGCCGCCAATGTTCCAAACGTAACAATCTGGACTACCCGATCCTTGCCATACTTCCTTACCACATAGTCAATTACTTCTTGCCTTCTTTCATAACAAAAATCCACATCAATATCTGGCATAGATACACGGTCTGGGTTTAAGAAACGTTCAAATACCAAACCATACCGGATAGGATCAATATCTGTAATTTCCAGTGTATATGCTACAATGCTTCCCGCTGCCGAGCCACGCCCCGGGCCTACAGCAATCCCATTTTCTTTTGCAAAATGGATAAAATCCCATACAATCAAGAAATAATCCACATATCCCATATTCTTGATTACATTTAACTCATATGCAAGTTGATCTTCCAGTTTTTTATCTACCTTAGCATAACGGCGGGCAAGCCCTTCATAACATAGCTTATTTAGGTATTCCCATGCGCTGTACCCATCTGGCACATCATATTTAGGCAGTTTTGTAACACCAAACTCAATCTCTACATTACATCGTTCTGCAATTTTATGTGTATTTTCTATAGCTTCTTTTGCATAAGGAAACAGCTTTTCCATTTCCTCTGGAGACTTACAATAATACTGCCCACCCTCATAACGCATCCGATCTTCATCACTCACCCGTTTTCCTGTTTGGATACAGAGCAAAATATCATGTGCTTCCACATCGCTTGCATAAGTATAATGGGAATCGTTCGTAGCCACCAAGTCAATCCCTAATTCCCTACTCATACGAAGCAACTGCTGGTTTACTGTTTTTTGCGCAGGAATCCCATGATCCTGCAACTCTAAAAAAAAGTTCCCTTTCCCAAATATCTTTTTATAACGAAGTGCTGCTTTTTTCCCTTCCTCATACATGCCCCGTTCTAAATATCTTGGTATTTCCCCGCCAAGGCATGCGCTTAAAGCAATAATTCCGTTATGGTATGTCTCAAGGACTTCATAATCTACACGTGGCTTATAATAAAAGCCCTCTACAAACCCCTTAGACACCAGCTTCATTAAATTGGCATAGCCTGTATTATTTTCTGCTAAAAGCACTAAATGATAATATCTATCTTCCCCTGCGTTTGCTTCCTTATCAAAACGGGAACCTGGTGCCACATAAACCTCACATCCAATAATCGGCTTAATGCCCCTTGCTTTACAAGCACGGTAAAAATCAATTACTCCATACATTACCCCATGATCGGTAATTGCAATACTATCCATTCCAAGTTCTTTTACCCGTTCCGCCAATTCCTCTATTTTACTAGACCCATCTAGCAAACTATATTCTGTATGCACATGTAGATGCGTAAATGCCATCTTCTGCTCTTCCTTTCTTTATCCCAAGCCAACTAAAAATCAATTTTTACTTCTGTTTTTCTTCCCGGATAGCTTCCGCAATAGAACCAAGCTTCCTTAACCTATGGTTTACGCCAGATTTCCCAACAGGCGGGTTTAACATAAGCCCTAGTTCCTTTAAAGTGGCTTCTGGGTGCTCCAACCGTTTTAATGCAATTTCTTCTAATCCTTCTGCCAGTTTCCCAAATCCAACCGTGTCCCGGATATAAGTGATATCTTCTACCTGTTTTACAGCCGCAGATACTGTTTTATTGATATTTGCTGTTTCACAGTTCACCCTTCGGTTTACAGAATTCCTCATTTCTTTTAAAATTCTTACATTCTCTAAATTCATTAAGGCAACATGTGCTTCCATTACATTTAAAATATCTACAATTTGGGAGCCTTCTTTTATATATACAACAAAATATCGTTTCCGCCTAATAATCTTTGCCTCAATATCAAAGGTTGCCATAATCGCCCGCAACTGTTCTGCCTTTGCCATAGTTGCGCATACTATCTCAAAATGATAAGATTTTTCTGGATCACTAATAGAACCTGTTGCTAAAAATGCCCCCCTTAAAAAGGACCTCCTGCAGCAGACCTGCTGTACTACCAAATTTCCTACAATACTTAAATTTTCCCCTATTTCCTGATGCTCGTCAATTAACCGTACTGCTTTTAAAATCCGCATCGCATCTTCATGTTTTGCAACAGTCACTGTATAAGTCCTGCTTTTTTTTAAATAAACATTCTGTTTAATAGATATCTCTGTATCTGCCTGGAAAGTTTTTTTAAGTAATGTAAAATACTTCCTTGCTACTGCTATATTCTCTGTATGGATTTTAATACAATAATTATCCTCACTGGATATTAAAATCCGCCCACACAAACTAATAATCGCTGCTGTCTCTGCTATTTGACAGTGCCTTGCCTGCGGCATCTGGCGGGATAATTCATCTTTTACTTCACTGGAAAACGACATTGGCAAGCCCCCATCTTAAAACTTATTTTACAGCTTTCCGCTTTGCATCTTTTTCAATATCCCTATGTTCAATTTTAATCCCATACACAGCACCATCTTCGCGAAGCCGTTTATAAATTTCATTAGCTAATGTTACAGAACGGTGTTTTCCCCCTGTACAGCCAATGGCAACGACAAGCTGGTTCTTCCCTTCTAAAATATAATTAGGGATTAAAAACCGAAGCATCTCCTCCAACTTGTCCACAAAAATATGGGCTGGCTCAAATCCCATCACATAATCCTGTATTTCCTTATCATTCCCCGTTTTATGCCGAAGTTCTTCTATATAATAAGGATTCGGAAGAAAACGGACGTCAAATACTAAATCGGAATCCTGAGGAATCCCATATTTAAACCCAAAGGAAAGTATTGTAATAAATAAATTTTTAAAATTCTCATCTTGAATAAATATCTTTTCTATTTCTATTTTCAATTCCCTAGTTAAAAGCTGGCTGGTATCCAGAATATAATCTGCCTGTTCTTTTAAAAATTCTACCCGTTCCCGTTCCAGCCCAATCCCTCTTTCAATCCTACTAGCTATAGATAAAGGATGGCTTCTCCTAGTTTCCTTATATCGCTTTACTAACACTTCATCTGCAGCATCTAAAAACAATATTTCATAATTATAATTTTTTGCTGTCATTTCTTCTAACACTTTTTTTAAGCCTTCCAACGCCTGCCCACTACGGATGTCAATGCCCAAAGCCGCTTTACTTATTTCTTGGCTTTGGGTAAAAATCAAATCTGCAAATTTTGTAATAAGTGCTATTGGAAGATTATCTACACAAAAATACCCGGCATCTTCTAATACTTTAAGGGCTGTACTCTTGCCTGCCCCGGACATTCCTGTTATAATTACAAGACGCATAATACACCTCTTTATTGTTCCTCAAAATTCCCTATAAATTTTATCTCTGGCTCTAACATAACTGAAAATTTTTCCATTACGGTTTCTTTAATATGCTTAATTACTGCTGCTACATCCTCTGCTGTTGCCTTATCTGCATTAATTACAAATCCACAGTGCTTTTCTGAAACTTTTGCGCCTCCATGCTGATATCCAGCAAGGCCAGAATCCATAATTAATTTTCCTGCAAAATACCCTTGTGGACGCTTAAACGTACTGCCTGCACTTGGGAACTCTAACGGCTGTTTTTCTTTCCTCCGCCGGGAAAGATCTTTTATAAGATCAAAAATTTCTTCCTTATC
>ERZ808040.1142-NODE-1142-length-18985-cov-4.196901_pt1 | contig 18985 bp, 9 predicted proteins | sample MGYA00380191_ERZ808040 | MGnify/ENA primary metagenome ERZ808040 (study PRJEB31490, sample SAMN06133395) | mouse gut metagenome | isolation source: J6 | host: mice | place: China: Chengdu | collected 2015-05 ...
AAGACCGCCTCCGCCTATGAGCGGAGGCGGTCTTGTTTGCCTGCGCGGTTCTCCTCCAGAAATAAGTTCCGGGGCCCGGCACATGTGCCGGGCCCCGGAATGGGATCTTCTCTCATTGGGGCGTCAGGATGCCGTCTCAGACCTCCATGGCCGCGTCATAGCCCTCGCGGACCGCCTCCAGGATCTGGCGGGGCCGCTTGCAGTCGCCCACCATGCGGAACTCGCTGGAGACCGGCTCCAGGGCCAGGGCCTCCGCCCGGAGGGGCGCCATACCGGCGGCCAGGATGACGGTGTCGGCGTCAAGCGTGAGCTCCCTGCCGTCCGCGTCTCTGCACACGATGCCGTGGTCATGGATCCCGGTACAGGTGGTCCTGCGCAGGATCGTGACCTGCTCGGCGTGATCCTTGAGCTCCATCATCAGGGCGGGCTTGTGGATGGAGTTGGCGTCGCGGGCCACGTCAATGCCCATCTCCACCAGGGTCACCTGCTTGCCCTGCATGGCCAGCTCCAGAGCGGCCTCGGTGCCGGCCAGGCCGCCGCCTACGATGACCACCTTCTGCCCGACCTGTACCTTGCCGTCATACATGTCCATGATGGGATGGGCCTTTTCCACGCCCGGGATGGGGGGAATCAGGGCCTTGGAGCCCACGGCGGCGATACAGAAGTCGGGGGCGATGACCTTTACCAGCTCGGGGGTGACCTCGGTGTTCAGCCGGATATCCACGCCCATGCGGACGGCCTTGGCAATCATATAATCCACATACTGCTGGGTCTCCCGCTTGAAGGGCACCTTCCGGGCGTAGCGGAGCAGGCCGCCCAGCGTGCCGGTTTTCTCGCAGAGGATGACCTCATGCCCCCGATCCCTGGCGACAATGGCCGCCTCCAGTCCGGCGGGGCCTCCGCCGGCGATGAGCACCCGCTTGGGCGTGGTGGGCAGGAAGGGGAACACCTCGTCCTCCGGCCGGTCCAGGGTGGGGTTGATGGCGCACTTGGTGATGCGGGTCTGGTAGTTGGCGATGCAGGCGTTGCAGCGCAGGCAGGGGCGGATCTCCTCCTCCTGGTTCCTCTTGAGCTTGTTGACAAACTGGGGGTCGGCGTTGACCGCGCGGCAGACGGCGATCATGTCCACCTTCCCGGCGGCCAGGATATCCTCGATCTTCTTGGGATCCCGGTGGGCGCCCACGCTCACCACATGGGAGTGCTTCACGTGCTTCTTGATCTCCTCGGCCAGGTAGAGGTTGTGGCCCTCCTCCTTGAACATGCCGGGCACCATCAGGCACTCGGTCTCCGGGAAGTAGAAGTTGCAGGCGGAGACATGCAGCAGATCGGCCCTGCCGTCCATCAGCTTGGCAAACTCCACGCCCTCCTTCAGGGTGTAGCCGCCCTCCACGTACTCGGTGCCGCTGAAGCGCACCTCGATGAGGAAGTCCTCGCCGCAGTACTGGCGGATGCGGTCGATGATCATGAGCAGCAGGCGGGCCCGGTTCTCCAGGCTGCCGCCGAAGCGGTCGGTGCGGTGGTTGGTCAGCGGGGAGAGGAACTGGTGGATGAGCCAGCCGTGGCCGGCGTGGATCATGGCCATCTCGAAACCGCAGGTCTTGGCCTGCTCGGCGGCGCGGCCGAAGGCGTCCACCACGGTCTCGATCATCTCCTCGGTCATGAAGAGCACCTCGCCCTTGCGGTAGACCGGCTCATCGGAGGCGGACTGGTCGGACAGGGGGGCGATGGTCTTGGTCTCGTCAAAGTTGATGTAGTCGGGGCCCCAGGCCTGGACGCCCGCGCTGGCCCGCAGCATGCCGGCGTGGTTGAGCTCAATGCTGGCAACGGCGCCGTAGCGGTGGATCTCGTCGGCAATGCGGGTCAAGAAGGGCAGGTTATCCTCATGTCCCGCCAGGATCTTGGGGGAGGCCAGCTTGCCGGAGTCCTCGCCGCTGGGGTCGACAATACAGTCGCCCAGGGTGACTACGGCGGCGCCGCCCATGGCCCGCATGCGGAAGAACTGCATATCCCGCTCGGAGGGGTGGCGCTCCGGGGTGGTATCCAGGTCGAACACGGAGATGGGCGCGATCTCAATGCGGTTTTTCAGGGTGATTCCCCGGATGGTCAGAGGGGTAAATATGTGCTGATATGTTCTGTCCATACAATAAGAACTCCTTCTGAATAAAATAGTCGATCCCTGCATTACAGCTTTTCATAGCTCTTGACGGGCTTGACGGCGCCGCTTCTGTAGCGGAGCTGAGCAAAGAGGATGGCGATGACGGTGATAATCACCAGGATGATGGCCTGGAGCTGGCTCATCTGGAAGAAGAGCACCAGCACCATGACCACGCAGGACACGCCGCCCAGAATGGACTTCAGGTAGAGCTTGCTCTTGCTGCAGCGGAAGGCGGAGACCTCCCAAAGCTCCGGCATGCGCTGGGGGATAAATACGGTGCCGAAGCAGATGAAGGCGAACAGAATGTTGCTGAGCACCACGGCGGTGTCGGCGATCATGCTGATCTGCAGGCCGGTCAGGATGGGAATGAGGCCCACGATGTAGAAGCCCACCAGGATAATGACGGGGGTCTTGAACTTGGGGTGAATGTAGCCGATCTTATGGGGCAGCCAGCCGGCGTTGCAGGCCTGTAGGATGGGCTTGGTGATCCATGCGAAGGTGGCGTTCAGAGTCGTAGTCAGGGCCAACAGGGCGCCGCCGATGACGAAGAACAGGAACACGGGAGTGGGCATGATCGCCCTGGCCACCAGGTCCAGAGGCTGGTTGGCCGTCTCGGAGACGGGGAGCACGCCGCCGGCCACCATGGCAATCAGGGCATAGAAGATTGCGATGGCAATGGTAGCCACCAGGATGACCTGGGGCAGATCCTTGGTGGGGTTCTTGGCCTCTGCACTCAGGTTGACCATGTCGATGCCGCCGGCGGTGGCCCAGGTCAGCAGCACAGCGCAGGTGATGATGCCCATGGGGCCGGCGGGGGCAAAGTCCACTGTAAACAGGGTGCTGTAGTCCACCTTGGGCAGTCCGAACACGATGAAGCAGGTCATGGCCAGGGCCAGCACGATATCCATGACGATCTCCAGCTTGGCCGCGCCCTCAATGCCCAGCAGGTTGGTAATGAAGAATACGGTCAGGCAGGCCACCGCCACGGGGACAATGGGCACCTGCGGCAGCACGCCCTGGAGATACTGGGCGAAGCTGATGGCGTACATGGCCAGGGAGACGTTGGAGGCAAAGAAGATGACGATGTAGAAGCCGGCGAACTTGGGACCCCAAAGGGTGCCCATCATGGAGTAATAGCCGCCGCGGAAGCGGGCGGTACCCGCCATCACGATGAAGGGCAGGGCCTGGAGCAGAATGAAGACGGCGGAGAGCAGAATCCCGATCCACGCCGACTTGCCCGTGTACCCGATGCCGATTCCGATCAGCGAAAACACGCCGGAGCCGATCACATGGCCGAAGGCGATGGAGTACAGCTCCCTTTTCCCCAGCGTCCGGTTCAGATCCTCTGTTGTCAGCATTTTCTTTTCTTTGTTTTCCATGGACAATCCTCCTCTACTTATTGGTCGGCCTGTGCCGACCGTTCCCTGTCCGGGACTCCGCCTGCACACAAACCGGAGTCCCTCCTCCGACCTGCGGGGACCGGAAACGCCACAGGCCTTTCGTTCAAGCCGCAGGACGGCAGTGCCCCCGCAGCCTCAAGCGCATATTCGAAATCCATGGGTTACATCTGTTTTCCTTCTCCCTCGGCAAAAGGCTCCTTTCCCTTTAAACTAGACCAGACTCGACCTGTTTTTTATTCCGATTGCAATCTTCATATGTTAAGTATAGAAAACTTGATACAGAAAAATAGCCCCTTCCCTGCGGATATTTTGGGGGTTCTGCTAAAATAAAACCGGCTGCATCCCGGAAAAATACAACAAAAAGTACAGCCAACTGACGACCAGTTGGCTGTACTTCTGTTTATATTGTATAGGTTTTCAAACGAGGAAAATCACTGGAATTTTTCAATCAAATGTGATGAAAACCCACAATTTTTGCTATAAAAAGAATTCCACAGGATTAGGACGGGCAATCCGAAAACGTATAGTTTTTCAAAGCACAGCAGCAGGATCTCAAAGGGGGCCAGCTTGAGGGTCAGATGGTAGGCGCCGTCCAGCTCCAGAAGATTCAGGGACATTTCAGGGGCCAGTGTTCCGTTGAGTACCCGCAGCGTCTCTGCGGAAAGTCTATCCGCCGGCGGCAGGGGGAAATCCCGGTACCTGGATGCGTATTCCTCAGAGGTAAGCCGGTACTTCCGGATGGCGAACCGCCCCGTCATGCCCCGGACGCTCAGTGTGACCTCCCGGTTGTAGTCGTGATCCTTCATCAACTCCACAAAGGGGGCCTGTTCCTCGACCCGGGAGCCACCCTCGAACAGCGTGTCGAAGCACGCGTCATAGTGGTAGAGCAGCACCTGGATGTCCTCCCTCCCGGACTGCCTGGCGGCCAGGTACATATCGCCCTGGGCGATTACCGTGTCGCCCAACTGCTCCAGCAGGGAGAGCAGGTGGTAGACCGGGCGCTTGAGCCCCTCCGGGGTCAGCAGGGCCACACCCGAATCCCCGTCCAGCAGCGTGAGCCGGGGCATACGGCTCCCCCGGCTTGAAGCCATGGTGTGGAGGAGGTAGCCCGGCATATAGCCGGAGCCATACAGCGCATTGGCTTCCGGCCGGTGCTCTGCCCCGGTGACGCGCACCGGAAGCCGGAAGGCGGACAGGGCCTCCGCCAGAGTCCTGGCCCGCTCCTCCTCCCCGGGAGCCGCCGGAACGATCACCTCCAGTTCACCGCCGGGCCGCAGAAACCGCTCCCGCAGGGGCTCCAACTCCTCCCTCAGCCCCCGGAGCGGCTCCCCCGGCGGCACACAGACCCGCAGCCTCATTCTCAGCGACCACAGATCATTCAGGATATAGTTCAGCACTCTGGGGCTGTTCCGGTAACGGCGCAGAAAGTCCAGATCAAGCGCAACGGTGTCCAGCCCCAGCTCCTCCCGCAGCCGCCGCAGCTCCGGAAAGCAGGTGATGTGGTCGTAGGCGGCACCCGCCAGGCTGACGCACCGGGGCCTCCGGAGGGGCTTCTCCTCATACCGTCCGCCCCAGTCCAGCGAGATCTCCTCCGACTTCCGGCAGAATTTTTGCAGCAGGAGCTCCAGCTCCTGCCCCTCCAGTGCCCTGCAGCTATATGCCTGCACCGCAATGGTGCGGCTCTGGTACCTGCGCCGGTACTGCTGTGGCGTGGTGCGAAAGCTCTTTTCAAAGCTGTCGCTGAAATATTTGTACTTGGAAAAGCCGCATTCGTAGGCGATGGTCTGGAGCCCCTTGCCCCCCTCCAGCAGCATGGCCGCCGACTTCTCCACACGGGCCATGTTCAGGAAGGTCCGGAAGCCCACGCCGCAGCCATTCTTGAGAATGTTGGTCAGGTGGTTGGCGCTGATGTGCTCCATGGCCGCCACATCCTCAATGCGGATAGGCTTGTTGTAGTTGCGGTAGATGTAGTCCGTGATCCGGCGGATGCGCCGGAGCTGGAGCTCGTTTCCCTTGTAGGCGTTGTTGAACTCGGGAAAGCCGCTGCCCAGATAATAGCACTGGAACTCCTTGATGAGAGTGTTGAGAATCTTCTCCCCCACCTCCCTGTAGGCAGCCGTCTCCGTCCCCGTCCGGTCCAGCAGCCTGGGGAGCTGCTTTTTCAGATAGCTGCCCAGCATTTGGATTCCCGCGGTATTGTTCTCCAGGGCACTGTTGGCAAACTGGTAGGTCCGCAGGTCCGGAAACTCCGCCCGGTATGCCTCCACATTGATGTGCAGCAGCATCACCGTCCCCCGGGTGTGGGGATAGGCGCAGAGCCGGTGCAGCTCCCGCGGACAGCTCACGTAAATATCCCCGGCCTTCATGTCCAGCACGTTGTTGACCACTGTGAGCTCAAAGGAGCCCTCCAGGGCAAACATGATCTCCAGAACGTCGTCGTGCATATGAAAGGGGTATTCCTCCACCTCCACGATACTGCACTGCAGCGGCGCATTGTCGGGAAACGCGATTGTCTCATACAGCATGTCCCTTCCGTCCTTTCCGTTGTGCTCCGGCTCCGCGGGTGTCACGGCCAGCCCTTTGGGGGATATTTTACCGTATTTTCAAACTGCTTTCCAGCAAAATCTGGATTTCACTCTGTTTCTCTCTCCGCATGCTTTTGACAGCAGGCCATTGTAAAATATATACAAGAAATTGCATCTACACCTTTCCTATATTGACGTTTTTTCCACCCCATGCTATCCTATTGTCATAGTACTGTTACAGGAAGGGGGATCGATTCCGGTGCAGCAACAGCAGTAAGATTTCTTCCATGGAGGAAGCTTGAGAACCACATTTCATGAAGGAGGCCTCGACCATGACCATGCGTATCCACCGCGCAGTCCGGACCCTCTCCCTTCTCCTGGCTCTGAGCATGCTGCTTTCCGTCAGCGCCATTTCCTCCGCGGCCGAAACGCCCGCCCCTTCCGTACTCACCGTTTCGGATTCTACGCTCGCTTTGGTTGACCGGGATCAAGCCTTTACCGCCACCCTCACCGTAGACGCCTCGGTACTGGGGGACGCCTCTCCCGATGCCTGGGCCGCCGGCCTTACCTGGTACCTCACCCGGGAGGAGGGCTTCCAGGACGGGACGCTCTATCCCTATTACTACCCAGGCGACCGCCTGGACCGCTGGCAGGTCTGGAACAACGGCGAAGGAGGCGACGCACTGTTCACCCTGGGCGATGCAGCCGCGTCGTCCAGCGGCGGCAAGGTCACCGTGACCCTGCCCTTTACCGCCGGTTCCTTTACCGGCATCAACGGCGACTCCTCCAAAAACCGGAACGCCTGGCCCAGCTTTATCGGCACGTACACCCTGTCCGCCCGGAGCGGTGATACCGTAGTGGCGGAGACGGACATGACGGTGAATGCCTATGACAGCTACGTCCGCTACGACGACATTGACGAGTCCATCCAGGACATCATCGACGAGGCGCTCCCCGGCCGGTACATCACCGTCACCACCTTCGGCCAGAGCGAGGGCGGCCGGGACCAGTATTACGTCACCCTGTCCGACAGCAAGGCGTCAGTGGACGCCTTCCAGGCCATGAACGCCATCGCCGAGGCCGACCCCGCCTCCCTCCAGGACAAGCTGGAGAAGGGCTCCATGGGCGACTACCGCGTGCCCTTCTTCCTCAACAACGTCCACCCCGACGAGGACCCCGGCGTGGACGCCCAGCTCAACGTCCTGCGCGCCCTGGCTACACAGGAGACCGTTACCTACAACACCCTCACCGGCTTCAAGGACAAGAGTGTGGACATCTCGGAGATGTTCGCCCCCGACGTGCTGGACCTGGGCATCACCGGCCTGGGCTCCCAGAAGTTTACCAGGGATGCGGAGGGCAACATTCAGGACAACACCGGCGTCAACGATGCCAGTGAGCTCTATACCATCAGCGGCGACATCACGCTGAAGGTGGACGACATTCTGGACGACATCATCTTTGTCATCTGCCCCAATGAGAACCCGGACGGGCGCACCTACAATACCCGCCGCAACGACAACGGCTTTGATCTGAACCGGGACGCCTCCAACCAGACCCAGAACGAGACTACCAATCTGGTCCAGGTGATCAACGACTGGAACCCGGTGGTATTCGCCGAGCTGCACGGCTACATGACCGAATTCCTGGTGGAGCCCTGTACCCCGCCCCACGAGCCCAACCTGGAATACGACCTGCTGGTGAAGAACTTTGCGCTGGGCTCCGAGGCCTTCGGCACGGCTGCCCTGGGCACCATGTCGGCCACCCGGGAGGAGCATCCCGACACCCTGTACTGGTCCTATTACATGCCTCTGCGGGATGACTACGACCCCTCCACCATGCACTGGTCCGCTTGGGACGACCTGTGTACCAACTACGGCCCCAGCTACGCCATGCTCAACTGCGGCTCCCTGGGCTACACCATTGAGACCCCCTATAACAACGAGGCATCCACCGACCTGTTCGAGTATGGCGTCTACGGCCTGATCGACTACGTCATGGAGCACAAGGACGACATCTACCACAACCAACTGGAGTTCTTCCGCCGGGGCATCGAGAACGAAGATCACCGGGACAGCATGGAAAAGTGGTATGTGGATGTGAACAACAAGCAGTTGCAGTCCGATACCTGGCGCGTCCCCTACGAGGAGAACGACAATTATTTCCCCGAGTACTATGTCATCCCCGTGGACGCCGCCTCCCAGCGCGATCCCGCCGACGCCTATGCGATGGGCCGGTTCCTGCTGCGCAACGGCGTAAGGGTATCCTCGCTGGACACGGACACCGCCGTGGGCGGCGTCACCTACAGGGCCGGTTCCCTGGTGGTGGACATGCATCAGGCCAAGCGGAACTACGCCAACGCCGTCCTGTGGGAGGGCGCCGACGCCTCCGCCTCCGGCTTCCCCGATCTGTACTCCGAGTCGGTTACCAACTTCCCCGCCATGCGCGGCTTTGACTGCATCCCCATCGCCGCAGAGGGCGCCTTTGACGGCAAGCTCACCGAGGTGAGCACGGTGACCGGCAGATCCCAGCTCACCGGCACGGCGGGCGACGTGGTCATCCTCTCCAACAACGGCAGCGAGGCGGTCCGCGCGGTCAACGCCCTGCTGGATGCCGGCCGCACCGTAAGCCTCATCACCTCCGGCGACCACAAGGGCGACTTTGCTCTCTCCCTTGCCAGCTACGAGACGGTTGCGGACGACTTTGTGCTCTCCGCCACCCGGACGGCCGAGTCCCCCGCGGCCAGCGCCATCCGGAAGCCCACGCTCTTCCTCGCAGGCCGCTATGACGCATTCTCCGGTGCCAAGCTCACGGAGGGCTACTTCGCCCAGTGGTTCCGCGACGGCTACGGCTTCCGGAACTACCGCAACGTCTACAGCAACGGCACCTCCAACTACGACATAGAGACCTACATCGACCAGCTGGGCTTCACCGTCACCGACGATCCCGCCAAGGCGGACATCATCGTGGGCAACGTAGCCCTGGATCAGGGGGAGAAGGGCGCGGCCGCCGTGGCCGCTGTCAAGGCCGGCACCCCCTACATCGCCACCGGCTCCGACCCGCTGGAGTACATCTCCAAAAACCTGGTCACCGACCTGACCTACACCACCCTGGGCATGGAGGCCCTCCATACCGTCACCTATCCCACCGACAGCCTGATCACCGCCAGCTACGCCGCCGACGGCGACCATGTGCTGTATACCTATAGCTGCGGCGTGCTCACCTCCGTCCCCGCCGGGGCCACGGTGCTCATCCAGGCCGCGGAGCAGGACAGCTTTATCGCCGGTTGCTGCCTCAACGAGAACGGGACTCCCATTGACGGCTTTGTGGAGGCCATCGCCCTGGAGCGGGACGGCATGGATCTCACCATCTTTGCCAACTCCGTCAACAACCGCGCCCACCAGCAGGACGACTACCGCTATGTGACCAATGCCATCTACGCCAAAATGAGCACCGGCGGCACCGGGTTCACCGATGTCCCCGCAAGCCATTGGGCCGCCGGCGGCATTGCCTATGCGGTGGAGAACGGCCTCATGACCGGCACCTCCCGCACCACATTTGCCCCCGCCGCCCCAACCACCCGGGGTATGATGATGACCATTCTGGCCCGCCAGGACGGCGTGAGCACCTCCGGCGGCGGCACCTGGTATGAAAAGGGCATGGCCTGGGCCAAGGAAAACGGCATCTCCGACGGAAGCGCCCCCAACGGCTCCATCACCCGCGAGCAGCTGGCCGTCATGCTCTACCGCGCGTCCGGCGCTGACGCCGGCTCTGCGGAGCTGAGCGCCTTTGCCGACAGCAAGGCGGTCTCCTCCTGGGCTGCGGAGGCCATGAGCTGGGCCGTGGAGCAGGGCGTCATCACCGGCAAGAAGGGGAACCTTCTGGACCCCGGCGGCACTGCCTCCCGGGCTGAGGTCGCCGTCATGCTCCAAAGATACCTCGGTTGAGCTTCCCTTCCAAAAATGACTGCGCGCGCCGCCTGAGAGACAGGCGGCGCGCGCAGTCTGTTTTTTCCGTTTCTCCCCGGCAGCCCTCGTTTTTGGCCCCTGTCGCGCATAGGATAGAATGGCGGAAGCCGGACGGTTCCCGCCGCCAAATCAAACCGGCGCTGTCCGCCGCCGGGGGAGGAGAGCATATGGATCAGATCCGAATCGGTATCGTGGGCTACGGCAACCTGGGGCGCGGGGTGGAATACGCGCTGCGGCAGAACCCGGACATGGCGCTGGTGGGCGTGTTTACCCGACGCCCGCCCTCCAGCCTCACACTCCAGACGCCCGGCGTACCCGTGTATCCGCTGGACGCCCTGGACGGGATGGAGGGCGCCGTCGACGTGCTGCTGCTCTGCGGCGGCAGCGCCGCCGACCTTCCGGAGCAGAGCCCCAGGTACGCCGGACGCTTTCACCTGGTGGACAGCTTCGACACCCACGCGAACATTCCCGCCCACTTTGCCGCCGTGGACGCCGCGGCCAGGGCCGGCGGGAAGACGGCCATCATCTCCGCGGGGTGGGACCCCGGCCTCTTTTCCCTGGTGCGGGCCCTGGCCGCGGCGGTGCTGCCCTGCGGGGAGAGCTACACCTTCTGGGGCCGGGGGGTCAGCCAGGGCCACTCCGACGCCGTCCGCCGCATCCCCGGCGTCCGGGACGCGCGGCAGTACACCATCCCGGTCCCCGCCGCCCTGGATGCGGTGCGCAGCGGCGCCAATCCGGCGCTGACCACCCGGCAGAAGCACATGCGGGAGTGCTTTGTGGTGGCGGAGGAGGGGGCCGACCGGGCCCGCATCGAGCAGGCGATCATCACCATGCCCCACTACTTTGCCGACTACGACACCACGGTGCACTTTCTCTCTGAGGAGGAGCTGCTCCGGGACCACGGCGGCCTGCCCCACGGCGGCTTTGTCTTCCGCGGCGGCCGCACGGGCCGGCAGGAACAGAACCGGGCCCTGGTGGAATTCAAACTGACGCTGGACTCCAACCCGGAGTTCACCGCCTGTGTCCTGACCGCCTTTGCCCGAGCCGCCTTTCGCCTGGGCCGGGCGGGACAGGCGGGCTGTAAAACCGTGTTTGACATTCCCCCGGCTGCCCTCTCTCCCCTGTCGCCGGAGGAGCTGCGCCGACAGCTTCTGTAGGGGGCGTTTCAGCGAACGCGGTTGCGCAGCGCCTCCCCCGCCAGATAGCGGCGCAGGTTGTCCAGCGCGATGCGGGCGATGCGGCGCTCGGTGTCCGCCAGGTGGTTTCCTCCGGCGGTGTGGGGCGTGATGAGCGCCCTGGGCTGCCGCCACAGCGGATGCTCCGGCGGAAGGGGCTCCGGGTCAGTGACATCCAGGCCCGCGCCCCACAGGCGGCCATCCGCCAGCACCTCCGCCAGGGCCTGGCCGTCCACGCAGCTCCCCCGGCCGCCGTTGAGGAGGATGGCGTCCCCCTTCATGCGCAGCAGCCGCGCCTTGTCAAAGAGACGGACGGTGCCGGGGGTTTGAGGCAGCGTGAGGGCCACCACATCCGCCGCGGGGAGTAGCGTGTCCAGCGCTTCGAAGCCGTACATGCGCTCGATGCCCGCGGCGGGCTTGGCCGGGTCCCGCCGCACGCCGCTGGTGCGGGCCCCCAGGGTCTGGCACAACCGGGCGAAGGAGCTGCCCAGGTCGCCGGTGCCCACCACCAGCACCTGAGCGCCCAGCAGAGTCTTGACAGGGCCCAGGTCCCTCCAAAGCGCCCTGTTCTGCTGGTCCCGGTAACTGGGCAGGCGCTTCATCAGCGCCAGCAGCAGTGCGAACAGGTGTTCTGACACCGAATGGCCATAAGCCCCGGTGGAGCAGGTCAGCGCCGCCTCCGAGGGCAGGACGCCGGGGGCGGTATAGGGGTCCACCCCGGCACTGCGGGTGTGGAGCCAGCGCAGGGCGGTGCTCCCCCGCAGGCACTCCGGCGGCGGGTTGCCCAGAATTACCTGGGCGGACTGCCAGTCCTCCACCGTCAGTCCGTCCCCGTCGGGGTGGAACCGCTGGGGGGCCAGGACGGCAAAGGCCGCCCGCTCCTCCCCGGTCAGGTTAAGCAGATTTAAAATGATGGATTCCATGAACCTTCTCCTCCCTCAGAGGCGTTTTTCACCGCGCAAGACGCAGCGGCGGATACTTACACATCATAGGACCATCCCTCGCCGCGTCCCGCAGCTTCATAAAATTGAACCGCTCGGCAGAAAGGCTAAGTCAATGGCCTGAACATCCTCCCACGTCAGGAATTCACCCCGGCACGCAGCTGGGGAGAATCCCCGAAAAAGGCGTTAGGCCTGGGCGCTCTGCACGTAGCGCATGAGGATGGCGGATACCTCAGCGCGGCTGGCCGTGCCGCCGGGGTCCAGCCGGCCGCCCGATTTACCGGTGATCAGGCCCTGTGCCACCGCCCAGTTCATGGCCTCTCTGGCCCAGGCGCTGACGCCGGCTCCGTCGGCATAGCTGTCCAGGCTGTCCCCGTCCGCCTGTCCGCCGGCGTAGCGGAAGAGAATGGCGGCCAGAGATTCGCGGGTGAGGGCGGCGTCAGGAGAGAAGCCCTTGCCGGTGCCGGCGACGATGCCCTCGGAGGCCGCCCAGCGCACCGCCTTGGTGTACCACTGGCCCTCGGCCACGTCGTCAAAGTCCATGGCATAGTTCACCACGGGGGAGCCCGCCTCCCGCCACAGGGCGGTGACCAGCATGGCGCGGGTCATGGGCTGCCCGGGGGCGAAGGTGGAGGCGCCGGTGCCCTGCAGCAGCCCCTGGCTGGAGACGAACGCCACGGCCCCGGCCGCCCAGTGGGTGGCGGGCACGTCGGTGAAGGTTCCGCCGGCGGCGGGCCGGAAGGTGTCGGTCAGATTGCCGGCCAGCTGAATCTCACTGGACTGGTCCAGGGTCACGGTGTAGGTGGCTCCGGACTGAAGCTGGGCCAGCAGAGCCTCGGCCTCCTCCCGGCTGTCCAGGCGCTCGGTACGGAGGATCTCAAACCAATTGTCATGGACGCTCTCAATGGGGCCTCCGGCGCAGCTTCCATCATAGCCGTCGCTGACGCGGGCACCCACCTGGACATACCAGGCGTCGGGATCGTGGGTGAAGGAATCCTTCAGGATGAAGATGCCGTCGCCCACGTCCTGGCCCTGGGCATTTTCCACGCCGGAGAGCTTGTCGGTCTGGTTCATGTAGCGGTTGAAACCCTGGATGATCTTGCCGCCGTCGGTGAGGGTAATCTGGTAGGTGCCTCCCTCGCGGCGGTAGGGGCCTGCAGCCTCAACGGTCTGGAGCTCCGCGTCGGTAACGGTGATTTCCGTGCCGAACTCGTCCTTGGGATCTGCCTTCCAGTTCTGGTAGTAATCCTCGTAGGTGATGACCGCCTGACGCTTCTCCAGGAAGTTCACCCACTCATAGCTGCCGCGGTTCACGGCCTCCAGGAAGGGGATGCCCTTCTCCTCGGCGGCCTTGTTGATCTCCAGCATGGGGTACTGGTTGGTGTGCTGAGGAATCATGTAGTCCGGCTCCACAGTTTGCTGCAGGTAGCGCAGGCCGTACTGGAAGGACAGGCGCAGATAACCCCGGTTCTCCGGGTCGTCGTCGGGGTCGTACTTGGTGTTGCCGTTGACGCCGTAGCCGCCCAGGTAGGAGATAGTGAGCGTCTCGTTGGTGGCAGGGTCGGTCAGCTCGAAGATAAATGAGTCAGTACCGTTGGTGTGGCCGGCGGTAAGAACGGGTTTGATGCGCACGCTGCCGTCAAACTCCATCCACGTATCATTGATGTAGAACTTGTCCACGGCGTTGAGTACCGGGGTATCCTCAATGATACCGGTGATCTCAGGGAAGCCGTAGATATCGTAACCGTAGGTGTCCTCGTAGCACTCGTAAACCACGGGGTCTCCACCGGCGTTTTTGATCATGGTGTCCAGCTCGGCGCCGGTGCCGTACTGATCGCCGTGGCCGTGAGTCAGGAGGATATAGTCAATGTCTCTGGGGTCGAAGCCCATGGCCTCTATGTTCCGCCAGTACTGGTACCCACTGGCGGGCCAGCCCGCGTCTAGGAGGATGAGGGTACCGTCGTCGGCCTGGGTCAGATAGATGGCCACCTCGTTGTCGCCCACGTAGTACAGCCGGTCAGGGATGATGGCAAAGGACTCCGTGGCGGTGAGCCATGCGGCCGCCGTGGGCTTGGCCACAGTTTTGCCGTCGTTCTCGGTCATAAAGCTGTCGATGGGCATGTGGTCAGCGGGGTACAGGTACTTCTCGTCAATGGTGGGCTGGGGGGTGATGTAGTACAGTTCCACCACCTCGGCCTGTTCAGCGTTGCGGTAGTTCTGGTCAAAGACCACCATAACCTGCTGACGGTTGGCGGTCTTGTAGAATTCGCCGTCGGTTTTCTGAGTGACGGGTACGTCGCTGAGCCGCCTAGCCGTGAGGGTGCTGGTGTCGGTGTTGAACTCGTAGACCTTCACGTCCGGGGCCAGGGTGTAGGTCTCGTCAAAGAGATCCAGGTCGCCCACGGTGATCTGATTGCCCGACTTGGCGGTGAGCCAGCCGGTGGCCAGCATGGCGCCGGGTTCGCCGTTCACCGGGGAAAGCTCGGCGCCATACTTCATGGTGTCGAAGCACACCGTGCCCAAGTCCTTGACAAAGGTGGTGTAGAGGCTCTTGATGTCCGTCACCTCGCCCTTGTCGTTGTAGCACAGCTCCACGGCACAGCCGGCCTTCACGGGGTAGTCGGCCACGGTGATGAGAGCCACGTCGGTCTCGGTCATGCCGGTGGGGGTGACCCTCTCGTGCTTGGTGCCCTGGTTGTCGGCGTAGGCTACGTCCAGCGTAACGGTATCGTCGGCGTTGGTCACCGGATCAGAGACCGCAAAAGCAAGGCGAGTACTGGCAAACTCGGTGCTCACTGGCCCGTGCTCCATCTCCGTCCTGCCGGGGGCCTTGACCCGTCCGGGTTCTACGGCCAGCGCGCCGGGCAGAACCGAAAGGCATATGCATGCGGCCAGCGCCGAGGCAGCGGCTCTCATTTGAATGCGGTGCTTCATACAGAGATTCCTCCTTTTTTCTTGTGGATGGCGTTCGGTCGTGAAGCTAAAGCATTGGAAACACCAGCAGCATATTTGGATCTTACCACCAAACTATTCGGCACTCAAATTCGTTTTTTTAATCACTTTAACAGAAAAAGCGGATAAGCGCGCCTGTGGTGGGGTTCGATGCCGCAGGGACAGCAGAATTAGAAACACTATGGCAAAATATCAAAATAAATTAGTTTTCCTAATTGAGCGATCAGTTTAATCCGTTTGCCTTCTTGGGAGGGCCGTGATAAAATGCAGCCACAGTGTCAGGAATGTATTCCGTCCTGAAGGGAGGGCCGGGCCGCTCACTACCGAGGCGTATCCGCCAACTCACCTGAATTGGAACAAAGGAGTGCATTGTAATGGCCAATACCCCCAAAGTGGCCGCCATGGAGGTCTATCCCGTGGCTGGCAAGGACTGTATGGAGCTCAACCTCTCCGGCGCCCACGCCCCCTACTTCACCCGCAACATTGTGGTGCTCACTGACGACCGGGGCAATACCGGCATTGGCGAGGTCCCCGGCGGCCAGAAAATCACCCGCGCCCTGGAGAACGTGAAGCACCTGGTGGAGGGCACCAGCGTGGCCGACTACAAGATGACCCTGCGGAGGCTCAACGAGTGGCTCACGGCCAATATTAAGGACGACGTGCGGGGCCAGCAGACCTTTGACCTGCGCACCGGCGTGCACGTGGTCACCGCGGTGGAGACTCCCCTGCTGGACCTGCTGGGCCAATATCTGGAGGTGCCCATGGCCGCCCTGCTGGGCGACGGCATCCAGAGGGACAGGGTTCGCTTTCTGAGCTATCTGTTCTACGTGGGCGACCGCAAAAAGACCGATCTGCCCTACCACTCCGAGCCCGACTCCGACTGCGACTGGTACCGCCTGCGCCATGAGGAGGCGCTGACCCCCGACGCCATCGTGGCGCTGGCCAGGGCCACCTATGAGAAGTACGGTTTCGAGGACTTCAAGCTCAAGGGCGGCGTGCTGGAGGGCAGGGAGGAGCTGAAGGCCGTCCAGGCTCTGAAGGAGGCCTTCCCCAAGGCCCGCATCACCCTGGACCCCAACGGCGGCTGGCTGCTGAAGGACGCGCTGGCCCTTGCCCCTGAGCTGAAGAAGGTTCTGGCCTACTGTGAGGACCCCTGCGGCGCCGAAGGCCGCTTCTCCGGCCGCGAAATTATGGCGGAGTTCCGCCAGGAGAGCGGCATGCCCACCGCCACCAACATGATTGACACCGACTGGCGGGAGATGCGCCACTGCATCGCCCTGCGCAGTGTGGATATCCCCCTGGCCGACCCTCACTTCTGGACCATGGCGGGCTCCGTCCGGGTGGGCCAGATGTGCAATGATTTCGGCCTGATGTGGGGCTGCCACTCCAACAACCACTTCGATATCTCCCTGGCCATGATGACCCAGTGCGCCGCGGCGGTGCCCGGTAAGCTCAACGGCATCGACACCCACTGGATCTGGCAGGAGGGGCTGGAGCGCCTGACCAGGGCGCCGCTGCAGATTGTGGACGGCTGCATCAATCTGCCGGAGCGGCCCGGCCTGGGCGTGGAGCTGGACCGGGAGCAGCTCCAGAAGGCCCACCAGCTCTACCTGGACAACTGCCTGGGCGGCCGGGACGACGCCGTTGGCATGCAGTACCTGATCCCCGGCTGGACCTTCAATCCCAAGCGCCCCTGCCTGGTTCGCTGATTTCCGGTTTCCCTGCGATTCCACATATCGTTTCAGAGACACGGCGCGGCCGGGACGGATTTTCTCTGTCCCGGCCGCGCCGTTTGATCCCATGCCAAAGGGAACCCTGGCAGCTCCCTTCACACGCGCCTTCTCTCTGAACCCTCTGGCATGAGATTTTTCAGCCGCGCCATCTCCCGCTTTACAATCTTTACAACCGGCCTTTCCTTGGGGTAAGATGAGAACGAAGCAGAAGGAGGAATCGACATGGCGAGATTTGCGCTCCTGCTCCCCCGTGAGGAGATGGTGGAGCCCGCCGGGCGGATCGCCCGGGAGCTGGAGATGGATGTGGTGCTCAACCAGTCCGTCCCCACCGAGCGGATTCTAGACCTCATGGAGGATTGTCGGCGCGCAGGCGCCGACATCCTGGTGGCCCGAGGCCGCCAGGCGTCCATTCTCAAGGAGCACACTGACTTCCCGGTGGTGGAGATCCAGCTCACCGGCCTGGAGATTGCCCGGCTGCTCCACCGGGCCCGTAGCCTGGTCTCCCATCTGGAGCGGCCGAAGATCGGTGTGGTGACCATCCCCAACATGGTGGGCAATATTCAGGGCTTTGAGGAGATTTTCGACATAGAGCTGCACACCTATTTTATCTCCGGCCTGTCGGAGATGGAGCGCGGGGCGGAGCAGGCGGTGGCCGACGGGATGGATGTCATTCTGGGCGGCGACTTTGTCAATGCCTACTGCCGCCGACTGGGCAAGCGCACCCTCTTTTTCGACGGGACGGAGGACTCCCTGCGCACCAGCCTGCTCCACGCCCGCAACGTGGGGCAGGTCGCCGACGCCGAGCGCCGCAACACGGCCCACCTGCAAGTTCTGCTGGACTACTCCTTCAACGGGATTCTGGAGCTGGACGCCCGGGGAATCATCGTCCAGAGCAACGACGTGGCCTGTAAGATCCTGGAGCAGGAGCGGGAGAAGCTGGTGGGACTCCCTCTTTCCACGCTGATGCCCCGGGAGGACGCCGAGTTCTGGGCCGACGCGCTGGCCCAGCGGCGGGAGCTCTACTTCTCCGTGCTCAACGTGGCGGGGGTGCACGTGGTGGCCAATGCCGCCCCCGTGGCGGACTGGGACGCCGGGGAGGGCATGGTATTTTCCTTCTATGAGATGCAGAAGATGGAGCGCCAGGGAGAGCGGGCTCTGCGGGAACGCTACCGGCTTCAGCGCTATCTGGCTCACGGCCGGTTTGAAGACGTGAACCACACCAGCCGGGAGATGTCCCGCCTGGTAAAGCTGGCCCGCACCTTTGCCGAAACCGGGCAGCCCATCCTGGTCTACGGCGAGGTGGGCAGCGGCAAGTCCCTCTTTGCCCAGAGCATCCACAACGCCAGCCCCTGCTCCAAGGGCCCCTTCGTGACCTTCGACTGCGCGGCCCACTCCCCTGAGCAGGAAGCCGCCCTGTCCCGGGCGGGCAAGGCGGCGGACACCGGAACGCTCTATCTGGACAACCTGGACCAGCTCACGCCCGGCGGGCAGCGGGTGCTCTGCCGTCTACTCCGCGAGGGCGTGGTGCATGTGCAGGGCGAGGACACCCCCACCCCGGTGGCGGCGCGGGTCATCGGTTCCCTGACCGGGGACCTGGCCCCCAAGCTGGAGGCCGGCGTCTTTCAGCCCGAGCTCTACTATCTGCTCACCCCCCTGCGGCTGAGCCTGCCGCCCCTGCGCACCCGCCCGGACGATCTGAACCAGGCCATCGACATGTGCCTGGACGACTGCGTGGTGAAGTTCAACCGCTATGTGGTGCTCACCAGGGAGGCCCGGCGGCTGCTCATGGACTACCCCTGGCCGGGCAACTACATCCAGCTCCGCGCCTTTCTGGAGCGCATGGTGCTCACCGCCCCCGCCCGCACGGTAAACGACGGCTATGTGCGCTCCCTGCTGGAGGAGCTCTATCCCCTCCCGGTGGTCCGCGCCCAGGGGCAGGCCCTCCCCACCGCCGTCTCCCCCGAGGCCGCCCGGCTGGCGGAGGTGCTCTCCCGCAATGGCGGCAGCCGGGCCGCGGCCGCCGCCGAGCTTGGCATCAGCAAAACCACCCTCTGGCGGCGGATGAAGCAGTATGGCATCCGCGACCGATTCGAGGGCTGACCCCACAGCAGACAGGGTCCGCCCCCGGCGATACCGGGG
>ERZ808040.1143-NODE-1143-length-18955-cov-6.070240_pt1 | contig 18955 bp, 18 predicted proteins | sample MGYA00380191_ERZ808040 | MGnify/ENA primary metagenome ERZ808040 (study PRJEB31490, sample SAMN06133395) | mouse gut metagenome | isolation source: J6 | host: mice | place: China: Chengdu | collected 2015-05 ...
AATGGTGGTATGGGGAAGGAATCTGCGGGACTAAAAACAGCAGAATCCTTCGCTGTGCCAGAAGCGGTTTTATGGGAACGGAGTGGACAGAAAACCGCTTCGTGGGTAGTGGTACAGGGAAGAATTCTGCGGGACTAAAACAGCAGAATCCTTCGCTGTGCCAGAAGCGGTTTTATGGGAACGGAGTGGACAGAAAACCGCTTTGAGGGTGGTGGTACAGGGAAGGAATCTGCGGAACTAAAAATAAGAAGGGAGAAAATATATGGTATTAGAGGAATTTGATGATGCCGTCCGGGCAGTCGTCAACCCCGACGATATCGTTGCGCCGGTGGAGGGAATGCCCAAAACGGCAGTGACCTGCTTTGCAAGCGAAACATTTGGGCGGATGCTTGAGAGTTTTGGGGGTGAGAAGATTGCGGAGAGCAGGGTCGCCAATATGGTGATCCCAGTTTATAAAACAATTCATCGGGGTGTGGAACTTGCCCTTTTTATGTCCGATGTGGGAGCACCGCCCTGCGTTGCTCTCTTAGAAGATATTTTTGCAATGGGTGTGGAGAAGGTTGTTATGTTTGGTACTTGCGGCGTGCTCGATGCATCAATTGCAGATTGTTCCATAATAATCCCGGACACTGCGGTCAGGGAAGAAGGAACCAGTTTCCATTACGCCCCGCCGTCGGATGAGATCGCAGTTAACACAAAATACATAGGTGAGTTCCGGGAAATGCTCGACCGTATTAATTGTAACTATACGGTCGGAAAAACTTGGACAACGGATGGCATATATCGGGAAACAAAGGCAAAAGTGGCAAGGCGGAAAGAAGCGGGCTGTATCTGTGTGGATATGGAGTGCTCCGCTGTAGCAGCATTGGCACAATTTAGGGGGAAGGATGTATTCCAATTCTTCTACGCCGCGGACAATCTGGACAGTGAGGTATGGGAAGAGAGAAGCCTCTCCAATATGGCGAAGCTTTCAGACAAGGATAAGGTGGCACTGCTGGCAATGGATTTTGCAGTAAAGATCGGGGAAGAGAAACAGGATGGATCAATGTAAAAAATAAAGCGCTCCTGTTTGCGGAACGGTGATAATCTTCGGTGTGTAAGCGGGGCAGCATGGGGAATACGGGGGAGGAAAAGTATGTGGGGCGTATTTTATTGGGTATGTAGCACTTTTGTTAATTATCTGATTATTACAACTGTAGTAGATATTCTGCTTATGGGAAGACTGCATATCAGGTATTCAAGAAGGTGTGCCCAAAGACATTTCATGATGGAAGGGCAAAACAGGATTGATTTTCAGACAAAATATGAATGTTCTGCATTTGCATCCGCTTATCTTTTAAGGCATCATGGGAGAGAGGCGGACGGAAATGTCCTTTATGAGGAGATGCCGCAAAAAACAAGGGAAGGGTATGTGTACCCGAAGGGAATCGTGCAGATGCTTTCCCGTTATGGAATCCGGGTAAAATATTGCGCGGGGAATTTTAAAGCGCTGAAAAGGGAGATCTGTAAAGGTGCGCCGGTTATCGTAATGCTGCGGACGCGGGTGGGGGAGCGGTATCTTCATTTTGTCCCTGTGGTCGGGTACGATGAGGAGAATGTGTATCTTGCGGAGTCAATTAAGGAGTTCGCAAATTGTGGGGAAGGGGAGGAAGTTTATACCCGGAAAGTCGGGAATGCAGAGTTTATGAAGTTGTGGAATACGTCGATGTTGAAAATGCCATTTTATAGGAATACATATTTTGAAGGGGGCAGTAGGCAAGAGCCGGGAGAGGAAGCGGGAGTGAGGCAGAGCGCAGTCTGACGGATAATGTGATAAGGGACAATGTGGTGTGTAAACTGCGTTGCCCCTTTATTTTTTTGTGTACCAAAGATTGTTATTTACCTTCACAATCGTAATAGCAACCACCCATTATTTCTATATTACCTCCGGGACAAAAGTTTTACCGGAAAGCCTATTAAACTCCTGTACGTAATAGCATTCGATAAAACTCCCCCATTTTTTCACTTCCTGAAAAAGTGGGGAATCTTTTTATTGTACAGTTTATTTCCCCTTTATAAGTTTCTTCGCAGTTGATTTTATTTCTTATAATATCGTTTGCTTCGCTTGCTAATTGCTGTGTAATGCGCTTATAATAGCCTCAAGGATGAATTCTCCGAAACAAAATCAACCACAGCGGGATATTTCCCGCCGCAAAGAACTTGTTGATTATCAACATCAAAATCAGAAAAGAGGAATTCCGAAAATGGACGATTTAAACTTTGCCCAAAATATTACAATGCTTCGCCGCAGGCATGGTATCACGCAGGAAGCTCTCGCGGATTTTATCGGCGTAACCAAGGCTTCCGTTTCCAAATGGGAAACCGGACAGAGCCTGCCGGACATCCAGACCCTGCTTTTGCTAGCCACTTATTACGATGTGACGCTTGATGAATTGCTAGGCTACCATCCCGGACTTAACAGGATGCAGATCCGCAGCCTTTACCGCGGCTTGGCAAAGGACTTTGCCGAAAAGCCGTTTGAGGAAGTTTTTTTACGGTCACAAAAACTTGTTAAAAATTATTATTCCTGCTATAATTTTCTGCTTCAGATATGTATTCTCTGGTTGAATCATTTTATACTGGCAGAACCAGAAAAACAGGGGGATGTTTTAGAAGAGATTCTTAAACTCTGTGCAAGGATCTACGGCAATTCCGGGGACAGTGGCCTGTGCAGGGACGCGGTTGTACTTGAGGCGGTGGTCAAACTTCAACAGGGAAAGCACGACGAGGTTATCACCGTCATGGAGGATGTCTGCAATCCATACCGTTTCGCAAGAAATGCGGATTCCCTTCTGTTTCAGGCATATATGCGTGCAGGCGATACCAAAAAGGCGGATGCGCGCGTGCAGATTTGTTTTTATGAAGCGGTACTTGTAATGATAAACAGTGTGGTAAATTATCTTCATTTGCATACCGGGGAGCTGGAAAAATGCGAAGCGATGATAGGGCGGGTGGATGCGGTACTGTCTGGGGGCGGAGTCGGAAGGGCGGGTCGGAATGCGGAGGCGCAGTTTCACTACAGCGCCGCGACTGTGTACTGCGCCCATGGTAAAAATGCGGAGGCTATAAAACGCCTGCATCGTTTTGCGCGGATTGTAAAGGAAATGGAACGGACGGATATGCGTCTTTGCACGGACCCGCTTCTTGACCGGCTGGAAGAATGGTTTGAAGAAAATGAGCTTGGCACGGATGCGGTCAGGGATAGCACGGTGGTTATGGAAAGTGTCAGGCAGGCACTTGAGAATCCGGTATTTTCCGGTCTTCCACAGGAGGAACTGGCAAAAATCCGGGCAGAATTAAATTGAACCTATTTAAAGATGCCCACCGCTTCTTAGTCGTAAAGATGAGAGCGGTGGGTAAGGAGGATAATATTATGGAAAAGATTAAAGAATTTTTACCATTTCTGATTCCACTTGTGATTGTACAATTCGGGCTTTTGGCGTACACGATTCGTCATATCCTGACACATGACAGTTACCGTAGGGGAAGCCGGGGGCTTTGGCTTTTCGTCAGCCTGGTCGGGATGCAGTTCTGGGGGCCGATTCTATATTTTGCGCTGGGAAAGCAGGGGGAGGAATAAATGCTGGAATTATCCCATGTAACAAAACGTTTTGGCACGCGCACCGTGGTGGATGATCTGTGTCTTACTGTGCCCGATCACTGCATATTTGGCTTCGTCGGGGAAAACGGCGCGGGCAAGACAACAACAATGAAGATGATCCTTGGTTTGCTTGACACGGATGCGGGAGAAATCCGCGTGCACGGGGAGCAGGTTAGTTTCGGGAAAAGCCGCGCCAACCACTTTATTGGGTATCTGCCGGATGTTCCGGAGTTTTACGGGTTTTTGACACCGGAAGAATATCTGCTTTTGTGCGGGGAAATTTCCGGTATTTCGAAGAAGGAGGGAAAGGAGAGGGCGAAAGAACTTTTGGCACTTGTGGGGCTTTCAAAGACGAAGCAGCGCATTCAGGGCTTTTCGCGGGGAATGAAGCAGAGGCTTGGGATTGCGCAGGCATTGTTTGGAAATCCAAAGCTTCTGATTTGCGATGAGCCGACCTCTGCGCTCGACCCGGCAGGCCGCAGGGAGATCCTCGAACTTTTGCATTCCCTGAAGGAGCGGACAACCGTACTTTTTTCAACGCATATCCTCTCCGACGTGGAGCGGATCTGTGATGAATGTGCCGTGCTGCATAAAGGGAAGCTGGTAAAGCAGGGGTTGATGCAGGAATTAAAGAATGTGGGCGGGGCACAGGGGTTTTTGATTGAGTTTCTGCGCGCGGAGGATGCGGAGAAATTTGCGGGGTTGATGCCCGGTGGAACACGCACAAGTACGCTGACACTTGCCTACGGGACGAAAGATAATGCTTGTGTGTCAATACAGAAAGCGGATACTTTATCAGCGTCCTTACCCGAGTATGGAAATGATATAATGTCCGCCGCGATGGCTCTGCTTGTCCGCGAGGGTATCGCAGTGCGCCGCATTGAGCAGAAGGAGCGGACACTGGAGGAAATGTTCTTTCGGCTTGTTGATGGGGAGGGGGAGAGTGGTAAATGAAATCCGGATTTTGGGTGTTTTTCAAGAAGGAATGCACGGAGCTTTGGCGGGGTGGGAAGTTAATGATTCTGCTTGCGGTTTTCGTTTTGTTTGGGATTATGAGTCCGGCGATCGCAAAACTCACCCCGTGGCTGATGGAGCATATGGCGGACGAACTGGCGGGAAGTGGGCTGTCCGTTTCCGCGGTAACGGTGGACGCTTCGACATCCTTTACACAGTTTTTTAAAAATATACCGATGGCGCTTATTATGTTTATCATTATGTTCGGCGGAAGCCTGACAAATGAATGCCGCAGGGGGACGTTGATTCCATTGTTGACAAGGGGGCTATCGCGGGCTGCGGTAGTGGCGGCAAAGGGCGCTATAGTGACGCTTGTCTGGACGGTGGGCTACTGGCTTTGTTTTGGAATCACCCTGGGATACAGTGTATATTTTTGGGGTGCTGAGAACATGTCACATTATTTTTTGGGTGCGGTGTTTCCATACTTGTTTGGAATCTGGCTGATCGCAATGTTGTTCGCGGTTTCCGCCGTGGCGAAAAGCGGGACAAGTGTGATTGCGGGGCTTGCCGTAATTGTCGTGGGCTGCTATCTTGCGGGGATGTTTCCGGGGGTTTCGCGGTGGCTGCCGACTGGCCTGATGTCGGCGCAGGCATTTGCGGCGGGAGCGGGAGAAGCCTCACAGTTTGCGCGCGCCGCCGCGGTCGCAGGAATCAGCGGCGCGGCGGGATATGTAGTGGCGGTGCTTGGGTTTTCCAGGAAAATGATTTAGGGGATTGAAAATTTATCTGCAATGGCGGGAAACACGTTTTTCAACTCATTTTCTGCAACATGAGGTGAATGATTTCCCGGTCGGTTTCTTTCATCCCTTCCCGCGCAAGTTCACCGACATTGCGGATGGTGTTTTCCACGCCCTTGGTTACAATGCCGTCGCCGTCCTTAAACTGGCTGCCGTGCAAAAACATGTGCATTCCCAGGAGCCCGGCTTCCACGGAGGAGGCAATCTTTGCGGCACAGCTCGCTTTTGCGCCGTCGCAGATCACGCCGGAATTGATGGCGATGGCATTGACAATCGTGTGGGAGATCTCGCGGTAGCGCCCGCCGTAGAGATAGGTAATGCCCGCGCCCGCACCACATCCGGCGCTTGTCGCGCCGCAGTAGGCGGAGAGTCTGCCGATCCCTGTTTTTAAGTGGATGGTGACGAGGTTTGCGACAACTAATGCGCGGTAGAGCAGTTCATCCGTAGCGCCGAGTTCTTTCGCGTACACGATAACGGGCAGGGAGGTGGTCATACCCTGGTTGCCGCTGCCGGAATTGATAACGACAGGAAGTTCACAGCCATTCATGCGCGCGTCGGATCCGGCGGCTGCCATCGCCTTGGCGCGGTTCTGCACGCCGTCGCCGTAGGAGGCGAGAAGGATGCGCCCGATCTGGGCACCGTAGGCATTTTTCAGCCCTTCCTCGGCGATGGCAGTATTGTACGCGATCTGTCTTGCGATCGTATCGTGGATTAAGGAGAGGTCAACCTCATCGGCAAAGCGGACGATATTTTCTATGCTAAGGAGGCTGCGGTCAGCCTTGTTGGCAAATTGTCCGCAATTTGAAGATGGAGGATTGGTTTCGGTATCGGTCAGGGCAGTGTTATCGTCGCATGAAGAAGCCGAAAAGATGGAATTGGGAATATTTTCCAAGTGGTTGTCCGACGTGGAATCTTCACTGGCTGCGGCGGTTTCTTTCGGGGTATCCTGATAATCGACGGATAGCAGTGCCACGCCGTCTTTTTCAATGCGCACAATATTTGTGTGGTGTCCTGCAATCCGTGTGGCAGCGCTATGTCCAGCGGAAAAAACGCGGATTTCAATGTCAAAAATGCAGCCGGAATTGGATTCGGTGACGGTACAGGGTGTTTTTTCCAGATATTTTGCGATCTGCGGAATTTGTTCCGGCGTTACGTCCGCAATGACTTCCAGCTTTTTTTCGGCCTTGCCCGCAATAATCCCAGCGGCAACGGAGGCGGCAAGCCCTTTTAGCCCGCCGGTGTGCGGTACGACAACGCTTTTTACATTTTTTACGATATTCCCGCTGACGGAAAGTGTGATCTTGTCCGGCAGCGCACCTAGGGTATCGCGCGCGGTCGCTGCGGCAAGGGCGACGGCAATCGGCTCAGTGCAGCCCATTGCCGGCAATAATTCTTCTTTTAGTATCTCTATGTATGAATCATACAATTCTCTTTCCATTTTGGAGTCCTCCTATTTTTAGTTCCGTATGCCCCACTACCAGTGCCAGACAAGGCAGAGAATTTTTTGTCCGCGCTGCTCCCGGAACCTGTTACTTATATTTTTTCATAAGCTATTCGCGGTGAGCCGTCGGCAACGTGGATGATGCCGCATTCTTGGAATCCGTTTTTAAGGATAAGGTGCTGCATTATTTTATTATTATTGTGGGTATCTATCCTTAAATGGTTGGTTCTGCTAAGGCAAAATATTATAACCTCATCAAAAATTCCGTGGATCTTACCATCCCCGGCAATCCGGTGCAGTGTCCCATACTCTGTGTCGGAAAGCCATCTGCCCTGACTGATTTTCTGGTAGGTGGGTTCTGAGCCGATCATAAAGGCAAATACGGCATGTATTGCATTTTCTTTTTTTATCACATACAAGTTGCCGTTTCGGATATCATCCATAATCATATCTTTTGGTGGGTAATTGTGTTTCCATTGGCTTTCGTTTCCGGTTTCTTTCATAAAGTTCCGCGCATATTCATAAATCTGCATTATCCGCGGCAAATCTTCCGGTTTTGCCCTATTAATATCCAGTGATTGCAATTTTTTCCTCCGCTGTTTTGATATTTTTTGGTGGCGGGTTATGACGAAAATAATTTTTAAAATGCCATATCTTTGTACGCGATTTTATCAATTTCTTCGTTTGTAAATCTGACACCAATTCCGTTGTCATCGAGATCTTCACCGCCCCATATTCTTGAAAAAAGCAAATAAATACATCTTTTATCGTCCATTGCAAAATCCCATGTTACCACAATTGTTTCCGGGGTCACCGCTGCAAGAAGAGCTTCTCCGGTTTTGATTTCCGGCCACCATTCTGCCGCTTCTTCCTCGTCTTCTGGACCGTAGGAATAATATTCTTCCTCGTTATAGTATCGGATCAATGCTTCGATCAAATTAGGCTGCAATGCCGGCCATTTTTCCATAAAGCGTTCATATGCTTCCCTTTGCCTGTTGGTAATTGTTTTTTCTCTTCCCTCGTGTATTAACAGTTCTACGGGGTAAGATGCCCCACCAAACTCCAATTCTAGTTTCCCAAGCCATCCGTAACCTTCCTCATATTTTAATTCGCCAAATGTTTGATCAGTCATAATCCTGCCTCCTATGCCATTATCCACCGTTCACCAAAGAAGATGTCCTCCCTTCGGTCGGATTAGGTTGGGAGAACCATGTGTGACAGATGGCGTGTTTTCGAGGTTTTCTGCTATCATATTTTCTAAAAATATTGATTTTCTCTGTATTTTCAGAATTTTTGTAGCCAATTTGTAGCCAAACGCGTTTCCCCCTCATCGTAATTGTTGCTACAGTGTAGCAACTTTTTGAGTATATTTCAAAAATTGTGTCTACAATAAAAATATCTACAAATCTGTCCCTTCATCTATCCATTCCTTTAATTTCTTCTGAAGTTCCTTCTTATCAGGCAAATACAATTGATACTCTGATGCATAAATATTGGCATCTTCCGGCAATGTAATTTCTACAAGGGCATCATCTTTTTCCTTGCATAGCAAAATTCCTACCGTTGGATTTTCCTCTGGCAACTTCTCATATCTGTCATAGTAATGCACATACATCAACATCTGTCCCAAGTCCTGATGCGTCAGTTTATCAATCTTCAAATCTATCAACACATAGCACCGTAAAAGTCTGTTATAAAACACAAGATCCACATAATAGTTATCTTCCTTAAATGTAAATCGTTTCTGCCTTGCTTCAAATAAGTAGCCTTTGCCCAATTCTAACAAAAATTTTTGTAGTTTATTGATAATTGCAGTTTCCAAATCAGACTCCACATATTTTGCTTTTTCATCTAACCCAAGAAACTCAAGCACCGTAGGCTGCTTCACGATATCCTGTGGTTTTGTAATGACATTGCCCTCAGATGCAAGCCGCATTACCTCATCCTTTTCCCTACTTAAAGCCAATCTCTCATAGAGACTCGAGTTATATTGCCTTTGCAGTGTCCGTATTCCCCATGCCTCATTTGTTGCTTCTATTTCATAAAATTTTCTCTCATTTTCATCTTTTATACGCATCAATTGAAGATAATGAGACCACGGAAGTGTAAACGGCATTTCTTTTTCAAAAAAACTAAACACTGCTTCGGATTTCTCCACAGCAAATTTCCGAAACACTGTTTCGGAAATTCTATCTTGGTATGTAAGAAAAAAACGTCTGGCATTTTCCAAGGTATCTACCGAAAAACCTCTTCCATACTGCTCAGTCAGAGCTTCAGAAAGCCTTTTAATCACTCTTTGACCGTATTTCGCTCTACTTTCACCTTGTTGTTGTTCCTCCACAATCCATTTTCCTATGGAATAAAATGTCATTAGCTGAATAATGTTGATCTGCTTTGCTGTGATTCCTCTTGCATATTCGATTAAATCTATTGAATTTTGACACAGTATATGCAACGACTTGTCTATATCTATTTTTTCTGGTAACTTTTTTTCCATTATTCCGCCTCCAATCCCATTCTTAATATATCCAGATATTACCAATACGTATTTCTCCACTTTATTCTCATATTTAGAAATTACATAATAAGTAATTCTTTAGCACAAACCACCTATATATCTCAATTTTTATATAACGATAAATTTTGTAAATATACTTACTAATATGCATTATTGACTCTTTTAAAATACTAATATAATTTCTTGCATCTATATAACCCATCAAACATCTCGAATATTATCAATTTCATAATTTCTTTAAATGCAATATTATCTTGCATATACACTACTGTAATGATAATTGTGTTACATTATTTGCTTCAAGCAATTCTTTTGTTTCATCATCCTTGAAAACCTTAAAGCATAAATATCTAATCAACAATGAAACTTCTTCATCATTTTTAAAAAAAATTTTCCTTCATCACTGATATCTATTTTTAGCATATTTGCTACTTTTTTTCGATTTGTCTTATTTTTAATACGCTCAACCCTTTCTCTCTTCAATGTAATAAATGTTCGCGGAGACTTATATGCCCGCGCCATTTGTTCAAATTCTTCTCTATTTTCAAATGCATCAATTGTAACAATTTCTTCAAGTGCTTTATGTTTTATCTTTTGCATAGTTTTTTCAACATTAAATAAATCCTCAAACTTATAGTTGAAAGAATATATCTTTTCATCCACAACTATACAATCCATATTCATATGCAGTCTACATACTTCATCTGACATTTCTGCCAGTTCACTGTTATTATCAAATGTAAACACAGCACTACGTCTATTCTTCAAATTAATAATTGGATTAGCCATTTTCAAAAACACTACTGTCTTTTCATCTCTACTGGCAGGTATCCCCTCCAATACATAGCCATGATATTTCCCCTTTATTTTTAAGAGCATGAAACCTTATCTTTGTATAAACAATCTCGTTTATGGCTTAGGCGTTCAGTCAATGCCGTCTCTCCCTATAATCTTAGTGAACCTTCCCGGTTCAGAAAGGAATCACTATGGCTTTAAAAATCGTGTACAAAATCTGCTGTGGCATTGATGTCCACAAAACTTTTGTAGTGGCCTGTATCGCCTCCACCAATCCTAAAGGCATCACCACTTATGAGAGCCACCGTTTTTCGACCTACACGGACGGCGAACCAGCGCTGGCATAATGCCTTGCGGACATTATACCATGTCGTTCCGACATGTTCCCTGCGGGGCTTGCACATGATTTGCCAGGGAAACTGTCCTCCCTTTGGTCGGACAGCGAACCGGCGCTGGTATAATGCCTTGCGGACATTATACCATATCACAATTTCATTTACTACCACTAAATTAAACGGAGGTTGTATATCAGAAAAACCGGGGGAAAACGGACTGCAATTCCGCTTGTAATCGGCGGAAAAACTAAGTATAATGAAGTTGAAATATCGTTTGCCGTGTATGAGGTCGAGAGGCAGTTGGAAGAAATGGTTTTGTGCCGCGATGTGGGGCGCTATGTGGAAACACCGGATATTTCACAGTATCCGAAATTATTTTAAAGTAAGAGGAGGATGAAGATGGGGCTAACAAATAAAAACGCGCAGGATGAAGCAAAGCGGGTGTTTGATTTCCTTTGGGAGAACCGTGGCAGGAAAATAATCCTTGGCCAGCACACCCAGACAATGGAGCAGGCAGAGCTTGCCTTTATCCGCGAGGTGACGGGGGAATTGCCCGCATTGTGCGGGTTTGAACTGCTTGCCTACTCGCCCAATATCCGCTATGAGGAGAGCGGGGAGGCTTGCCTTAAGGAAGTTTATGAGGCGGGACACACGTTAAAAAAGGCGTGGGAATGGGCGAAGATGGGAGGTCTTATCACTTTTACCTGGCATTGGTTTTCACCCCTTTACGGAAGGGACAAATCATTTTATACCGAGAACACGGATTTTAATGCGGGACTTGCCGTAACACCGGGAACACCGGAGTATTATGCATTTTTATCGGACATGGATTATATGGCGGGGCTTTTAAGACCGTTTTGCGATGCGCATGTCCCGGTATTGTGGCGGCCGTTCCACGAAAACGAGGGAGCATGGTTCTGGTGGGGCAACTGCAAAAAGGATGTGGTGAGGAAGCTGTATGGGCTGATGTATGACCGCTATGTAAATCATTTTAAACTTAATAATCTGATATGGGTGTTTAACTCCACGAACCCCGAATGCTATCCGGGGGACGATGTGGCGGATATTATCAGCCGCGACCTGTACCCGGAGGCGCACTGCCACACGGACCACGCGAAGGAGCTAAGGGAACTTGCCGCGATAACAAAAGCGGAAAAGCCGTATGCCATCGCGGAGATCGGGACAATTCCGGATGTGGAGGCGGTGATTGGGAACAGGATTCCATGGAGCTATTATATGACCTGGTCAAATGAATTTGGCAGAACAGAGCAATATACTTCAAAAGAAGAGTTGAAAAAGGCGTACTCTTTTGAAAATGCAGTGACACTTAGCCGCCTGCCAAAGTTTTACTGCGTTTCGTGAAGTTTGGCGGACAGTGTAAGGGAAACTGTGTAGAAGGTCTGGAAATCTGTCTGCGTACAGCGGGTATGCTGTTAAAGTACCTGTTTTGCTATTGTTTTCCAAATCAGATCATCATACGCCATCCCCCGTGCAGTCGGGGTTGCCTGTATGACAACGACCATGTTTTCCTCCGGGAATACATGGATGCGCTGCCCGCCGTAGCCGCGGCAGGCGTACCAGTTATTGCCCAGACAGAACAGGTAGCCGTAGTTTTTATTGATGGCATCTTCCGGGGCGGAAACAGCCCTGGTAAGATAGGACTCGGATACAATCCTCTGCCCGCAAAAGCTGCCCTTCCCGAGGCAGAGCTGCCCGAAGGCGAGCATTTCACGCGCGGTCAGGTTCGATGGCTCTTCGTCGGCATCTTCCCCGCTTCCGACGCTGTAGTATACGCCGCAGGGACTTTTATACCAGCGCCCGCTTTTTATGTTTAGCGGGAGGTATAGTTCGCGGTTTATAAAATCATACAGGTCACCGCAGACTGCGGAAAGGACGGCGGAGAGCAGGATCACATCAAATTCCTTGTAATTGTAGTGCGTTCCGGGGAGGTTTGTGACCGGGCAGTCCGCGATATGGTTAAGCCAGTCTTTTGACCTTCGCAACTGCACCATCATCGGGCAATGGTAGTGTATGCCGCCGTTCCAGTAGATACCGGAAGTCATGGTGAGGAGATGGCGCACCGTAATCAGGGGATGCAGCGGGTCGCGCCCCTCACGAAACTGCGGCAGATAATCCGCAACCGGTACGTCAAGCCCCGTAAGCAGACCTTTGTCAAGCGCAATGCCTGCCGCGAGTGAGAGGATGCTCTTGGCAACGGAGCGCAGGACATTGCGGCTTTCTTTGGTAAAGCCATTGTAATAATTTTCGGCAATTATTTGCCCGTCCTGCCATACGAGCACGCTGTTGATCTGTCGGTAGCGGTTTTGGGCGATGTAGTTATTGATTTCTTCGGAAAGCGTCATGTGTGGTGGCTCCTTTCTGGAATGCGGGCGGATTTTATGCATGGAGATGTAAATTACTTCAGCTTCTATTCCTGTCCGTGAGTACTTTGTTGTGCATTATTGTTTTAGGTATTTCCCGATCACAGATTGTTTATTTTTCCGCAATTCTTCCGGCGTTCCCTGTGCGATCACGCTGCCGCCGTCCGTCCCGCCGCCCGGTCCCAATTCAATGATATAGTCGCAGCCGGACAGCACATGGGGATCGTGCTCTGTGATAATGATGGATGCTCCCTGTTCTACCAGCTCGTTCAGCAACTGTATCAGGCGCTCACAGTCGGAAAAGGATAGTCCTGTGGTCGGCTCATCAAGGATATAGAGAACATTCTTTGTGTTTTTCCCCTTCGCCAGTTCTTTTGCCAGTTTGATGCGCTGGCTCTCCCCGCCGGAAATGGTGGGTGTCGCCTGACCGAGCCGTATGTAGCCCATGCCGACGCGTTTTAAGATATCCAGAAGATGCGCAATGTTTTCGTCCTTGGCCGCAAAGAAATCGAAAGCTTCCTCCACACTCATCTCAAGTATATCGCGGATGTTTTTGTGATCGAGCATTACTTCCATGGCTTCCGGCACGTATCCCGTCCCGCCGCAGGTGTCGCATGGGATATCAATAAAATTCCCAAAGCCGACATGATAGTGGATGACCCCGTCACCTTTACAGCGCCGGCAGCCCCCCGTGCTGTTGACGGAAAACATTCCTGCCGTGTAGCCGCGCTCCTTAGCGGTTTTTGTTTCTGCGAACATCGCGCGGATGCGGTCGAAAATGCCAGTGTAAGTTGCGGGGCAGGAGGTGCGGCTGCGCCCGATTGGTTGTTGGTCGATCACATAGCAGCGTTTTATGGTATCCTGGCCGGAAAGTGTAGGGGCAGTATGACCGGTAAGGGATGGGGTGGCAATATCGGCAAAGGTCTTATCCGTTATCCCCTGGGGATCTTCAAACTCAAATGGTGTATCCGCCGTGGATTTCAGTGTCGCAGCGTTCGATTCATCTATGGTTCTGTGCTCCTTTTTGTCCTCACCCGTCACACATTTTCCCTTTAAAACTTCTTTTAACGTTGGCACGAGCGTGTCTGAAATCAGGCTTGATTTGCCGCTGCCGGATACCCCTGCAATTCCAACCATAATACCAAGAGGAATCTTAACGGTTACATCTTTTAGGTTATGGATATTTGCGTGGGAGAGGGTGAGGCATTTTTTCGGGTCTGCCGGGCGGAATACAGTTTTTGCCGGAAATCCTTTTGCTGCGGATAAATAGGGTGCGGTGCGGGAGTCTTTGCAGTGCAGGAATTCCGTAAAACCACCCTCATAAATTTTTATTCCGCCGCGAATCCCCGCACCCGGTCCGATATCAATAATATAGTCCGCCTCGCGCATAAAATTTTCATCGTGCTCCACGGCGACCACAGTATTCCCATTGTCCACCAGATGGCGGATGATGCGGATCAGATTTTCCTTTTCGGTTTCATGCAGTCCGATTGTAGGTTCGTCAAATACAAAGATGATGGAGTCCATTTCCGTTATGATATAGGAGGCGAGGAAAAGGCGCTGTATCTCTCCGCCGGAGAGTGTCGGGATGGGGCGGGAGAGGGCGAGGTGGAACAGACCGACTTCAATCATACAGGAAAGCTTGGTACACAGTTCAGAAAGCAGAGGGTTCCTTCCGTCATTGTAAGCAGAAAGAAATTCATGCAGGTCACGGATATACATGTTTTCAAGTTCCGTGATTGTTTTCCCGTGGAAAGTCGTGTGTGCTGCCTGTTCACCAAGCCCCGTGCCAAGGCACTTCGGACAGACGCGCTGTGTCATTAACCCGTCCAGTGAAAGCAGGTGGGCAAGTCTGCCGGAGGTGGAGAGCGAGCCGTTTGTTAGCATTGTGATCCATGGAATCATACCCGGAAATCTTGATTTTCCGTGATCGCCGTATTTGAGCAGGGTAAGCTGTTCCCCCGACAGGTCGCCGATACAGTTGTTCCAAGGGTCAAAACCGTAGGTGGCAGCGAATTCGGACAGTATATTTTTTGTGGAGCTGCCCCTGCCGAGCCCGTGTGCGATATCGCAGATCAATAGGTTTTTATCTGAGAACATTGCCGCTTCATCAATAAGACCCGCACGACCTTTTCCAAGGCAGCGGACGCACATACCTTTTGCAGAACCGCGCTGGAACATGGAAACGTCGAGTGGCATTCCGTCATCATAAGCGGGGTCGCGCTCGCCGTAATTGGTAAACAGGGCGGCGAGCAGATGGCTGATCTTGATTCTTGTGCCCACCGTGCTGCGGGGGTTGGACTGCCTGATAATACGCTGTTCGACGGCAACCGTGGGGGAAAGTCCCGTGATGGAATCAAAGGCGGGTTCTGTGTCGATCATAAATTGTGTGTCGGAAAACATTAAATAGCGCCGTTTGCCCTCCTCATAGAGGGTATCGAAAGCGAGGCTTGACTTGCCGCTGCCGGATACGCCGGTGATTACGGTGAGTTTATGCTTTGGGATGGTAACGTCAATGCCTTTTAAGTTGTGGATTCTTGCGTTTTGAATCCGGATGGAGTTATTTTTCATGGTTCACCTGTTTCTGTGCAGTTTTTGTGTGTGATATGTTTTGTTTTCTGTTTTTAATTTGGGAAGGATAATAAAAACGTCTATCCGGCTTTCCTGCCGGGTGTGTGCGTGATGCAACGATGAAATTTTCTCTTCATCGTTGGCGTGGTTTGTTTGGTCGGACGGCAAACTGGCGTTGGTATAATGCCTGTTGATATTATATTATGTCGTTCCACAGGTTTCTTGTGGGCTCCGCGCAGGTTACGGCAAAGCTACTCGCGTTTCCTGATTCCTTGCTTTGCCTTCGCGGACATTATACCATGTCCTCTGGACATGCTTCCCTCCGGCGGATGCACACGGTTCGCCAAGGAAGATGTCCTCCTTCGTCGGACGGCGAACCGGCACTGGTATAATATCTGACGATATTATACCATGTTGTTGCGGGCATGCGCCGAACTTTTTTTATCATTGTTCTTTTTCATGTTATCCTTGGGCTTTATAGGGGGGATGGCGTAAAAACGAGGGTTTAATATCAAGTTAAAATAAAATTCAAGAAGTATGTATAATATTTTATTGCGCAACGTCGAAGGGTGGCTGACAGATACCAGAAGCATTAGTGCAAGAACGGTTATTTCTACATTTTATGTGGTATGTTATGCGAAAGGCAAGATAAAAGTTTGGTTTTTGAACTGTAACATTAGATTTTCTTTACAAATTCATAAACCTTTTCGGACCAATCCCATATATTCTTGCAGTCATTTTCGATAAAATGCACCCTTTTCTTTAAATTTGCGGGAATGTATTGGGCAATAGTATTTCTATAAATGGCAGGAATAATAATTGCATAAACCCAATCTTTTAATATGACCTCATTTTTTATTTTAAGTGGTAAAACTCCGTCAAAAGTAGCGTTCGGATGACGAACGATATCGTTATACCGGAAGAAAAATCGTACTCCGGGGGTAAAGCCCTGGCTTAAATCTTTTTCATCTGGAAATCTTCCTAATTTGCGTTCCATAACCAAACGGTCTCCTGCCTGACAGTTTCCCCAGGCAAACATAACATAGTCAAAATAATCTTCCGGGTCGTTCGCCGCATTTCTTTTTTCCGATTGAAGTTCTTTTGCAGATTTTCCCCTTGCCAAAACAGCCGAAAGCAGACTGCCGCAATTCAATATTTTAATTGTGTTTTCTAACGGGGAAGTATGGCATACAAAATCTGTCATGCAGCCTTTATACTTTGGACAGGCAATACATTCCGATATTTTTGCAGGTACGGATATGCGTTTTTTGCTGTTGGTGGCTTTATAATTATTGATTTGCTTTAAAATATTATTTTCCGCTTCTATTTCACAGGTTCTTCCATATTTGGCTTCATAGTCAATAAAATCCAGAATCGTCTGGATTTCCCATATGGTAATGTTTGGGTAGTCGGATAATTTTTTATAAAACACACCATCCCAGCATTCTGTACAATCGAAATTACCAATTTTTATAAGCATTTTATCATTCCTCCAGCAAGTCAAACAGGTATCTGACAAAAACATACAAACATTTACATTTTTTATATTATCTGCCATTTGTCAGGGTACGCCGTCCTATTTTTTCGCAGCAAAAACAGTATACCATACCACCGAATAAAATTCCATGTTCTTTTCCTCAGAATATGGAATGTTTCGTCGCCCTGAGTTTTATTGTCTGTACCCATGCCGTTATCTTTTTCTCTGCTTATATTTGATGCATCATATTTGATTAATTGTGTAAAAGGGTATTTGAGTAAGATGTTAGTTTAATATAAATTTTATGGAAATTTACTAGAGGAAATGTTATAATATTATTAAATCATAATACTACTAAATTTTATATATGGAGGAGATTTTTAGTATGAGAGAGAAATGGAAGCAATTGCGCAAAGGTGCCGGTGCTACCGGCATCTGTATGTTTGTTCTTGGAATCGTGATGGTCATATGGCCGGGGATATCGGTGCTTACAGCGTGTATGCTGTTGGGGATATTCTGCATTTTGGGCGGAATTTATGAGCTGGTGCGCTATTTTAAGCTGGGAAGTGCCGGTGTATTTTTCCGCTATGATTTTTCGTCCGGTATTTTCAGTATTTTGGCTGGTATTTTTTTGTTGCTGCACCCGCACGGGATTGCGATGCTCCTGCCGATTGCGGCGGGGCTTTATATCCTGACCCGAAGTATACAGGACTTGCAGACAGCTTTTGAGATGCGGAGGTCACATATTGGAAACTGGATTATTGTGTTTCTGCTCGGTGCGGCGGATCTGATATTTGCGCTTCTGCTTTTGTTCAACCCGTTTAGCGGAGCGAAAGCTCTTACACTTTTCCTTGGTATTGCATTGATTGTAAACAGCCTGCGCAGCCTTTACTTAATCTATGGCATTTCGAAGGTTGTGAAGGATAGTAGAAATGATGATGTTATAGATGTGGAGTGGAAATCTCTTGACTGAAAAAAGGACAAATGTAAAAATCCGGCGGGCAGGAAACTTTAAATACTGTAAAATGCAGGAGGATACGGATGGAATACCGGATCGCGATATGCGATGACAGTCGGGTGGATGCCGATTATGTTGCCGCATTTGTAAAGGAATGGGCATCAGCGGACGGGGTGGGGGTTACTTTGGAAAAATTTACTTCCGCGGAGAGTTTTCTTTTTTGTTATGAGGATGACAAAAGTTTTGATATACTGTTGCTTGATATTGAAATGGGCAAGATGAACGGGGTAGAACTTGCGAGAAAAATCCGCGCGGTTAACCGTGATATACAGATTATTTTTATTACAGGTTACAATGATTATATTGTGGACGGATATGATGTGGAGGCGCTCCATTATATTTTGAAGCCCGTCCGCAAGGAAAAACTTGTGGATGTCCTCCGCCGGGCGGGGGAAAAGTTAAGGAAAAATAAGGTGGCACTTCTGTTTCAGCTTCCGGACGGGGCGGTGAGGATTCCGCTTTATGAAATCCGTTTTATCGAGGTGCGCTCTAATTATGTTATGATCCATGCAAAGCAGGAGGTCACGGTTAAGATGACGCTCTCCGCGCTGGAAAAAAGACTGGATGATAGTTTTTTCCGGGTGGGGCGCTCGTACATTGTAAATATGCAATATATCCTCAAGATCAATAAAACGGAAGTGCTGTTGGAGGATGGCGTGTCCGTGCCCCTTTCTAGGGGGTATTATGAGGCGCTTAACCAGGCATTTATCCAAGCATTTTTCCGCAATTATTAACCTATTAAAGAAGTCACCCTTCCCACTGCTTTCGTCTTTACGACCTAGAAGCGGGGGGAGGGTGGCTTCTTTGTGTCAAGCCTCACCCAACAAGCGTGGGTAGCATAGGGAGATGAATTTTCTCTGGCAAATCCACCGCATATTCGCGAAGTGGGAGGGAAATTCTTTCTGCTTTTTATGCCTTGCGGTCGGTTGACACAAAATATGTTCCAAGCGCCATCACAAAAAGCGCTGTAAGGAAGGAAATGGAAGGTATCTGCCGGAAAATAGCGAGGGAAAGTACTGCCCCCATAA
>ERZ808040.1147-NODE-1147-length-18926-cov-8.533344_pt1 | contig 18926 bp, 10 predicted proteins | sample MGYA00380191_ERZ808040 | MGnify/ENA primary metagenome ERZ808040 (study PRJEB31490, sample SAMN06133395) | mouse gut metagenome | isolation source: J6 | host: mice | place: China: Chengdu | collected 2015-05 ...
TCAGGTTGACGCTGGCCTTTTCTATGCCGCCGTTGGTGTAGGGCGGGGTGTAGTAGAGCTCCACCACGTCCTTGCCGGCCACGCTGCCCGTATTGGTGACGGTGACCTCCACCGTTACATCATCCCCGGACTGGTCAAAGGCGGTGATCTCCTGGGTGAAGCTGGTGTAGCTCAACCCGTAGCCGAAGGGGTACTGGACGGTCTTGTCAAAGTCGATCAGCCCCTCCTGGGCGGCGGTCTCATAGAACTTGTAGCCCATGTAGATGCCCTCCACGTAATCGGTGAAGGAAATCACGCCGTTAAAGGTGTTGTCGATGCGGGCCAGCTGCTTGGTCAGATCGCCCACGTTGGTATAGAGGTGGTTTCCCGAGTTGCCGGAGTGGTTCCAGGTGGGGGCGGCTTTCAGGTCGTACAGGTAGGTGTCCACCGTCCTGCCGGAGGGATTCACCGTGCCGTTCAGGATCTCGCCCAGAGCCTTCATGCCGGACGCGCCGGTGCCGGGGGCCAGGATGACCGCGCCGATCTGCTCGTAGTCCTCCACCCAGCCCAGTTCCATGACGTTGTTGGCGTTGATGACCACGATCACCTTGTCAAAGCTGGCGCATACGGTGTCCACCAGGTTCTTCTCGCTCTGGGACAGCTGGAGGTAGTGGTCCCCCTCGCCGAACTCGTCGTACTCGCGGGTGTTGTTGTAAAAAGTGGCCCGGGTGCTGTTGTAGTTGTGGGCCACGGACTGCTGCACCGCGTCGGTGGCCGCCACGTCGAAGGTGCCGTCGATGACCGCCTTCATATCGGAGGGGAGATCGGCGTTCTCGCCGCCGCTGCGGCCGATCACGATGACCGCTGTGTCGGAAAAAGCTTCCGCGGAGCTCATGACGCTGGCCGTGTAGTACTCCTTGGTGGGCTCGGGCAGGGACCACTCCTGGGTGGTCATGTTGATGACCGGGCGGTCCCCGCCCCAGTAGTCCTTGCCGTAGTCGGCGTACATCTTGGTCAGTTCCTCATTGGTGGCAAAGCCCGCCTCGTTCAGGGACGTGATGATGTCGGTCTGCGGGATGCTGGCGTCGCCGCTGGCGGCGGAGCCGGTGCCGCTGAACACCGGATGGGCGGAGGCCCAGCCGAACACGTTCAGCGCGGACACGTCGGAGCTCAGGGGGAGCAGGCCGTCATTTTTCAGCAGCACCATGCCCTCCTCGCCGGTCTCCTGCACGACCGCCAGGGAGTTGGCCACCACGTCGTCCGAGATCTCCGCCTTGGAGGCGTTGAGCACACCGGAGACCATGGCGTACATGGGGCCGAAGCAGACCAGGTTCACCACCAGGACGATGGCCAGGATGCCGGCCAGGGCGCCGGTCCAGCGCACCACATGGCGGGTTCCCTTGGGGGCCAGGAACTGGGCGGCCACCATGACCACAACCACCGCCGCCAGAATACCCAGGATGGCGTACACATAGCCGCCCGCCGCCCGGACGTAGTTTGCCACGTCCGCGGCGCTTGCGCCCATAGACACAAACACCGGCGTCAACAGGTCAATCAAAAAGTCAAGCATTGAAATTCCTCCGAATCAAAGGGTTTGCGGGGAGCGGAGACGTTCTCCACTCCCCGCAATACGTTAGGGCTGCTTCCGATTAATTGGCGTAGAAGAAGTCAAGATTCTCACACTCGGTCAGAGGATCGACAGCGTAGGTCTGCACACGCTCGTCGTTGATAACGCCGGACCAGTTCAGGCCGAAGGCGAAATCGTAGGTGTTGCCGTCGGCGTCCACGTAGCACTCGCAGTCACGGACCGTGTCCTCATCCTGGGCCTCCACGGCCTCCATGCTGGCGGGCATCTGGAAGGGCAGCAGGGCGGAGGGCTCGGCCTCGCCGGCCACGATCTGCATCAGGGCGCTGTCGTCGAACCAGGCGCCGCCGAAAATCGTGCCGCTGTTTCCGGCGAAGTAGTACAGGATGACGTCGGCCAGCGGGTCCACCTCGCTCATAACCATGGGGCCGTTGGCGGCCAGCATGGCCACCACCTTGCAGCTGCCGGGCACGGCGGAAGCGACATACTGCAGCATCTCATAGTCGCCGTAGTTGGAGTCGCGGCCCACGGAGTTGCCGGCATAGGACCAGTTTTCCTTCACGGTCTGGGTCTTGGTGCCGTAGTAGCCGTCGTTGATGGTCTCCGTCTGCATATCGCCGGCAATGGACTCTTTGCGGGCGGTGGTGGCGGTGTAGGCCTCGTACTGGAGGGAGGCGGGGAGCATATTGCCCTCTTCGTCCACCGCGCCGTCGGTCTTGGCCGCGTGCATATACACCAGCGCCAGGTCACAGGCGGCCAGGTCGGCGGCGGAGGCGCGGACGATGTCGTTCTCCGTATAGGTGGGATTGCCGTCGGCGTCTGCCTCGCCGGTGGGGTCGCCCACGGTGTCGGTCACCACGTTGAAGTACTTGCCCGCGATGTCCAGATCGAAGCTGGGGTTCCAGGAGGGCGGGGTGGCGTCCGCGGAGGAGGTAGCCTCGCTGCCGGCGTCAAAGACGTAGGGGATGTAGACGGTCTTTTTCTCACCGCTGGCTGCGCCGATGACGCCGCCGCTGTTCTTCAGCATGATGATGGTATCGGTGTACACCTCGGCGGACTTGGCCATGGACTCGTTGCTCCAGGCCTTGGCGGTGGCGTTTTTGGTGGTGATATAGGGGTTCTCAAACAGGTTGCAGTTGATCTGGGTCACGAAGAACTGGGCGGCCAGCTTGCGGTACAGAGCGGTGGCCTCTTCCTCGCCCAGCTCTTCCACCAGCAGGTCGAAGGCCTCTACGGGAGACTCCACATCGGAGGAGCCGCCCACCTGGTTGATGCCCTGCTTGTACATGATGGCATGGCGCTCTGCGGTGGTGTACTCCTCCATGCCCCAGATGCGCTCGCCCTCACCGGCGACGCCCCAGTCGGTGACGATGAAGCCGTCCCAGCCGCCGGCCTCCAGCAGGTCCATCTTATACTTGCTGTACGCGCCAGCCACCACGTCGCCCAGAGAGCCGTCGGCGGAGTAGGCGGTGGCGTAGTTGGTCATCAGGCCGGCGGCCTTGCCGGTGGAGGAACGCTTGAGGTTAAACGCTCCGTCGAAGAAGCCGATCAGGTGGGCCTCAAAATTGCCGTTGGGGAACACGGTGTACTTGGCCTCGGTGTTGTGGTCGTTCCGGCCGCCCTCGCCGGCGCCGGCGCCGGCGTAGTGCTTCATGATGGCCACGACGGAGCCCTCGCCCCAGCCTAGGTCGTTGCCGTTCTCATCATAGGTGGACTGCAGGCCGGAGACAAAGGCCTCGGTCAGGTCCCGGGTCAGAGCGGGGTCCTCGCTGAAGGTGCCGGAGGCGCGGGCGAATACGGGGGTGCCGATCAGGTCGATCTGGGGCCCCAGCAGCATGGTGACGCCCACCGCACGGTAGTATTCCGCCATCTGCCTGCCCGCCTCAAAAGCGGTATCTGTATTGAACGTAGTGCTGAGACTCAGCTGGTCGATGACGCCGGAGATGTGGTTGGGGTCAATAGAGATGGTGGCGGGGATGCCCAGGTCCTGGCTCTCGCACAGCTTCTGCAGGGCGTTGTTCCAGGCCACGGCCATGGTGGTGTTGCCCTCGCTGCCCGCGGAGCGGGTCACGCCCGCCCGGCCACCGGCCAGAATGTACTCATAGTCTGTGCTGCCCTCTTCGATCTCGTTGCCGAAGCTGGCCCAGCCGCCGTGGGTCAGCATGGGGCCGATCTGCTCGCCGGTCATGTGGGCGGCCAGGTCGGCGGCGCGGGTCTCGGCGTCGTTGCGCCAGTCCTCATAGCCGTCCAGCACGCCGTCCCGGTCCAGATCCTTAAAGGCGTAGCCGTCCACCTGAATCAGGCTGACGCCGGAGCCGGTGGAGTAGCCCAGGGTCTTGCCGCCCTCGTTGGTCACCTGGGTCCAGCCGTCGGGTGTGCGCTCCTCAGCCCACTTCACCGTGCCGCTGCCCAGCTCCTCCGGGGTGATGGGGGCGACGGTGCCCGCCCCGTCGGAGGCAGGCGGCGCGCTCTGGTCCGGCGCGCCGGAGTTCTCGGGGGCGCCGGTGGCCGGACTGCTGGGGGCGCTGCTGGGGTCGCTCTGTGCCGTGTTGCAGGCCGCCAGGCTGGCCGTCATGACCAGCGCCAGCAGCAGCGCAAGAAACCGCTTTGTCTTTTTCATTTACTGGTTCTCCTTTCAGTTCACTCTGGTTTTGGGACCCCGGAGCCGCGCTTCCGCTTCGGGGAGTTGCTGCCGATATATTAAACCTGCCCAATTTTCTTTTCAAGCGCCCGTGGATATTCGTCATTTTGATTGGACAAACGGCCAATCCGTCCGGACGAACTGCGCCCAAAGCAACAGGAAAACGCCGTTCGTCATGGACGAACGGCGTTTTCCCGTTATACGCTTATGCGCTTATTCCCCGCCCAGGATGGACAGGTACTTGCTTTTGACCTCCGCCGCCTTGCTGCGTCCGATCGGCAGCTGTGCGCCGTCCTGCAGCGTGACGGCGGTGGCGCTGATGCGCTGGATGCAGCGGTAGTTTACCAGATATCCCTTGTGGATGCGGATAAAATTGTAGGGCCGGGTAACCGCTTCCAGTTTTTCCATGGTCATCTTTACCTCGGCGGGCTCCTGCTTCCCCTCCAGGTAGAGCAGCTGGTAGTTGCGGCTGCCCTCGATATAGCGGATCTGCCTGCTTTTCAGCGCCAGAATGCCCGAGCGGGTGTGAAACTCAATGTAGTCCCCCTTCTCCTCCTGGGCGCAGGTTTTGACATACAGCTCCACCACGGCGGCGATGTCATTGAGGAAATTGCTTTTGCGCACAAAGCCCAGGGGCTGGACCAGAAAGGACTCAAATACCCGGCTTTCCGCCTCGGAGACGTAGACAATCTGGGTGTCGTTCCCCTTCTCCCGGATTTTTTTGCCCACGGCGATGCCGTCCATCCCCGGCATCTCAATGTCCAGCAGCATAATCTGGAACCGGGTCTGCTCCATGGCCTGCAGCAGTGCCCTGCCGGTGGTAAACCGCTGGATCTCCGTTTGGATTCCCTTTTCCGTGAAGGCGGACTCCGCCGCCCCGGCAATCACCGGCAGGGCCTTTACATCGTCGTCACACAGCGCGATCTTGATCTTCATTTTCTCTCCTCCACCGTCATATCCAGCAGCAGCTTGGCCACGAACAAACCGTCCGACAGGGCGAACTCCGCGCAGCCGTTGTATTTTTCCGCGATCTTCGTCACGATCCGGGTGCCGTGCCCGTGAAGCTGTTCATCCCCCTTGGTTGTGCGCAGCCCCCGGCCGGAGCGCACCAGCTCCGTCCGGCCGGTGGTGTTGCGGCACAGCACAAACAGGTAGCTTTTTTGAGGGTATATCTCCAGCCGCAGGGACACATCCGTCCGGCCCGTCCGCCGAAGGCGTGCGCACTCCTCGATGGCATTGTCCAGCAGGTTGGTGAGCACGGCGCACAGATCGTCCTCCCCGAAGGGCAGCACCGGGGGGACCACAAGCTGATGGGTAAATGCCACCTTCGCCTTCCTGGCCTTGACAAACTCCATATTCAGGATGGTGTTTACCACCCGGTTTCCGCAGTCGATGAACTGCCCCAGCTGGGGGAGCAGGTTTTCAGAGGACTGCCGGAAATATTCCTCCAGCTCCCCATACCTCCGCTGGGCCAGCAGGATCTGCATATAGGAATACTGGTTTTTCAAATCGTGCCGGATGCTGCGCAGATCCTCCAGGTTGTCCTCCGTCACCCGGGCCAGCTCCCGCTCGCCGTACAGCCGCTGACGTTCCGCCTGCAGCTCCACGATCTCGTTCTGCTCCGCCAGCATATCGTGCATCCCCCGCATGGCGGCCAGGATCATCAGCAGCAGGAAGATGTATGCCACCAGAAAAATCACGGTGATGCGGTAGTCTACATTGGCCCAAAACACCATCAATACATTCATGGCGATGATGCTGGCGTCTCCGATAAGGATCGCCCCCAAGCTGCTGCCGGGCACCTGCTCGTACTCCTCAAAGCTGAAGGAATGCAGATATACCGCCAGCGGGATGGTCAGCAGGGAGACGGCGCACCGGACCGCCCCCTCGGCAAACCCCTTCGCGAGAAAAGATCCTATCAGAAAGCTGCACTGGCCGCCGATGGCGGTGATGGCGAATTCCCCGGCCAGCATGGAGCACCACATGACCAGCCGCGCCTTTTTGTGATACTCGGAGCGGAAATGCAGCAACAGTCCCCCCACGGCCCCCTGCGAGACGATTTGGAGTAGGAAAAACAGGTTGCTGCTGGTAAACAGCATGAGGACCAGTTCTCCCGCCCCCGTGACCGCTGCCAGCAGTACCAGCTCCGCCGCCCGCCGCCATGGGTGCTTCGGTTTCCACGACCACCCGTGGCATAAAATTGCCCAGGACAGCGCCCAGATCACAATTCCCAAAAACCACGCCGCGTCCATCACCTTGATTACAAACTGTAAATTTTCCGTCATGGCGCAGCCCCCCCGGCTTTTGACCGTATTGTAACAAAACAGCCCAATAAATGCAATTATCTCCCATTCCGCTGTTCGTCAAATCGCAAAACCCGAAAATCTGCCGTTCGTCCCTGGAATCGCGTCGTTCGTCCATAACGGTTTGTTGTTCATCCAAAATAGCCGCTGTTTGTTGTGAATATCTTGCCATATGTGCGGTTGTTTGCTAAATTTTTTGTGAAAAGCGCACAAGGAGTTGTTGCTATGAACTTGACCATCCATACGCTTTGCTGGTATCTTCACGGTCTGGCGCTGGATAAGCCCTGCCTGCCCCTGCTGGGAGACAAGGAGGGGTGGATCACCGCGGAGCACGTGGAGCAATTTGTGGAGGCCGGGGCGGGCCTGCTGTATGCCGGCGGGCTTCGGCCTGGGGATCGGGTGGCGCTGCGGGCCGGGCGAACCGTAAATGCCGTGCTGGCCCTGCTGTGCCTTCAGCGGGTGGGGGCCGCCGCCATCCTCATCGATCCCAGGGACGGCCCGGATCGGGCCCTGTCCGACTGCGTCCCCCCGCTGGCAGTCTCCTTTCACCTGGAGGCAGGGGGAGACCGCCACCGCCCCGTTCTCCTGCTGACCCGGGCCGGGGAGGGGGCTTCGCTGCGGCTGCCGCTGGCGTCGTCGGGCTCCACCCCCGCCCCGGCCTGGGACGACCCCGACGCCCCCGCCTTCTGCATCTTCACCTCCGGCTCCTGCGGGCGGAAGAAGGCGGTCATCCTCAGTCAAGGCAATCTGGTCAGCAACCTGCTGGATTCCGCCCCTCTGGGAGGTTATTCGGAGGACGACGTGGCCCTGGGGGCTCTGCCCATGGACCACGTATTCGGACTGGCTCTGCTCACCGGGTCCATCGTGCTCCGCCACCGGCTGTACCTCACCCCGGCCGCCGCGCCGGAGGAACTGCTGCAAATCGTATGCCGGGAGAAAATCACCCGGATGAACGGCGTGCCCTCCCTCTATCTGGCCATGGCGAAAAAGGCCCGGCCGGGAGAAGTGCGCTCCCTCCGGGTGGGGTACATCGGCGGCGCGCCCTGGACGGCGCAGCAGTTCCAGCATATCGAATCCGCCCTGGGGATGACGCTGGTGCCGGTGTACGGCATGAGCGAGTGTATCGGCATCTCCTGCGCCTCCCACCAGTCGCCCCAGGTGGAGCGCATGGCGGGGGTGGGGCCGTTTTACCCCGCCAACCAGGGAAAGATCCTCCGGGAGGACGGCTCCCGGGCCCTCCCCGGGGAGGAGGGGGAGGTGTGCGTCCGCGGCCCCATGCGGATGCTGGGCTACCACGACCCGGCCCAGACCGCCCGGGCCATCGACGCCGGAGGCTTCCTGCATACCGGCGACCTGGGGTATGTGGACGAACGCGGCGTCCTCCATCTCACCGGGCGCAGGAAGGACATCATCATCCGCAGCGGGGTCAATCTCTCCCCCCGGCGCATCGAGGAGGCGCTGCTCTCCCTGCCGGGTGTGCAGGGGGCCGCCGTGGTGGGTCTGCCCGACGATATGTGCGGCGAGCTGCCCTGGGCGGCCGTTGTGTGCGCCGAGGAAACGCAGCCCCATCTGATGGACGGCCTGCGCCCTATGCTGGCTAAGAATGAGCTGCCCGCGGGCATCCTGCGGCTGGACGGCCTGCCCATGACCGGCTCCGGCAAGCCGGACAAGCGGGCGGTGAAGGAGCTGATCCGGCAATGGCGGAAAGCGTGATCCTCCAGCTTCCGCTGGCGCTGGCGCTGTATGGGGCCGCCCTGTTTTTCTGCCTGTTCGAGCGGCGGTACCGGGCCACCCATGGGGTGTTTTTCCTGCTGTCGGCGGCGCTGGCCCTGGGAGCCAGCGCCTATGCCCTTATCATGGGCGCGGGACTGTGGGAGACGGCGGCGGCGGTGCTGGCCTTTCTGCTGCTGAATATGGGGGTGGGGGTATGAACTTCAACTCCGGCGCGTTCCTCCTCTTCCTGCCGGCGGTGACGGCGGTCTACTGGCTGCTTCCCCACCGGGGCCGGAAATACTGGCTGCTGGCGGCGTCCTACTTTTTCTATATGTACGCCAATCCCGCCCTCATCCTCCTGCTGCTGGCCTCCGCGGCGGTGGACTACTGCTGCGGCCGGGGCATCGAACACTTCCGGGGACGGCAAGGCGTCATGCGGGCGCTGCTTCTGGCGAGCGTCTGCGTCAACCTGGGGCTGCTGTTCACCTTCAAATACTTTGACTTCTTTGCCGGGACGGTAAACGCCCTGTGTGCCGCCGCCGGCCTGCCCTATCAAGTGCCGGAGCTGGGTTTGATCCTGCCGGTGGGCATCTCGTTCTACACCTTTCAGACCATGAGCTACACCATCGACGTGTATCGGGGGGATTTTCATGCGGAAAAGGATCTGGTTTCCTTCGCCCTCTATGTGACCTACTTCCCCCAATTGGTGGCGGGGCCCATCGAAAATCCGGGGAACCTGCTGCCCCAGCTGAAGGCGGAGCACCGGCTGAGCTGGGAGGATTTCGCCGCCGGGGTGCGGCTGCTGCTGTGCGGCTTCTTCCGCAAATGCGTGGTGGCGGACTTCTGCGGGATCTACGTGAACAACGTCTTTTCCGCCCCGGAGGGAGCCAACTCCCTGGCCATTTTCTGCGCCGGAGGGCTGTTCTGCATCCAGATGTACTGCGACTTCGCGGGCTATTCGGAGATCGCCGCCGGGGCGGCCCGGCTGATGGGGGTGCGGCTCATGCGCAACTTCGACCGCCCCTACCTGGCCCAGAGCTACACCGAGTTCTTCCGCCGCTGGCATATCAGCTTAAACCGCTGGTTTACCAGCTATGTGTACATCCCCCTGGGAGGCGGGCGGCGGGGGAAGGCCCGCAAGCTGCTCCATATCCTCATCGTTTTTACCCTGTGCGGCCTCTGGCACGGGGCCCGGTGGACCTATGTGCTGTGGGGGCTGTACGCGGCGTTCTGGCTGTGCCTGGAGAGCCTGCTGGATATCCAAAGCAGGTTCGGCCCCGCCTGGGACTGCCCCCTGGGCCGCCTGGCCCGCCGGTGTGTGATGTTCCTCATCTTCGTCCCGGCGGCGCTGCTGTTCCGGGCGGAGTCTGTGGGGCAGCTGGGCGTTGTCTTCCGCCGCCTGTTCACCGTCTGGGGCTTTGGCGGCGCGTACCTGCAAGAAACCCTGGATCAGCTGGGCCTGACCACCCTGTCCCTGATCCAGCTGGCGCTGTGCATTACGGCCATGGCAAAGCTCTATGCCTGGGGGCAATACGACCTGCCCGCCGCCAAAACGGACAGCCAATCCGCCGCCCGGCTGTGCTCCTGCGTCTACCTCGTAACGGTGGTGGCGCTGTGCTGGCTGGCGCTGCTCCAGACCCAGGACGCGGCCATTTTCGCCTATTTTCAGTTTTAGGAGGGGACAGCGTGAAAACATCATTTCTGGCCGCGCTGTGCCTCCTCTGCCTGCTCCCGCTGGCCGGGTGCCGGGGGCAGGAGGCCCCGGACACGGTGCTGGTTTTTTTAGAGGAGACCCACGGCTGCACCGTGGAGGATAACGGCCAGCGGGTGCCTGTGGGGGCGGACGCGGTGTTTACCCTCCGTCTGGACCGGGGCTGGTCCCTGTCGGAAACAGATTACCCCGGCCAGTTCGACATCAGCGTATCCGGCCGCACCGCCACCCTCACCCTTCGGGAGGTTCAATATCCGGCCCGGGTCCGTCTGCGTCTGGCCAGCCGGTACTGTACCGTCACCTACCTTGCCAACGGCGGCCAGTCCGTCAAAGGCGGCTCTCTCCAGGAATCTAAAACCTACGACCTGACCCACCACCCCCGGCCCAACACGGCGCTGGGCACAGATTTGTTTGTCCGGGAGGGCTATACCCTCACCGGCTGGAACACCCGCAGCGACGGCTCCGGCGGCGCCGTGGGGCTGGGCAGCCGGGTGAGCGTGCCGGACGGCGCCGTCAGCCTGTACGCCCAGTGGGCCCGGTGGAGCGGCGCGGCGGACTTCACCTGGGAGCGGACGGAGGAGGGGATTGCCATTACCGGCTACCGCGGGGCGGACGGCGTGGTGGTCATCCCGGAGCTGCTGGACGGCCGCCCGGTGACCGCCGTGGCGGAGGGGGCTTTTGACGGCTGCGCCGCCAAAGAAGTGATTTTCCCGCCTTCCGTGCGGGATATCGCCCCAGGCGCCTTCCGGGACTGCGCCATTCAGGCCGTCACCCTGTTTGATAACATCCGCTCCATCGGAGACGGCAGCTTTGAAAACTGTCCAAACCTGAAAACGCTCCACATCAACGCCATAGAGGCCCCCTTCGGCTACTCCTGGCGCAAGGAGAGCTGCTACGCCGACAAAGTGGACCTGCTGATCCTCACCCAGGGGCGGAAGCGGGCGGTCTTTTACGGCGGCTGCTCCACGTGGTACAATCTGGACGGCTTCCAGGCCCAGCGGGCCCTGGGGGACGGCTATGCCGTGGTGAACCTGGGGCTGAACGGCACGGTGAATTCCCCGGTACAGATGCAGATTTTGGGCGCGTTTTTGCGGGATGGAGATATTTTGATCCACACCCCGGAGCTGTCCAGCCATCATCAGATGCTCCTCCAGACCGCCATGGGGGAGCATGACGGCCCACTGTGGTGCGGTATCGAAAACAACTACGACCTGTTCGCCCTGGTGGACCTCACCACGGTGGACGGCGTGTTGGACAGCCTGTGCCGCTACCTCGCCCAGAAAAGCACCCGGGCCTCCTACGCCCAATACTACCTGGATGACCAGGACCGGCCCTACCTCGATCCCTTCGGCGGCATTCCCTTCTTCCGCTCGGGCACCGAGGACGTCCTGCCGGACCGGGTGTATCTGGACCCGGCGTTCATAGACACAGAGGCCATGGCGCGCCTGGGGGATTATTACGCCTGGTTCCAGTCCCAGGGGGCCCGCGTGTACGTGTCCTGCGCCTGCGTCAACCTGGACGCGGTGCCGGAGGAACAGCGAAATAATGCCGCCCTGCTGGACAGCCTGCTCCGGGAGGCGGTGGACCAAATGGAGGGAGTCGCCCTCATCTCCTCGGTGGAGGACTACCTCTACCGGAACTCCGACTTTTTCGACACCAACTACCACCTGGTCACCCAGGCGGCAACGGAAAACACCGCCCTGTGGCTCCGGGACCTGCGGGCCCAGATGGAGCGGGACGGCGTGTGGGAGGGCGTATGAAGCGGCGTGTCATCAAGATTGCGGCGGCTCTGCTGCTGGCCATTCTGCCGGCGTCACTGCTGGGAACAGGCCTGTCCCTGCCCGCCTGCTATCGGGACAGCTACTACGCCCAGCTCCCCGCGCTGTACCGCCGGCTGGCGGACAGCCCGGGGAAGCGGCTCATCCTGGTGGGGGGCAGCAATGTGGCCTTCGGGGTGGACGTGGATCTTTTGGAGGATATGCTGGCCCAGTACGGTTACGAATATACGGTCTGCCCCTTCGGGCTGTATGCCGCCGTGGGAACCAGCGCCATGCTGGAGCTGTCCCAGGGACAGCTTCGGGAGGGGGATCTCGTGGTGCTGGCGGTGGAGCCCACCGGCGAGACGCTGTCCACCTACTTCGGGGCGTCGGCGTTCTGGAAGTGCGCGGAGGAGGCCCCGGAGCTGCTGGCCGCCGTCAGCCCCGCCCACCGGGCGGCGCTGGCGGGCAATTACATCGGCTTCCTTCAGGAGCGTGCGTCCATCTCGCGCAGCGGAGATTTTCCAACGCCCGACGGGGCCTACGCCAAGTCCTCTTTTGAGGAAAACGGCAATATGAGCTTCCACCGGGCGGGGAACATCATGGCTCTGGGCTGGGACACCGGCGCGTCGGTGGATCTGGCGGCGGTGTCCATCTCGCCGGACTTTGCCCGGCAGGTGAACGACTACTGCCGGAATGCCCAGAAGAGGGGGGCGGACGTGTATCTCAGCTTCAGCCCGGTGAACCGCTCCGCTCTGACCGGCGACCCGGAAGCGGGGACGGCGGCCTATTTCCGCGCCTGCCTGAGCGCGTTTGACTGCCCCGCCATCAGCGATCCCAACCGCTATATCCTGGACAGCGGCTGGTTCTATGACTCCAACTTCCACTTGAATTCCGCCGGGGCGGAGCTGCGCACCTGCCTGCTGGCGGAGGATCTGCTGGCCCAGCTGGGCTGCTATGAGGAGCTGAACTTCCCCCGTCCCGCCATGCCGGAGCCCGTGCCCCAGGAGGTGAAGGAATCCCCGGACAGCGGCTGGTTCCTCTTTTCGCCCGTAGATGAGACGGGCTCCGGGTATTTGGTGTCCGGCCTGACGGAAACGGGGCTGGCCCAGGCCAGCCTCGCCGTCCCAACCAGTTTTGAGGGCAAACCGGTGGTGGGGGTTGCCCCTCACGCTTTGGACGGCGCGGAGCGGCTGGAGGAGCTGCGCCTGCCGGAAACTGTTGAGAGCCTGCCGGACGGGGCGTTCGCGGGCTGTCCCAGCCTGACCCGCCTGGTTCTGGAACACACGGGGCGGCTGTGCCGCATCACGGAGCACGCCTTTGATGGCGCTCCCCAAATAAAGATTTACGTCCCCGCCGGCGCCTATCCCCTTTACCGGGACGGGAACGGCTGCGAAGTCAACCTGTGGTCGGCGCTGCTGGATCGGATCTTCCAGTATTGAATGGTAAAAAGCGGGCGGCTGGGGGCCGGCTCCGGGCAATAGCCAATTTGGAGCAGCATGCCAACGGCCGTTCCTCTCCATTCATTCGGACAGACAGCGATCAGCGCTGTGAAACTGGCCGCGCTTCAGAGGGGGGAAGCCCCAATTTGATCACCCCTCCCGCCCATGGGTGACGCAGGTAATCTCCTCTGTAAAAGGCTGCTTTGTGTCCGCACTGGCCCGCTTGACTCCGCACTTCCGGCACATAATGCAGTCCGGAAAATTGCATCAGCCGGACCCCAGAAAGGGTCCGGCTGACGCTGAATGAGGATGATAGAATCACCAATTTGATTTGGCGTTCTTTTCATATGGCGGGGAATCGGAGCTGCTGGCTGGCGGCGTCCTTTTTGGCGCGCTTTTTCTGGAAGAACACCAGCAGGCCGCCCCAGATCACGATGCCCGCGCTGATCACCGCTGTGCCCGTCCACAGCAGCGCCCGCCAGGCGGGCACAAGCTGCACCACCCGCGTGTCCGCGCTGGTCCCGTTCATCCCCGCGCTGTTGATGGCGGAGTACAGCACGCGGTGGGTGGCTTCGCGCATCAGGCTGACGATGGTGGGGTTCTTTGCCGCGTCGGCCAGGGAGAAGAAGCCCTCGTTGGTGTTCAGCAGCTGGTCGTTGCCCGCGTAGAGCCCGCCGTAGATGGACACGTAGCTCTTGCACACGTCGCTGCCGATGTAGTCGGACAGCACCCGGCCCACAAAGCCCCACTCGCCGCGCAGCACCCCGGTCAGCAGCTCCTTGGACGCGCCGGTCCAGGTGCCGCCGATCCGGTTGTAGGAGGACATGATGGCGGTGCAGGCCCCCTCATTGCAGTTCTGGAGGGCGATCTCAAAGGGGCGCAGGTAGATCTCCCGCAGGGACTGCTCGTGCCCAAAGACGCACAGGCCGTTGCGGTTGGACTCCTGGTCGTTGAAGGCGAAGTGCTTCAGGAAGCAGACAAGGCCCTTGTCATACACCTTGTTGATGACCCGGGCGGCCATCAGCCCGCTCATGACGGAATCCTCGCCGTAATACTCGTAGTTCCGCCCGGAGAACGGGGTGCGGTGGATGTTGACGGCGGGGGCGTACCAGCCCGCGATCTGGCGGTTGGTGCTGGTGGCGTGGAGGCCGTCCTCCCCCACCAGGGTGCCGAACTTCTCGCACAGCTTCTTGTTGAAGGTGGCGCCCAGGGTGGCCTCGGAGGGGTAGGACATACAGGTGGTGCCGCCGCCGATCAGCGTGGCGGAGATGCCCGCGGGGCCGTCCTGGTCGCCGATGGCGTTGAAGGCGATGCTGGGGATGGCGGAGGTGCGGTAGCCGCCCACCCGCAGGAAGTACTGCATCTCATCAAAGCTGATCCGGTCCAGCAGCTCCTCCCACATGGGATCGTCGTAGGTCTTGCCCATCAGCTGCACGGCGGTCACGTCCCCGTCGCCGCCCAGGGTGGGCATCTTGGCGCCGGCGTCCACCGGGACGTCAGCCGCCTCCCAGTACTTCTCCTGGTCCACGATGGTCTGGTTGACGGCCAGCTCCTGGGTGGTGGGGAAGGTGCCCGTCCAGTCGCTGCGGGTCAGGTAGGTGATCTCATAGCCGATGTTGTTCAGGTCCGCAAAGGCGAACTGATTTTTCACAGGGCTGCCGGTCTGGGTGGACACCTTGTAGGTCTCCGTGTCCTCCGCCACGGCGTCCTTCTGGGCCAGGGGGCTGGCGGACAGCTCCGTCCTGCCCTCCTTGGCGGCCAGGATGTCGTTGACGGCGTCGTGGGCGTTGAAGGCCGCGGTGAAGTAGTAGTCGCCGCCCTGCACCACATAGCCGCCCTCGCCGGCCGCGTTGTAGGCCTTCAGGTACTCCCTGGGGACGGTGACGGTGAGAGTCTCGTCCGCGCCGGGCTCCAGGATGCCGGTCTTTTCAAACTCCACCAGCTCCACCGCCGCCCGCTCGACGCCGCTGCCGGGGAGATAGGGGGCGTTCATGTAGAACTGCACCGAGCTCTTGCCCGCCGTGCCGCCCACGTTGGCCACCTTGACGGACAGGGTGTAATCCCCGCTGTCCGCCTTGGCCATCTGGAAGTCGCTGAGGGCGAAGTCCGTGTAGGACCTGCCGTAGCCGAAGGGGTACTGTACGGTGGTGTCATAGTCGAAATCGCCCGCGTTCCCCTGGCCCGTCACCTTGTCATAGTACCGGGTCTCGTAGTACTTGTACCCGACGTAGATCCCCTCCTGGTAGACCACGTAGTCGTTGTACTGCTCGCCCAGGCTGAAGTCCTGGAAATTGGTAAAGGACATCTTGCCCATGTTTTTGGTGGCCGGGGCGGACAGCGCGTCGTAGGCCCAGGTGTCCACCAGGCGGCCGGAGGGGTTGACCTCCCCCGTCAGCACCTTGGGGATAGCCGGAAGTCCGGCCTGGCCCGCCGTGCTGATCATGAGCACCGCGTCGATGCCGTACTCCGGGTTGGACAGCCAGTCCAGCTCCATGGGGTTGGACGTGTTGATGATGACGATGTGCTTGCCGAAGTTCTGGCTGCCCACCTCGGTGAGCAGGGCCTTCTCGTTGGTGGTCAGCTGCAGAATGTGCTCGTTGCCCTCGTCCACCGACTGCTCATAGTATTTGTAGTGGGGCAGGTCCGCGCCCTCGCCGCCGATCCGGGCGATGACGGTGACGGCCACGTCGTCCGCCCCGGCGTTGGCGTAGGAGTTCTTTGCCTCGGCGCTGAAGTCGGCGGGATTGGTGTCCTTCACCAGCCAGGAGCCGGTGGTCAGGCCCTGCCGCTCCTGCTCATAGCTGCGCTGGTCGTAGCGGTAGCGGCTGTAGTAGAAGTCCCACAGGGTGGTGTTCACCTTGAAGCCGGCCTCCGCGAAGACGTCCTTCAGCCGCAGGGCGGAGCTGTCGTCGATGGAGCCGGAGCCCACGCCGCCGTTGATGAAGTCAAAGCTGGACATGGAGAAGAAGTGGACGCTGCGCTCGTTGTCCCGCAGGGGAAGCGCCTTTGAGCCGTCCTCCATGTCGTTGTTCTCCAGCAGCACGATGCCCTCGGACACGATCTCCTCGCACAGCTTCTTGCCCTGCTTGACCAGCTGCTGCTCGGAGAGCTCCGGCTTGTAGTAGACGGCCTCGTCCCCTGCCTCGCCGCCCACGATCTCCGTCATGGGCTGGTTCAGGTAGGTGGAAATGATGGATTTATACGTGGTGGTCACCACGTTGGCCGCGATCATGGCTACAACTAAAATGATGGACACGACGCCCCAAATGATGAAACCCAGTTTTCCCTTTTTCTTCACAACAATCACCTCATTACGATACGGCGTTCTGTCACTTCCGCCCGGGGACGAGATCGTTCAGCTCCAGGTAATTGCCCAGCGCCTCATAGGCCATCAGCTTCTGCTTGACGGGGGTGGTGCCCATCATGTCGAAGGCGTGGAGCGCGTTGGACACCAGCACCAGCGTGGACTGGGTGTCGCCGTAGGGGGAGGTCAGCTGGTTGATGGCGTTGTAGGACCAGGAGGGGTCCACCGTGGTGTCGGCGGAGCCGGTGACGATGAGCACGCTGTTGCTGTAGCCCTTGATCATGTCGTAGATGGTGATGGCGCCGATGGACTCGTCATACTTGCCCCACTCGTAGCAGTCCTTGATGTAGTCCGGGCCGATGTTGGCGCCCATGATGAAGATACGGCCGCTCTCCGGGTCGATGGCCTTCTCCATGTCCTCCAGGGTGGGGTACTGGGCGTGCATATCGTTGACAAAGCTCAGGGCGGGGTAGATGAGCACCAGGCCGGCGATGTCGCTGCCCAGGCCCTCGTCCTCGCGCCGCTTTTCCCGCTGCGCCGCCACCAGGGCGCTGACAACGCCGCCCTGGCTCTGGCCCATCAGGCAGATGTAGTCGGTGTTGATGAAGTCCAGCTCCTTGATCTGGTCGATGACCAGGTCCAGATCCTCCACCTCGGTCTTGACGGACATATGGTCCCAGAAGCCGCCGTACTCGTCCCAGGGCTCCGCGCCCTTCAGGCCGCTGCGCACGCCCCGGCTGTAGTTCTCCTTCTGGCCGGGGGCGCCGCCCACAAAGTCAAAGGTGTAGGCGATGTAGCCCTTCTCGCACCAGGTGTTGGCCCAGTGGGCGGAGAGGTAGCCGTTGCTGTTGGTGTTGTAGCCGTGGCACTCGATGGCCACGGGGAAGGTCCGGCCCTCGGGGTTCTCCAGCCACTGGGGGTTGAAGGTCAGGGGCACCTGGAACATCCCGTAAATGTTGTAGACCTGCCCGTCGGACTTGGTGATCTCCAGATTATGTACGATGTTGTAGAACCGGCTGGTATCCTTTGCGTCCTCGTTCTGAGGGTCGTTCATGCGGATGAAGCCGTCCTCCCAGTACTTGTTCTCGGCGGTGTCGCTGCCGGTGACCTCCGCCACCTCGACGCCGAATTTCTCCTTGTTCATCTGCTTGGCCAGCTCGTAGGTCATCAGGAAGCCGTCCCCCTCGCCGCCGGGGGCGCTTTCCTGTCCGGGCTTGCCGCCCGTGCCGGAGTTGCAGGCGCACAGCGACAACGCCAGCGCCGCGGTGAGGACGGCGGCGGCCATCCTGCGGCCAAACTTTGAGAATTTTGTTTTTCTTTTCATCCTTTGGAGCTCCTCCCAAAATTATTTGCAATCACCCGACTGCATATGGCGATCATAGCACAAACTTTTTGTGTGGCTCCAAAATTGCGATAAACTGCCGAATATCCGCGAAAACTTGCCGCAAAAAAACGGGCCCGGCAAAGCCGAGCCCGTTTTCTTCCAAATTCAAATTTATCGGGTAAATCCTCTCGAAACCCTGATATATCAAGGTTTTCCGCTGATTAAATGTTCAAACCTTATGTAATTTCCCTTGTTTTTGCCCTTATGGGCTGAAACAAGGGAAATTTTTTACTCCCCGCAGACTACCTTATCCAGCAGTCGGGCGGAGGTGCGTTTGGCCTCCCTTGTGGCGTGGGCATAAATGTTCATCGTGGTACTGACATCCGCGTGGCCCAGCAGCTCCTGCACGTCCTTGGGAGCCGCCCCATTGGACAAGAGGTTGCTTGTGAATGTGTGACGGAGCATATGGAAATGGAAGTCCTCTAACCCCGCCACTTTCTTCTTCGCCTGACGGCACATGATACTCACCGTCCCCGGCGTCTCAATGGCCCCGTCAGGGCGTAGACAGACAAAGAACAGCTCCCTATATTCCTGCGGCACCTCCGCCGTCCTGGGCAGGGTGTAGACCTCGTAATAGGCCCGGTCTTTCTCCTTGACCCCAACGTAGTAATTGAGGCTGTAAAGCTCCCCATAGCGCAGACGGTTTTTGCTCTGTTCCCTCTTAGCCGCTTTGAGAATCGCCGCCAGCGTGTCGCAGAAATCTACGGTGCGGACTTTCTTCCGCTTGGTGGCCCCAATCTCCGTCTTGTGCCTCGCCCCGTTGTAGCGGATACTCCGCCGCACCGTGAGATACTGCTCGTCCAGGTTGATGTCCTGCCAGGTGAGAGCGCAGACCTCCCCGATACGGAGCCCGGTGTAGTAGGCAATCTGGATGGGTAGCAGGGCAGGATTGTCCTTCTTTTTCAGAAAGTCCTCCAACGCCCTGAACTGCTCATGGGTGAGGGTGGGTACAGCCGGGGCGTCCCCGTCCTCCTGGGAAAACAGCTCGTATTCCTCTTTCTTCCCCCGCCAGACCACATACTGCATGGGGTTGAAGCTGATGAGCCGCTTGGGGAACACCGCAAAGCGGAACGCCCCTTGCAGGACTGCCGAATACTGCCGTAAGTA
>ERZ808040.1153-NODE-1153-length-18895-cov-5.097619_pt1 | contig 18895 bp, 12 predicted proteins | sample MGYA00380191_ERZ808040 | MGnify/ENA primary metagenome ERZ808040 (study PRJEB31490, sample SAMN06133395) | mouse gut metagenome | isolation source: J6 | host: mice | place: China: Chengdu | collected 2015-05 ...
GGCATTTACTGCGGGATTGGCTGTCTGGTTCAGCAGAATATCAAGACAATGCTGATCAGCATCGTGCGGCCGTTCAAGGATTCCCCGGCGGCGAAGGCGGGCATCCGGGCGGGGGATATCGTCTACAAGGTAGACGGCGAGGATGTCAGCGGTCAGGATATCAATCTTGTTGTTTCAAAGATGAAGGGTGAGGCGGGCACGAAAGTCATGATCACAGTCTACCGTGAGAGTACAGGGGAATTCCTTGACATGGAAGTCACGCGTGATTTCGTGGAGGTAGATACCGTATCGAGCGAGCGGTTGACGCAGGATGGGCACAAGCTCGGACTCATCACGGTGCTGGAATTTGATGAGCCTACATCCAAACAGTTTTCCAGTGCATTCAAGGAGCTTACGGATTGGGGCGCGGAAGGTATCGTCATTGACTTGCGCGACAATCCGGGCGGTTTGCTTGACGCGGTGACAGAGATGCTTGACCCGCTGCTTCCGGAAGGGCTTACGGTTTATATGCAGGATAAATACGGCACCCGGGAGGACTATGAATCGGATGCGGCATGTGTGGATATCCCGATGGCAGTGATCGTGAACGGCAACAGCGCGAGCGCGTCCGAGATTTTTGCCGGGGCGGTGCAGGATTACGGTGTGGCGACAATCGTCGGGACACAGAGTTACGGCAAGGGGATTGTGCAGTCAATCGTTCCGATCGGGGACGGTTCAGCGGTTAAACTTACAATCGCGGATTATTATACGCCGAAGGGGCGCAACATCCACGGGGTCGGCATAACGCCGGATATCGTGGTGGAACCGGCAGAGCGTGAGGGGAGTGAACCGATCACACATGAGGAGGATACACAGTTTATGTCGGCAGTGGAGGAAGTGCTGCGGCAGATCAATGTGGAAGGGAAGTAAAGAGGAGCAGGGTGCCCCTTTTCACACGGCAGTTGCTCCGTTCATGGAGGAGGAACCGGCAGAACGGTTGTTCCGCGCTCGTGGGGAGCGGGGAAGTCTGAGCGGTGCTTTCCGGCTAAGCTGTTCCGGCTGCCCCGGGTGCGGGTCGCCAACTCCGTACAGTTGCTGGCTGGGCAGGTGGCTGCCCAGTACGTATGGGGTATAAGAGAGGCCGGGTCTCGTTTGGTGAATTTCCGTTTGGGCTAAGTTTTGGGCGGCGGATTCGGGATGATGTGTGCCGCTTATAAAAAAGATTAGAAGTTCCTATGAAAAAAGGCAGGACAAATGCCGTGATTTATGTTAGAATAAAAGCGTTGCGGGCAGCGGGGATAAAAGGTGGCAAGGGGAGTGTTTCTGCCCGTCTGCCAAAACTATGAGAATGATGGAGGATGATCATGGACTACAAAAATGCAGGAGTTGACATTGAGGCGGGCTACAAAGCTGTGGAGCTGATGAAAAAGCATGTGCAGCAGACCATGCGCGATGAGGTTGTGGGCGGTCTTGGCGGTTTTTCCGGCGCGTTTTCCCTTAAGGGGTACATGGGGATGGAGGAGCCGACACTGGTTTCCGGAACCGACGGCGTGGGGACGAAATTGAAGCTGGCGTTTCTTCTGGATCAGCATGATACAATCGGCATCGACTGTGTAGCGATGTGTGTGAATGACATTGCATGTGCGGGCGGTGAGCCGTTATTCTTCCTTGATTATATTGCATGCGGAAAGAACGATCCGGAGAAGATCGCGACGATCGTTTCCGGTGTGGCGGAGGGCTGCAAGCAGGCAGGCGCGGCATTGATCGGCGGCGAGACCGCGGAAATGCCGGGATTTTATCCGGTGGATGAGTATGACCTGGCAGGTTTTGCGGTCGGCATCGTTGACCAGAAAAAACTGATCACCGGGCAGGATTTAAAGGCGGGTGACGTAGTGGTCGGCATTGCGTCCTCCGGCATCCACAGTAACGGCTACTCCCTTGTGCGCAAAGTGTTCCCTATGAACAGGGAAAAACTTGAAATATATTTTGAGTCGCTCGGCCAGACGCTTGGCGCGGCGCTCCTGACACCGACCAAGATTTACGTGAAGGCATTAAAATCTTTGAAGGAGGGCGGGATTACGGTGAAGGCATGCAGCCATATCACGGGCGGCGGCTTTTATGAAAATATTCCAAGGATGCTGAAGGACGGCGTGAGGGCGGCCATCAGGAAGGACAGCTACCCGATTCCGCCGATTTTTGGAATGCTTTCGGTGGACGGCAACATTGAGGAAAAGATGATGTACAATACATACAATATGGGAATCGGCATGATGCTCTGTGTGGATGCAGACAAAGCGGACGAAACGGTGCGCCGGATCACGGCGGCGGGCGAAAAAGCCTATATTGTCGGCGAGATTGAGAACGGTGAGAGGGGTATCCGCTTATGCTGAGGGTCGTGGTGATGGTTTCGGGCGGCGGCACGAATCTGCAGGCCATCCTTGACGCGATGAAGGACGGGAAGATTACAAACGCGGAGATTTCCGGCGTGATCAGCAACAAGAAGGATGCCTACGCACTGACAAGGGCGGAGGGCGCGGGAATCCCGGCGGTCTGCGTATCGCCAAAGGATTATGCGCAGCGGGAGGATTTCAATGAAGCATTGCTTGCGGCAGTGGATTCGTTCGCCCCGGATCTGGTGGTGCTCGCGGGGTTTCTGGTGATCCTGCCGGAGCTTTTGGTGAAAAACTACAAAAACCGGATGATCAATATCCATCCGGCATTGCTCCCGTCTTTTGGGGGGAAGGGGTATTACGGGCTCCGTGTGCATGAGGAGGTGCTTGCCCGCGGCTGCAAGGTGACGGGGGCGACCGTCCATTTTGTGGACGAGGGCTGTGATTCCGGCCCGATCCTTCTGCAGAAAGCCGTGGAGGTAAAACACAGCGATACACCGGAAGTACTGCAGCGGCGCGTGATGGAGGAAGCCGAGTGGCAGATCCTGCCGCGGGCGATTGATCTGATCTCGAACGGGAAGGTTGTGTTTGAGGACGGGCGTGTTTTTGCAAAGGATATGTAGAGCATCGGAAGACGGGAGCGGGATATGCATTGGATTTTTGTTGTTTTACGGCAGGAATCCTGTATATCCTGTCGTTGGAAAAATTTTTTCTTGTCAAGCAGGCATTGTAATGACAGAGGGCAAAAAAGAAAAAGAGAAAAGAAATGATATTTATTGAAAAAAACGGGAAGTATGCTATTATTAAAGAAAAAGGTTTTGTGCAGAGGAGAGGAAAATGATTGTAAGGCAGACGAATTTGAATTTAGTCTATCCTAAGATAACGGAATATAGAAAGAAAATAGTGCTTAATGAGGATGTACTAAGTGAGCATTTTATGCCGCCGATGATATTGCCTGTACCGGAGCAAATGCAAGATGAAGTGTCGAGGGTGCTTGTGCAAACGAAAAACGGCCACTCTGTTTTGAATATTGCGCTTTCAGTAGCTTCCTTTGCGACAAACTATGATGGAGATTTTGTGAACAATTGGACAAAATGCAGGGATTATTTGAATGCCAGATGCACAAGTGTTTATGATATCACAAGCAAGCTGACGGATGGGAAAATCATATTTACCGGTTTGATAACGGATATTGAGATTGACGATTGCAAGCAAAAAGGGGTCGAAAGGTTAAAATCAAGCTTGCTGAAGGAAAATGCGGGCAGACTGGGAGATCCTTATGATCTTGCATGTAAGTTGACCTACGTCCATAAGGAAAGATATTATATCAATATAACACTTGAAAACATGAGAGAGTTTGATATTGCGGTAAATGGGAACGGAAGGGAATATATTATAGGGGAGAAGAAGCATACGATATCCGCTTCCGTTGATGTTAATGACCGGTATGCCGCAAATTATATACCGGATTATTGTTCCGACAAAGCGGCTTTTGATGAGATCATGGAAATTGCAAGTGATATCATAAATAATAAATTGTTAAAATTAGTAGAGAAAGGGGAGTTTGAAAATGACGAATCGAAAAAATGAAACTTTAGGTGTAAAATCCTTGGTTACTTTGGCTACGATGTCAATTCTGAGCCTGACAACTGCCGGGAATGCAACCAGCGTGGCACATGCTCCCTTGCCGGTGATAGGAACTGCTGTCCTGAATCATAGTATGCGGAACGAAACCTTGATGCCGATTATCGTGGAGGACAAAAAAGGAACAGCCTATGACCAGGCAAAAGAATTATTTGTTGGAAAGATGCGTGCTTTTACGGAATCGGAAGCAGAAACCTACCAAAAAGCTTTGGAAAAAATATACAAACCAACAGGAGTTAATATTTTTGACTTATGTTAAATGAGTTTATTGATTTTACACAATCGCTATTTCCCTCCATCAGTCCCTATGTGAAAGCTCAGACGCAGGACGCAATCCGGCAGTTTGCGCTAAGTGGAAGAAAAATAAATTTAATGAATTATACAACGTATGATTTCTTGGCGCAGGGGGACATACTGGAGGGGATTCCGTTTACAAGGCTTGACGGGAATGGAAATCTGGCAGCGCAAAGAGGGAAAGGGATGCTAATTTCCAATACCTGCAGCGCCGATCATGATGATGAGATTGTAATTGCACCATTTTTGCGGATAGAGGATCTTGGATTGGATAAGAGGGATATTGTCAATAATTTGCATTATCGGCTGTTTTATCTGCCGGATCCGCGGTATGAAGAGATGGTTGTTGACTTTAGTCTTATGAACACTTTTAATAAAAATGCCCTGAACCACCAGATGGAGGTGGGCAAAATCAAAAAAGAAGCATCGCTGAATCAGCTTGGGTTTTATCTTCTGATAGCGAAACTGACAATATGCTTTATGCGCCCGGAGGATGAGAAAGTGCAGGCGGACCGGCGGGAGAACTACATAACACAACACGGAATCTAAAACAGAAAAAAGGAGAGCGGATTATGAAAGTTTTAATCGTTGGCAGCGGCGGCAGGGAGCACGCCATCGCCTGGAAGATCGCGAAGAGCCCTAGGGTCGAGAAAATCTACTGCGCGCCGGGCAACGCCGGAATCGCGCAGATTGCGGAATGTGTGCCGATCGGGGCGATGGAATTCGAGAAGCTTGCGGATTTTGCAAAAGAACAGGAGATCGGGCTCACCGTGATCGGCATGGACGAGCCTCTTGTGGGCGGTATCGTCGATGTTTTTGAGCAGCGGGGGCTGCGGGTTTTTGGACCGAGAAAGGATACGGCGGTTATCGAGGGCTCCAAGGTCTTTTCCAAAAACCTGATGAAGAAATACGGCATCCCGACGGGGGCGTATGAGACATTTTCTGATGCGGGCGCGGCGGTGAAGTACCTTGAGACCTCAAAGTACCCGATCGTGGTAAAAGCAGACGGCCTGGCGCTCGGCAAGGGAGCTTTGATCTGCAACAATTTTGAGGAGGCAAGGGATGCCGTGCGCACGCTGATGCTTGACAAGCAGTTCGGTGCCTCGGGCGACCAGGTCGTGATCGAAGAATTTCTGACGGGGCGTGAGGTTTCGGTGCTCTGCTTCTGTGATGGTACGACGATCAAAACGATGACGAGCGCCCAGGACCACAAGCGCGCAAAAGACGGGGATGAGGGCTTAAATACCGGCGGCATGGGGACTTTCTCGCCAACCCCGTTCTATACAAAAGAGGTGGATGAATTCTGCAAAAAGTATGTCTACCAGCCGACAATGGACGCGATGAAGAAGGAAGGGCGCGATTTTAAGGGGATTCTTTTTGTTGGCCTGATCTTAACGCCGGATGGCCCTAGGGTGCTTGAATACAACGCGCGCTTTGGCGACCCGGAGACGCAGGTCGTGCTGCCGCGTATGAAAAATGATATCGTGGAGGTCTTTGAGGCCTGCATTGACGGAAAACTTGATACCATTGATTTGCAGTTTGAGGATAACGCCGCCGTCTGTGTGATCTTAGCTTCCGGCGGTTACCCGGAGAAGTATGAGAAAGGCTTTGGCATCACGGGGCTGGATGCCTTTGACGGAAAGGAAGATTATTTTTGTTTCCATGCCGGGTCAAAATTCGGTGCGGACGGGAAAATCGTCACGAACGGCGGGCGTGTGCTCGGTGTGACGGCGCTTGGCAAAGATTTGAAAGAGGCGCGGGCGAACGCGTATGCGGCGGCGGAATGGGTGGATTTCGACAATAAATATATGCGCCATGACATCGGCAAGGCGATCGACGAGGCATAGGCAAAAGCGGAATCGGGCAGGGAGCGCTTTTCTTCCCGCGCAACGCGCAGTCCGTACCACAGGACGGTATATAAAGAGAAAGCCGGAGGCATAAAATGTGCCGTCCGGTTTTCTACTTAATTATACATGGTAAAAAAAGGAAATCAAAAAAACTGCCAAAATTATCTTGACAGTTTGACAGGAACGTGTTAGTATGAAAAATGCGCTATTATGGTGCTTTCTATATCCACCTAGATATATTATATCACAGTATGGGAAAAATGCAAATGGTTTTTCAAAAATATCAAAAAAAATGTGGGAATTCCACAAGATATTGATGAGAAAGTGTTTGCATATCCTCTATTTTGTATGGTATATTTTTCAGTGGGATAGTTGAAGCGAGATTTTATTTCATATCAAGGGGTGAAACGTCAATGGATAAAAACAGGATACGTCCAATCAAGGTTGGCAGCAAGGGCATACGGATGAGCTACTCCAAGCAGAAGGAAGTGCTTGAGATGCCGAATCTCATTGAGGTTCAGAAAAATTCCTACCAGTGGCTTCTGAAAGAGGGGCTGAATGAAGCTTTCCGTGATATCTCTCCGATCACGGATTACAGCGGAAAGCTCAGTTTGGAATTTACTGGCTTCCAGCTTTGCGAGGAGGATGCAAAATACTCGATCGAGCAGTGCAAGGAGCGTGATGCGACCTACGCTGCCCCGCTGAAGGTAAAAGTGCGCCTTCATAACAGAGAAAATGACGAGATCAATGAGCACGACATTTTCATGGGCGACCTGCCGCTTATGACGGAGACAGGCACTTTCGTCATCAACGGAGCCGAGCGTGTCATTGTCAGCCAGTTAGTACGTTCCCCTGGTATTTACTATACGATCGGTCATGACAAGATCGGAAAGACCCTCTACTCATGTACCGTGATCCCGAACCGCGGCGCGTGGTTGGAGTATGAGACGGATTCCAACGATATATTCTATGTGCGTGTTGACCGGAACCGCAAGGTGCCGATCACGGTGCTCTTGCGCGCGCTTGGCATCGGGACGAACGAGCAGATCAAGGACATGTTCGGCGAGGAGCCGAAGATCATGGCGAGCTTTACGAAGGATCCGTCGGATAATTATCAGGACGGTCTGTTAGAGCTGTACAAAAAGCTGCGTCCGGGCGAGCCGCTTTCCGTGGAGAGTGCGGAGTCGCTCGTCAACTCGATGTTTTTTGACCCGAGGCGCTATGATTTAGCGAAAGTCGGGCGTTATAAGTTTAATAAAAAGCTGGCGTTAAAGAACCGTGTGGTCGGACTGACTTTGGCGGAGGATGCGGTAGACCGCACGACAGGTGAGGTGGTTGAGGCAGGGACGGTGATCACGGAGGAGATTGCGGTCCAGCTTCAGAATGCCGCACTGCCATATATTATTGTACAGACAGAAGAGCGTAATGTTAAAGTATTGACCAACCTTATGGTTGACTTAAACGCCTATGTGGACTGTGACAAGGCGGAGCTTGGCATTACTGAGGATGTATATTATCCGGTGCTCGCGGGGATTTTGCGCGACAATGAGAATATTGAGGATATCAAGGCGGCGGTCAAGCGCGATGTGAGCGACCTGATCCCAAAGCATATTACGCGTGAGGACATTTTTGCGTCGGTCAATTACAATATGCATCTGGAGTATGGTATCGGCAACCAGGACGATATTGACCACCTCGGCAACCGCCGTATCCGTGCGGTCGGTGAGCTGCTGCAGAACCAGTACCGCATCGGGTTGTCAAGGCTTGAGCGCGTGGTGCGTGAGCGCATGACGACGCAGGACTTAGAGGGTATCAGCCCGCAGTCCCTCATCAATATCAAACCGGTGACGGCAGCGGTGAAGGAGTTCTTCGGAAGCTCCCAGCTCTCACAGTTCATGGACCAGAATAACCCGCTCAGCGAGCTGACGAACATCCGCCGTCTCTCGGCGCTTGGTCCTGGCGGTCTCTCGCGTGACCGCGCCGGTTTCGAGGTCCGCGATGTCCACTATACGCACTATGGCAGAATGTGCCCGATCGAGACACCGGAAGGTCCGAACATCGGTCTGATCAACTCCCTCGCATCCTATGCGAGGATTAATCAGTATGGTTTTGTTGAGGCACCATACCGCAAAGTGGATAAATCTGACCCGAAAAATCCGCGTGTCACGGACGAGGTTATTTATCTGACCGCGGATGAGGAGGACAAATATATTGTAGCACAGGCGAACGAGCGCCTTGACGAGAACGGATATTTTGTCAACAACAATGTATCCGGACGTTTCCGCACGGAGACTTCCCTGTTCCAGAAGAGCAAGGTGGATCTGATGGACGTATCGCCGCGCATGGTATTCTCCGTGGCGACTGCCATGATCCCGTTTTTGCAGAACGATGACGCGAACCGCGCCCTCATGGGTTCGAATATGCAGCGCCAGGCCGTTCCGCTTCTGTTTACCGAATCCCCGGTGGTAGGCACCGGCATGGAGACGAAGACGGCGGTGGACTCCGGCGCGTGTGTTGTCGCAAAGCGCGGCGGTATGGTTGAACTTTCAACCTCGTGCAAGATCGTGATCCGCACGGACGACAAGGATCGGGACGAGTACCGGCTTACAAAATTTACCAGGAGCAATCAGGGGACTTCCATCAACCAGCGCCCGATCGTGACGAAGGGTGACCGTGTGGAGGCGGGGCAGATCATCGCCGACGGTCCATCGACTTCCGGCGGCGAGCTTGCGCTTGGAAAGAACCCGCTGATCGGCTTTATGACATGGGAAGGTTACAATTATGAGGATGCCGTCCTGCTTTCCGAGCGTCTGGTACAGCAGGATGTCTACACTTCGATCCATATCGAGGAATATGAGGCGGAGGCGCGCGATACCAAACTCGGGCCGGAGGAAATCACACGCGACGTTCCGGGTGTCGGCGACGAAGCCCTGAAGGATCTTGACGAGCGCGGCATCATCCGCATCGGTGCGGAAGTCCGTGCCGGGGATATCTTAGTTGGCAAGGTGACACCGAAGGGCGAGACCGAGCTTACCGCGGAGGAGCGGCTTTTGCGCGCAATCTTCGGCGAGAAGGCGAGGGAGGTGCGCGATACTTCACTGCGCGTCCCGCACGGTGAGTACGGGATTATCGTGGACGCGAAAGTATTTACCCATGAGAACGGCGACGAGCTGCCTCCGGGTGTCAATGAGACCGTCCGCGTTTACATCGCACAGAAAAGAAAGATCCAGGTGGGCGATAAGATGGCAGGCCGCCACGGGAATAAGGGTGTTGTATCCCGCGTGCTTCCGGTGGAAGATATGCCGTTTTTGCCGAACGGCCGCCCGCTCGATATCGTGCTGAACCCACTCGGCGTACCGTCCCGTATGAACATCGGACAGGTGCTTGAAATCCACTTAAGCCTTGCGGCAAACGTACTCGGCTTTAAGGTTTCGACCCCGATCTTTGACGGCGCGAACGAGAACGATATCATGGATACTTTGGAGATGGCGAACGACTATGTCAATACGCCGCTTGAAGACTTTGAAAAGAAATACAAGGATATTCTTGACCCAGGGGTAATGGAATTTCTTTTGACTAACCAGGAATACCGCAAAGAATGGGAAGGTGTCCCGATCAACCGCGACGGAAAGGTAAGGCTGCGCGACGGGCGTACCGGGGAATATTTCGACGGTGCGGTTACGATTGGCTTCATGCATTACTTAAAGCTTCATCATCTGGTGGACGATAAGATCCATGCGCGCTCCACCGGTCCTTATTCCCTTGTGACCCAGCAGCCGCTCGGCGGTAAGGCACAGTTTGGCGGACAGCGTTTCGGGGAGATGGAGGTTTGGGCTCTGGAGGCTTACGGCGCGGCGCATATTTTGCAGGAAATCCTGACCGTGAAGTCGGACGATGTGACCGGACGTGTCAAGACCTACGAAGCGATTATCAAGGGCGAGAATATTTCTGAGCCGGGCATTCCGGAATCTTTCAAGGTGCTGCTGAAAGAGCTGCAGTCCTTGGCGCTCGATGTTACCGTGCTCGACGAAAACGGCGAGGAAGTCCGCATGACGGAGAACATCGACTACGGTGATACAGAGCTGACACCGCTCATCGAGGGGGACGACAATTTCCATTACGATGACGGCTATGAGGATGCGGGCTACCGCGAGGTCAATGTGGAGGACGGTGAGATGTTCGACGCGTTTGAGGAAGACAGTATGGATTTCAAGGATGTGGATGTCGATGAGGAGTTCGAAGAGTAAGGAAACCGTTTCAGTGTTTGACCAAAACTGTGAAAGAGTGAACGGAAGGGGTGCCATAAATGTCCTACGATATAGAAAATGAAAACGTGAAGGAGATCACGTACGATAAAATTAAGATAGGTCTTGCTTCGCCGGAGAAGATCCGCGAGTGGTCAAGGGGCGAGGTGAAAAAGCCGGAGACGATCAATTACAGGACGCTGAAACCGGAAAAGGACGGTTTGTTCTGTGAGAAGATTTTTGGGCCGAGCAAGGACTGGGAGTGCCACTGCGGGAAGTATAAGAAGATCCGCTACAAGGGCGTTGTCTGTGACCGCTGTGGTGTTGAGGTGACGAAAGCGAGTGTGCGCCGTGAGAGGATGGGGCATATTGAGCTGGCGGCACCGGTATCCCATATTTGGTATTTTAAAGGCATCCCGAGCCGTATGGGGCTGATCCTTGACCTTTCGCCGAGGGTGCTTGAGAAGGTACTTTATTTTGCGAGCTATATCGTGCTTGACAAGGGGAATACGGATCTCCAGTACAAGCAGATCCTGACGGACAAGGAATTCCGTGAGGCATATGACAAATGGGGCAATGCATTCCGTGCCGGCATGGGAGCAGAGTCCATCATGGAGCTTTTGCAGGCGATCGACCTGGAAAAGGAGTCCGCGGAGTTAAAGAAAGGTCTGAGGGAATCTTCCGGCCAGAAAAGGGCGCGCATCATCAAGAGGCTTGAGGTGGTCGAGGCGTTCCGCGAGTCCGGGAACAAGCCGGAGTGGATGATCATGACCGTGATCCCGGTGATCCCGCCGGATATCCGCCCGATGGTACAGCTCGACGGCGGCCGCTTTGCGACCTCGGACATGAACGATCTGTACCGCCGCATCATCAACCGCAACAACCGCTTAAAGAGGCTTTTGGAGCTTGGTGCGCCGGATATCATCGTGCGCAATGAGAAGAGGATGTTACAGGAGGCGGTCGATGCCCTGATCGACAACGGAAGGCGCGGCAGGCCGGTCACCGGTCCCGGCAACCGCCCGTTAAAATCCCTCTCCGATATGCTGAAAGGCAAACAGGGGCGTTTCCGCCAGAATTTGCTCGGGAAGCGTGTCGATTATTCCGGCCGTTCGGTTATCGTCGTCGGCCCGGAGCTTAAGATTTATCAGTGCGGCCTGCCGAAGGAGATGGCGATCGAACTCTTCAAACCGTTTGTCATGAAGGAACTTGTGGCAAAGAACACCGCACACAATATAAAATCCGCGAAGAAGATGGTGGAGCGCCTCCAGCCGGAGGTCTGGGATATCCTTGAGGATGTCATCCGCGAGCATCCGGTCATGTTAAACCGCGCGCCTACGCTGCACCGTCTGGGTATTCAGGCATTTGAGCCGGTGCTTGTCGAGGGCAAGGCCATCAAGCTGCACCCGCTCGTTTGTACCGCGTTCAACGCCGATTTCGACGGCGACCAGATGGCAGTGCATCTCCCGCTTTCCGTGGAAGCGCAGGCGGAATGCCGTTTCCTTTTGCTCTCGCCGAACAACCTCCTAAAGCCGTCCGACGGCGGTCCGGTTGCCGTTCCTTCGCAGGATATGGTACTTGGTATCTATTATCTGACAATGGGCAAGATGGTGGATCACTCGTACAACAAGGAACTGAGTGACAGCCTCACGAAGGTATATACGAATCTTGATGAGATCCGTGAGGACCTGACCGCGAGCTATCTTGCCGTGCAGGCAGGCAAGGCGGAGCGTGAGGGGATGTTTGATGAGGACAGCTACATCAAATATCTTGTGGATGAGAAGACCGGGCGCACGATCGTGTGCAGGCCGAGCGACCTCCTCGGGCATTATTACGAGGATACAAACACCGCGCTGCTCGCCCATATGAACGGCGCGATCACGCTGCATCAGAAGATCAAGGTGAAGCGCAGTGGTGTAAAGCCGGACGGGACACCGGTTGAGAAGATTCTTGAGACGACGCTCGGAAGGCTGCTCTTCAACGAGATTATCCCGCAGGATCTTGGCTTTGTTGACCGCAGCAAGGAGGAGAATATCTTAGCGCTTGAGGTTGACTTCCATGTCGGCAAGAAGCAGTTAAAGAAGATCCTTGAGAAATGTATCAATACCCACGGCGCGACGACGACAGCGGAAACGCTTGACGCGATCAAGGCGATGGGCTACAAATATTCCACGCTCGCGGCAATGACCGTATCCATCTCCGATATGACCGTGCCTGCGGCAAAGCAGGAGATCATCGATGAGGCGGAGGAGACGGTTGACCGCATCGCGCGCAATTTCCGCCGCGGCCTTATGACGGAAGAGGAGCGCTACAAAGCCGTGATCGAAACCTGGAAGGAAGCAGATGACGAGATTACGCGCAAGCTGCTTTCCGGTCTTGACAAATACAATAACATTTATATGATGGCAGACTCCGGTGCCCGTGGTTCCGAGAAGCAGATCAAGCAGCTTGCCGGGATGCGCGGACTTATGGCGGACACTTCCGGTAAGACCATCGAACTTCCAATCAAGGCGAATTTCCGTGAGGGGCTTGACGTACTCGAATACTTTATCTCTGCGCACGGCGCGCGCAAAGGGCTTTCCGACACCGCGCTGCGTACGGCGGACTCCGGTTACCTGACGAGAAGGCTTGTCGATGTATCGCAGGAACAGATCATCCGTGAGACGGACTGTTCGGAGGGGATGGAGGAACTTCCGGGTATGTGGATCAAGGCCTTTACGGATGGCAGGGAAGTGATCGAGAGCTTGGAGGAGCGAATTACCGGAAGATATTCCTGCGAGACGATCTATGACGACGACGGGGAGATGATCGTAAAGAGAAACCATATGATCACCCCGAAACGTGCGGCGAGGATTGTGGCGAAGAAAGAGATTGTGGAAGCAGGCTTTGACGCGAAGATAAAGATCCGTACCATCTTAACCTGCCGTTCCCATGTCGGTGTCTGCGCGAAATGTTACGGTTCAAATATGGCGACCGGGGCGGCAGTTCAGGTCGGCGAGGCGGTCGGTATCATCGCGGCGCAGTCGATCGGTGAGCCGGGTACACAGCTGACGATGAGAACGTTCCACACCGGTGGTGTGGCGGGTGATGACATCACACAGGGTCTTCCGCGTGTCGAGGAGCTTTTTGAGGCGAGAAAACCAAAGGGTCTGGCAATCATCGCGGAATTTGGCGGCACGATCGCCATCCGTGACACAAAGAAGAAGCGCGAGGTTGTAGTAACAAATGTGGAGACCGGTGAATCCAAGGCGTACCTCATCCCTTACGGCTCCCGCATCAAGGTCATGGAAAACCAGGAGATCGAGGCGGGTGACGAGTTGACGGAGGGCAGCGTGAACCCGCATGATATCTTAAAGATCAAAGGCGTGCGTGCCGTGCAGGACTACATGATCCACGAGGTACAGCGCGTGTACCGCTTACAGGGTGTTGAGATCAATGATAAGCATATCGAGGTCATTGTGCGCCAGATGTTGAAGAAGGTGCGTATTGAAAATAACGGGGATTCCGAGTTCCTTCCGGGAGCGATGGTCGACCTGCTCGATTATGAGGATGAAGTGGCAAGACTTACGAACGCGGGCTTGGAGCCGCCGGAGGGTAAGCAGGTCATGCTTGGTATTACGAAAGCGTCCCTTGCCACCAATTCTTTCCTTTCGGCAGCATCGTTCCAGGAAACGACAAAAGTGCTCACGGAGGCGGCAATCAAAGGGAAGATTGACCCGCTGATCGGCCTGAAGGAAAATGTTATTTTGGGTAAACTGATCCCGGCAGGAACCGGTATGAAGTGCTACCGCAACATCAAACTGGATTCGGACGTAAATGAGGAAATTCTCGTATCGGAGGATATCGGGGAAGATTTTGAGGAGCCAGATTACGAAGAAGCCTTTGAAAAGCTCGATTTTTCAGAGGATCTTGAACTGGATGAGGATTTGGAGAGCCTGGATGAGGAATAGGAGGGTTTTTCTTCAAAAACAGTTTATTTTTCGGACAGGATGTAGTATACTATAGCTAATGTTTGAATGAAGGAGGATTTCACAATGTTAGTATCAGCAAAGGATATGCTTGTAAAGGCAAAGGCAGGCAAGTATGCCGTAGGGCAGTTCAACATCAACAACCTTGAGTGGACAAAGGCCGCGCTTCTCACGGCACAGGAGTGCAATTCCCCGATCATTCTCGGCGTTTCCGAGGGTGCGGGAAAGTATATGACAGGTTTTAAGACCGTAGCCGCAATGGTAAAGGCGATGATCGAGGAACTCAAGATCACGGTTCCGGTAGCGCTTCACCTTGACCACGGCACGTACGACGGATGTTACAAATGTATCGAGGCGGGGTTCTCCTCGATCATGTTCGACGGTTCCCACTATCCGATCGACGAGAATGTTGCGAAGACGAAGGAGCTCGTTGAGGTCTGCGCGGGCAAGGGCATGTCCCTTGAGGCGGAGGTCGGCTCCATCGGCGGCGAGGAAGACGGCGTGATCGGCAAGGGTGAGTGCGCAGATCCGGCAGAGTGCAAGCAGATTGCGGATCTCGGCGTGACGATGCTGGCAGCAGGCATCGGCAATATCCATGGCAAATATCCGGAAAACTGGGAAGGCCTGAGCTTCGATACACTCGATGCCATCCAGAAGCTGACCGGCGATATGCCTCTTGTACTGCATGGCGGTACCGGCATCCCGGAGGATATGATTAAGAAGGCGATTTCGCTCGGCGTTGCGAAGATTAACGTAAACACCGAGTGCCAGCTTTCCTTTGCGGCAGCAACAAGGAAATACATCGAGGAAGGCAAAGATCTTTCCGGCAAGGGATTTGACCCGCGCAAACTCTTAAATCCGGGCTTTGAGGCGATCAAGGCAACGATTAAGGAGAAGATGGAACTGTTTGGTTCGGTTGGAAAGGCTTGAATAATGTGAAAGGGGCTGGCGGGAAGGAAAGCGTTTTGCCCTCTTTCCTTCCACATGTTCGGCAGCGATGACTGTTTGCCCCATGCGGTAACGCGGGATGGGTCCGGTCTGTTTTGGATAGCAGCGCGCTCTGCTTGCTGGCTGGTATTTGAGACAGTCGGACAATATCATGTTTGCAAATGGTCTGGTATGGGTTATAGGACGGTATAGGAAGCCGGAAATGGAATCTGGGTGGGGCGAAAGCTTTTGCGTCCGGATTTTGTTTCCGGCTTTTGTCTGTTCCGGCTGTAGTTGCGGGTCTATGGGAAGGGGCAGGTTTTATGGATGAAACCATAAAAAGGGCAGTGTAGGGCATTGGCCAGTTGTCCTGCCAGGTACCTCAGGGGAAGCACATTGTGACCGGGGACATCCGGAGGTTTGCGGGGAAGCTGTATCGGCAGATCGGGGACAAATCAATCGGAAATGTGTCTTTTTTGGCGGAGGAACTTTTGGAACAGTATTCCCATGCATTTGGGGAACTGTTAAGACAGCATAAGGAGCTTTTTGTAAAAATGTCCGGATGGACAAAGGATGAGGATTTTTGGGTGCGCCGGGCGGCGGCGGTCGTCCTGATACCATGTATCATGAAGAACGACTATAAAGGGCTCGCCCCGTATGCGATTGCGGACGCGCTGATGCAGGATCCGCATGACCTGGTGCAGAAGGGATATGGCTGGATGTTGAAATGCCTCTCGCAGATGGAGCCGGATGCAGTCAGGGAATATCTTGCCGCAAATTCCATGCGTATGCCAAGGACGGCATTCCGCTATGCGGTAGAAAAATTTGACAGAGATACAAAAGAAAAACTTATGGCGCTTTAATCGGAATGGAGGGATGGAAAATATGGAATTTCAATTAGAATGTGATGATAGTGATGCCCTGGTATTGATTGACCCGGGATATTTTAGTGACCTGGATGATGATCTTCTTTATTCGATGGATATATTACTTGATCCGCTGGGACAGTCGGAACTTATTTTTGATTTTCCGGGCGAAGACTGGAAAACAGTGTGGGAAAGGGAAACAAAGCCGGTTTTGGAATTATCAGGGGCGGGAAAATTATTTATTAAACAGTTTTCGGAACAGCAAGAGAAAATGGGATTTGAGTTTGTACATGGGGAGGATGAGGAGGAATTAGCAGGGCGATTGCATATTCCCACGGGGAAATTGGTGGCGGTTTCAGCCAGTGAACTGATCCAGTGCATGGCTTACCCGGGATTGGAGATGGAAACGATTTTTGAAATGGAGCTTCCGGCAGGATGGTATGCGGTAGCGTGGCAGGATCCCGGCAAAATAATATACCGGGAAATAACTGCAGAAAACGGCATGTAGGATCCTTCCTGAAAACGAATTTGTCATCCCGTGCATATAATACTACTACGGTGAGCATATCACCGATCCGTATCAAAGAAGAAGACCGTTGTCTGTTCCGTATCCACCGGGGGGACTCCCGGGATCATCATGGAGCCGGGCATAGAAGATACGGAAGACAATAGATCAAAAAAGAGGGGATTATATGCCGACAATAAGCCTTTGCATGATTGTCAAAAACGAAGAAATGCATATTGCGCGCTGTCTTGACAGTGTGGCGGGACTTGTGGACGAAATTATAATCGTAGATACTGGTTCAATGGATCGGACGGTAGAAATTGTGTCGGAATATACATCAAAAATTTATTCGTATGTATGGAACGATGACTTTTCTGAAGCCAGAAATTATTCCTTTTCCAAAGCGTCGATGGACTACTGTATGTGGATGGATGCCGATGATATTCTGGAAGAGACGGAAAAAGTTGATTTTTTAAAGTTAAAGCAATCCTTGCCGCCGGATATTGATATTGTGATGATGAAATATAATACTTCTTTTGATGAAGCCGGTAAGCCTTCGTTTTCTTATTTTAGGGAAAGATGGATCAGAAATTGTGGGCAGTACCATTGGGTCGGTGCAGTTCATGAAGTAATTCCGCCAAACGGCAGGGTTATATATTCCAATGTTGCAGTCTCCCACAAAAAAATTGGCGGCGGGGATCCGGACCGGAATTTGAATATTTACCGGAAGATGATTGCAGACGGCAAGAATCTGGAGCCGCGGCAGCAATATTATTACGGGCGCGAGCTGTATTATCACGAACAATACAATGAGGCGATTTCTGTGTTGGAACAGTTTTTGCTCTCGCCGGAAGGGTGGATCGAAAATAAGATTGAGGCATGTTTGGTTTGTGCCAGTTGCTATTTGCGGATTGGACAGGAACAATCTGCGCTGACAACCCTTTTGCGGAGTATGGGTTTTGATCGGCCAAGAGCTGAATTGTGCTGTGAGATCGGAAAATATTTTTTGGAACATGGAAACTTCCACAATGCCATCTACTGGTACGAAACGGCGTTGAATATACCAAAAAATGAATATTGCGGCGGGTTTATCCTCCCGGATTGCTATGATTATGTTCCCCTTTTGCAGTTGTGCGTGTGTTATGACAAATTAGGAAATCGGCAAAAGGCAGAAGAATATAATGAAAGAGCCGGGAGGTGCAAGCCGTATTCCAAAGCATATCTTTATAACAAAAAATATTTTGAGAGTGTATAACAAATCGGAGCGTGTAAATAACACGCTCCGATTTTTATGCGCTGTACACTTTGCTGTCGTTTTTTAGAAAAAGTAGCAATTATTTTGGAGTTGCATAAGATGTTTGTAGAAAAGCTGCTTTTTAAGTACTTTTCGAAATATAGAGAAAGGATATGGTTGGCATGAATCAGAATAATGGATATAATTACTGTCAGAATCAATGCAATTCCCATTGCTGTGAACGTGGTCCGGCGGGGCCTAAGGGGGATCAGGGTCCTATGGGGCCGCAGGGGATCATGGGGGATACCGGTTGTCCGGGGCCTAAGGGCGACAGGGGGGAACCAGGTCCTATGGGACCGCAGGGACTTCCCGGTGTCCCTGGCGCAAGAGGTCCCAGAGGAAATACCGGTCCAATAGGCCCTACAGGGAATACTGGTCCAAGGGGAGATACTGGTCCAAGAGGCTACGCGGGTCCACAGGGGATTCAAGGGATTCAGGGGATTCGTGGTGATATCGGGCCAAAAGGTGACCCAGGCTGTGAAGGGCCGAAGGGTGATATCGGGCCAACGGGGCCGGCAGGTCCAGTGGGACCGATCGGACCCATTGGACCACAGGGGGATGTTGGACCAATGGGTCCTAGAGGGGTTCCTGGCCCAACCGGTCCGGCCGGCCCAACCGGATCTATGGGTCCTCAGGGAGTGACCGGTCCACAGGGGATTCAAGGCGTGACAGGACCGATTGGAATCCAGGGTCCAAGAGGCTGTACCGGAGATGAAGGCCCTATGGGAGCGACCGGAGCAACTGGTGCGACCGGAGCGACTGGTGCGACCGGGGCGACCGGGGCAACCGGAGCAGACGGAGCGACTGGTGCGACCGGAGCGGACGGGGCGACTGGTGCAACTGGGGCAGACGGAGCAACTGGGGCAGACGGAGCAACTGGTGCAACCGGAGCAGACGGGGCGACTGGAGCAGACGGGGCGACTGGGGCGACCGGAGCGAC
>ERZ808040.1154-NODE-1154-length-18893-cov-4.103795_pt1 | contig 18893 bp, 11 predicted proteins | sample MGYA00380191_ERZ808040 | MGnify/ENA primary metagenome ERZ808040 (study PRJEB31490, sample SAMN06133395) | mouse gut metagenome | isolation source: J6 | host: mice | place: China: Chengdu | collected 2015-05 ...
GAGCGGAAAGAATATGGAAGTACAGGGGCAGTGCAAAGGGAAGAGAAACAGCAGGGCCGTAGGCAGCACGGCAAAGAAAAAGAGAAAGAAGATGATCGGCACTGCCAAGATCGCTTTGGTGACCCTGGTGGCGGCATCTTTTGCCATCCTTTTCCTGATGCCCATCATACTGACAATTACAAATTCATTTATGGCGGCTTCGGAGATATCCTCCAACTACGGCTCCGTGTTTGCCACCACCGAAACGGGCGGGAAGGTATATATTTCGGAGAAGGTCAACCTGAAATTTATACCCGATATGGTTTCCTTCAGCCAGTATGCCACGGTACTTTTCAAAAGTCCTGATTATCTGCTGAAATTTTGGAATTCCGTGATTCTGGTGGGGCCCATCGTATTTTTCCAGCTGTTGGTGGCATCCTTCGCGTCCTTCGGGTTTGCCAGGTATAATGGCAAATTAAGGACCATAATATTTTTTGCCTATATAATTCTGATGCTGATGCCCTATCAGGTAACGCTGGTGCCCAATTACCTGGTCAGTGATTTTTTCAACCTGCTGGACAAATACTGGGCCATCTGGCTGCCGGGTATCTTTTCCCCATTTGCGGTGTATCTGCTGACGAAATTCATGCGGCGCATTCCCGACAGCGTGATCGAGGCGGCGCAGATCGACGGAGCGGGGGAGTGGCAGATTTATCGGAAGATATGTATGCCCCTGTGTAAGGGGGCAATCTGTTCGGCGGCGATCCTGGTGTTTATCGATTACTGGAATATGGTGGAGCAGCCTCTGATCCTGTTGTCGGATGCCGAGACGCATCCCCTGTCCGTATTCCTCAGTAAGATCAACTCGGGGGAGATCGGACTGGCATTTGCCGTGGCAACCATATATATGGTGCCCAGCCTGCTTATTTTCCTGTACGGAGAGGAATATCTGGTAGACGGAATCACCTACCAGGGCGGAGTAAAAGGTTAATAAGGCGGTATCCCACAGATTGTCAGTGCCGTGTCTAACGGCATTTATCAATAAAGAAGCAAAGGTTATTTTGAGGAGAGGAATGCGATGAACGAGAAGGAAAGAAAGAAAAGAGAATGGGTCAAGACGGCGGCAATTATTTTTCTGTCGGTAATGCTGGTGCTTACCTTTTTCTCCAATACCATCATGAATTACTCCCTGCCGGAGGTAGCGATCCAGTATGTGCAGTCTGGGACCGTCACGGCTAAGATCCGGGGGTCAGGCGTAGTTGAGAGCGGCGACCCTTACAACATTGAGGTGAAGGAGTCCCGGAAAGTGGCCAGTGTGGCCGTACATGTAGGGGACTATGTGGAGAAGGGCGACGTGATCCTGTATCTGGAGGATGAGGAGAGCGAGGAGCTGAAGACGGCCCAGGAGGAGTTGGAGCAGGCGTGGAAAGAGTATGAGAAGCTGCTCCTGTCGGAGACCACCACCGCCGCAGGCATTCAGGCGGCCAACAGCAATACTTCCACCGCCACGTTCCGGCAGCAGATCACAAATGCCCAGAAGGCGGTGACGGATGCCCAGAAGCGGGTGGATGACCTGCAGGAGCAGTCCAGCGCCTTTGCCACACAGATCGCCATTACACCCAGCAATGATGCGGATATGGGGGATCTGGAAGAGCAGATGATTGATGCCAGGACGAACCTGGAAAATGCAACTTATGCGGAGACGGCTGCCCTCAACTACTTAAACGCATTACAGAACGACGAAAAATGGTACATCGCCCAAAAGGATTATTATGAGAAGATAATCAGTGCAATCACAGGGGAAGATTCGGATACTTCCATAGACGGCGATATGAAACCCACTCCTTCACCGGGCGAAGGAGCAAGCGCTTCCGGGCGGGGGAATCTTCAGGGGAATCTCCATATGGCTGCGGAGACAGGCACGGTGCCTCCGGCAGGCAACGGAGGGACATCATCGGGCCAGGGCAGTGGGGACACCGGCGCTGATGCGGCAGAACCGTCGGCACCTTTAACGGTTACAGACCCCTCAACCACGCCAACCCCCCCGGCCCCGTCGGAATCTTCTGCCCCTCCAGTGACTGCCGATCCCCAGCCTATGCCAACCCTTTCTCCTGAGGATGCACAGAAGCTGGCGGCTGCGGAAGCGGAGCTCATAAAGATTGACCAGGCGCTGGAAACGTTGGGGAGTCAGATTCTGGCAGCAACAAATGCCCACAATGATGCTTTGGCGGCGAAATCCAACGCACAGCTTGCCTACGACAGGGCAAAGACAGCATATGATAACCAAAAAGCTTCCGGTGACACCAAGGATACGATTGAGAGCCTGAACCGCCAGAAAGCGGCTATTGATGCGGAGCTGGCAAAGGCCCAGGATGCGCTGAAGGAAAAGCAGGCTGCACTGACGGAGCTGACGGGAAGCATTTCCAATGCGTATGGCCTTCAGAACCAGATGGATGCCATTACCAAGGCCCAGGAGAAAGTTGACGAGCTGACGGCGAAATCCATTGGTGCTACGATTACTGCGGATATCTCCGGCACTGTCACGGCTATCAATGTCACTGCAGGATCCACCACTTCGGCGGCTACCCCTGTGGCGGTCATGCAGCCGGAAGGCAAGGGATTTACCATGAGCTTCTCCGTCACCAACGAGCAGGCAAAACGCCTGGCGGTGGGAGATAAGGCGGATTTGGTGAACGCATGGAGGTTTGATGATGTGGAAGTGACTCTGGCAAGCATCAAACCCGATCCCGACGATCCCGGACAGAAGAAGCTTCTCACCTTTGATGTTGTAGGTGCGGTTACCGCAGGACAGACTTTGAATATCTCCGTGGGACAAAAGAGCGCCAATTTTGATTATATTGTACCCAACAATTCTATCCGGGAGGACAACAACGGCAAGTTCATTTTGGTAGTTACATCCAAGTCCAGTCCTCTGGGAACGCGATATGTGGCGACTCGTGTGGATGTGGAAGTCCTGGCCAGTGACGACAGCCAGTCCGCAGTCAGCTCGGGGATGTTGACCGGTTATGACCCTGTGATCACCACCGCCACAAAGCCGGTGGAGGCAGGAAAGCTGGTAAGGCTATCCGACAATACTTAAACTTGGAAATGAGGCGGACTATGAAAAAACTTGTATTGGGAATCAGCGGGGGAATCTCCTTCCTGGTCTTCCTGATCCTGCTTTTTGTGATAAACCATATCATAGGCGCACAGGATGCGCAGCAGATGGCAGAGCGGTGGAGCGAGACAGGGAATGCAGCCCAGGTCAGCTGCTTCTTTGCAGCAGGTTCCGACACCACGGAGGATACCATATTGATGTTTGAGCACGGTATCGACAGCGCCCTGACGGAAGCTTCCGTGGTGCAGGAGTCGGAAAATCCCGGCGCCAGGCTTTGGACGGATGCCTACAGTGCGGACGGGAAGATCACTCTGACCAACAATAAGTCCTCCGTATCTGCGGATGCCATTGGAATTGGAGGGGATTTTTTCCTCTTCCATCCGCTGAGGCTGTTGAATGGGGCCTACTTTTCGGGAAATGACCTGATGCAGGATTATTGCGTCATTGACGAAGATGCCGCGTGGCAGCTTTTCGGGTCTTCCGACGTGGCGGGAATGACGGTATATATTGCAGGGATCCCCCACATTGTGACGGGGGTGGTGGAGCGGCCGGCGGGCCGCCTGGCGGAGAGCGCCGGACTGGACGGCACATTGGTCTATGTTTCTCTGGAGACCTTGGAGAATTTGGGGACCAGCTATGGCATTAACCACTATGAGATCGTTATGCCAGATCCGGTCACAGGCTTTGCCTATAACCATGTAAAGGAGAACCTGGGTTCCGACGAAAAAGCTGCGGAAGTGGTGGAGAACAGCACACGTTACTCCCTGTTGTCCCGGCTGAAACTGATTGGGCAGTTTGGTACCCGTTCCATGAACGGAAAAGGAATCATTTACCCTTATTGGGAAAATATAGCCAGAGGGTATGAGGACATACTGACAGTCCTTACTTTGCTGTCGTTGATCCTGCTTCTATATCCTGCCGTCCTGCTGCTGGTCGCCTTTGTGATCTGGTGGAGGCATAAGGGATGGACGCTGCGGGATGCCAGGCTGATGGGCAAAGATAAGCTGGAGCGGCTGCTGGAACGTATGCGTGCCAGGCGGCTGTCAAAGAAGAAGGCGGAGGAATGAGGCATAGCGGTGGCTACGTCGATTGACGGTACTGTGTGCCAGCGGCACACGTCCAGCACGGACCGAAACGTAGCGTAGACCAACGAAGCAGATGAAAAATCAGACAAACAAAGGTGTCAGTTAATTAATATTTATTGTACTGGCAAGGGCAAAAGCCTGCATGGTTGGATTGTCTGTTGTTTGCAGAAAGAAAGGAAAACGGGAGGGAATATTATGAGGAAGTGGTTAAGTAAGACATTGGCCGTCGGACTTACGTTTGCCATGACGGCAGTATTGGCAGCCTGCGGCGGCGAATCGGACGGCAGCATTGGGAACGGAGGGAAAAGCGCTGCCAATGCCCAGCTGGCAAAAGAAAATGTATATACGCTGGAAGAATTTGACTTTCCCAAGCTTGTGGATATGGAAAGCGGATATATCAACATTTACAGTACCCAATATCTGGACGGAAAAATTTATATGGTCGTGGAGGCAAACGACTGGACAAAAGAAATGGAAAACCCAGACATCAGCCTGGTGGTGTTAAATGAGGATGGTTCCGGCCTGGAGGTCACAAAACTGGATACTTCCAATGGAGAGGATGGTGACGGTGACGAAGGGACAGGGGAGGATTCTGCCGCCGTCCCGGAAGGCGAAGACGGCGAAGGGGAGATAGATGCCGGTGGGTCTAGCGACATATGGGAATATACCGGTTACGGAAATTTCCGTATTTCCTTCGACGGGAAAATATATGGCACGAAAAATTATAATTATGAAAATTATGGGAATCCGGAGCAGCCTGTCTCCGAAAGCCATGTATACGTTTGCTGCTGGGATGTTGACGGAAGCCGGATCTGGGAGACAGAGCTGGAGGGACTTCGTTCCAAGGAAGAAGGCGCGGAATGGATTTATATCAGCGATCTGATCCTGGCAAAAGACGGTGGTATGGAGATTTTGCTGTCCGGTGAGAATATGTACCGGATGAGTGTAAGCAGTGACGGGACGCTTTCCGAGAGAGAACAGCTGTCTGAAGAGACCAGCAAGGTACTCGCTACCAGAATGAATTCGTTGGAGCGGGAAGACGGCACAATGCTGGTGATGTATTCAGATGAAAATGACTGGACGAAAAGTTACATGGTATCCTATGACCTTGCTGCAGACAGTCTGGGAGAACCTACAACAATGCCGGCATCCTTTACCTGGAGCGGGTACAACGCCATGACTGTGGGAAAGAACAGCGATTTGGTCTTTGCCATGACAGACGGCATTTATATTTATAACCAGGGAGACGAAAGTGCCACTAAGAAGATGGACTTTGTCAATTCCGACGTGAATATATCCAATTTCATGGGATTGGTCCAGCTGGACGAAAATCGTTTTATGGGGGTCTATAATGAAAACTACGGGGAAGATGTGAAGGGTGCTATATTTACCTACAGGGATCCGAAAGATATCCCTGATAAGTCGGTGGTGGTTCTGGCCGGAAACTGGCTGGGAAGTGAGCTGAGGCAGAGGGTAGTAGAGTTCAACCGCAGCAATGATACCTACAGGATCGTCCTGAAAGAGTATGATTCCTACAATAGCTATGACGACTATGAAGCCGGTTTTACCAAGTTAAATAACGATATTATAACGGGAAGCATGCCGGATATTCTGGTGGCCAACAATCTGCCCATTGACAATTATATCGCTAAAGGGTTGGTGGCCGATGTGGGCGAGCTGATAGAGCAGGATCCGGAGTTGTCCCAAGTGGAATTTTTACAGAATGTGTTTGATGCTTTTTCAGTAGATGATAAATTGTATTATGTGGTACCCAGGTTCAGTGTCAGCACTATGATTGCCAAAACGGCCCTGGTGGGTGACAGGGATACCTGGAACCTGGAGGACATGAAACAGGTAGTGGAAACTATGGGAGAGAATGCACAGCCTATTGGTGAGATGTCAAGATATGACTTTATGAGTACCGCAATGCAGTACTGCGGCAATGATTTTATTGATGTTAAAACAGGAAAGTGTTCCTTTAATTCCCAGAATTTCATAAATATGATGGAATACGCAAAGACTTTGCCGGAAGAGATCGACTGGGACTCCGTATACGGTAAGGACGATTACTGGATGACACAGGAATCACAATACCGCGACAATAAGACTTTACTGATGCGGCTTTCTATCGGAGAACTAAGAAACCTGAACTATCAGCTGAACGGCTATTTCGGTGAACCTGTAACCTTTATCGGATTCCCCACAGAGAGCGGGAAAGGTTCCTTTATTATTGCAAACCAGTCCTATGTGCTTTCCGCAAAATCTGCAAACCTGGAAGGGGCATGGGAATTTGTCCGCTATTATCTCATGGATGAGTACCAGAACGGTGAGGATTGGGGATTGCCGGTCAACAAGCAGAGCTTTATGGAGCGTGCGCAGCTGGCCACACAGAAGCCTACTTATACGGATGAGAACGGCAATGAGGTGGAGTACGAGGATACCTTCTATGTGAACGGGGAGGAAATTCCGCTGGCTCCTCTGTCACAGGAACAGGTAGACCAGGTGGTAGAGTTTATCTTATCTGTGGACAGAGCGTACTATTATAATGAGAAAGTGTTTAATATCATTAATGAAGAGATCGGCGGCTTCTTTGCAGGACAGAGGAGCGCCAAGGATGTAGCAGACGTGATCCAGAGCAGGGCCCAGGTGTATGTGGACGAGAACCGCTAGTACGTCTGGAAAACGATTCCCTGTATTCGGATTGGATGCCGGACAGCTATAAAGATCCCCCGGAAGAACACGGAAACCACGTTCTTCCGGGGGGATTTTTATAGAAGGAAAAGCCTGCTTTCCTGAGAATGGAAGGGAGTCACAGCGTTACAGGGATTCCGTGTTTCTGAAGATGCGTCTCCAGCCGCAGTTCATGGCCGTGCTCTTTGAGCCAGGCTTTGCACTCTTTGTAGTCGGGCATGACGGAGGACACCATATTCCAAAATTCTTTGGAGTGGTTCATGTGGGTCAGGTGACAAAGTTCATGAACCACCACATAATCCAATATCCTCGGCGGGGCAAATATAAGCCGATAGTTAAAGGACAATGTCCCCCGGGAAGAGCAGCTCCCCCAGCGGGTCTTCTGGTCCCGAATGGTGATGGAGGTGTAATGCCCTCCCGTGATAGCATGATAATAGGCCGTCCGGACTTCAAATCTTGCCCGGGCGGCATTTTTATATCTTTTTTCCAATATTGCCAGACGCTTTGTTTCCGCCTGTGTGAGATAAATAGTTTTTTTCTGTTCAGACATGGATACTCATTGCCCTTATACAATTCTTTTAGACATATACAGAGTCAAATCATCATCATTGCAATAATCCTCATACGGTTTGCAGGCTTCCGGCCCATACCAGACGCCTGTGCCATCGGGGACATATCCTCTTTTCACGTACATTCTCTGGGCGCTCCCATATCCGCTGTGCAGTCCGACCCCAAGACAGACTGTATCTGAATATTCAGAGGCGACCTTTTCTGCGATATCCATCAGCTTGCTGCCAATCCCGCTTCTGCGGTATTTCACCAAAACTCCGAAATCTACAATTTCGGGATACCCCTTTTCAATATAGGGGCCACATTCGGAAACAGGATATACATTGATATAACCGGCAACATTACCCTTGTACTCTGCAACCAATGCAATTGCTTTTCCCTCAGCTTGGTGCCGAAATCTTGTTTCATACTTTTCTGTGGTAACATGCCATCCCTGAGCAATCTCTTCATCCGTTATGACCGAAATATCCCTTTGCTCCAAATTTCGGATTACAATATCATCCCTGGAATAATAAATCATTTTGTCCCCTTCCGGCTTATCGCCCATTTAATAATAGAAAACTCCGAAAACATTCCCCAATAATGCCTTGCCCTATCTGCCAAAGCCGTAACAACCACCCTCCTGCGCCGTCCCTCCTCAACAGTCTAAATACATTATCCCTGGGGGCAGACTTAATGAACTGCCCCCGGAGTTGCCTGTGTAAACTGTGCCATATAAAGCTTGTAGTAGGCCCCTTTCTTCTGCATCAGCTCCTTGGCGGAACCCTCCTCCAGGATCCCCTTGCTGTCGATGACAAAAATCCTGTCGGCCTTTTGAATCGTAGACAATCTGTGTGCAATGACAAAAGAAGTCCGCCCTGACAACAGAGCCTCAATTCCGTTCTGCACCAATACTTCCGTCTTGGTATCAATGCTGGAAGTTGCCTCATCCAGGATTAAGATACCGGGCATGGAGACAAAGGTCCTGGCGAAGGCCAGAAGCTGCTTCTGGCCCACGGACAGGCCGCCGCCCCGCTCCGAGAGTTCCGTGTCATACCCCTTTTCCAGCTTCATAATGAAATCGTGGGCGCTGACCGCCTTGGCCGCGGCAATACATTCCTCGTCCGTGGCATCCAGCCTGCCGTAACGGATATTATCCATCACCGTCCCGGTAAAGAGGAAATTATCCTGTGTCATAATACCCATCTGGGAGCGGAGAGAGTTCAAAGTCACTTCCTGGACATCTTTGCCGTCGATCAGCACATGTCCTTTAGTAGCATTATAGAACCTGCTGATTAAATTGACAATGGTTGTTTTTCCGGCTCCGGTGGGTCCCACCAAAGCGATGGTCTCGCCGGGTTTAATGCGGAAAGAAACATTTTCCAGCACCGTAATATCCGGAGCGTCCGAGTAAGCGAAGGTTACCTGGTCAAATACCACTTCCCCTTTGATATCGGAAAGCTCACCCACAGCCTTTTCGTCGGTAATCTCCGAAGGGGTGTCCAGAACCTCGAAGACACGTTCCGCCGCCGCCAGATTGGTAATCAGCTGTTTGTAGAAGTCGCTGAGGTTCATGATGGGATGCCAGAACATCCCGATATAGCTGCCAAAAGCCAGCAGCGTTCCCACGGACACCTGATCCGGCCCCAGAATCTTGATTCCCGCAAAATACAGCGCCGCGGTGCTGACTCCCCAACAGAAGTCAATGACGGAACCGATAGCGTCGTTGATGCGGCAGGCGCTGGTGAAAGCCTTTCGGTGTTCCTCCGTAAGCTGGTAAAAGGTGTCGTCCGTCTCCTGTTCCGCATGGAAGCTCTGTATGATGCGCATCCCGGACAAATCCTCATGGACGAATGCGTTCATGTTGGAAGCCTTTTTGCGGAACAGCTGCCATCTCTTATGGGAGCGTGTCTGGATCAGCCATACGCCCGCCGCCAAAAGGGGCAGCGTACACAGAGAGGCGGCTGTAAGGGCCGGACTTTTGGTGAGCATGATCACGATCACGGCACTGATGGTGATAAAGTCAGGGATCAGAGTGGTCACACAATTTCCCAGCACATCTTTCAGGGAGTTGATATCCCCGATAATGCGGGAGAGTATCTTACCCGTAGGCCGGCTGTCAAAAAAGTGAAAGTCCAGGGTCTGAATGTGGGTGTACAGTTCCTGACGAATGGTCATCAGAATGCTGTTACACACACGGTTCATTATGTGCATCCGCAGCTTGGTAAACAAAACCATTGCCACATTTAACAGAAGAGCAACCAGGATCAGCCTCACCAACCCCGGTAAATTCCCCGCACTGATATAGGTGTCGATGGCGGTTTCCACAAACAGCGGGTTTGCCAGAGACACGCCTACACAGAACAGCATAATGAAGAGAACCAGAAGGATCTCCTTTTTATAAGCGAGAAGATAGGAGAACAGCCGCAGCAGCGTTTTCATTTTTCCCTGCTCCACGGTGCGCTCGTCTTCTTTAAAAGAATTAATCGGCATAAATGGCACCTCCCATCTGCAATTGATATGTTTCGTAATAAAGTCCTTTTTGGGCCAACAGTTCTTCATGGGTTCCGCGCTCGGCAATCCGGCCGTCCTCCAAAAACAGGATTTCGTCCGCATGGCATACGGCGCTGACACGGTGGGCAATAATGATTTTGGTGGTATCCGGCAGATTGTTTAACGTCTTTTGGATCGCTGCCTCCGTCTCCATATCCAGGGCGGAAGTGGAGTCGTCCATCACCAAAATGGGATTCTTTTTTGCCAGGGCCCTGGCAATACTGATTCTCTGCTTCTGGCCGCCGGACAGTCCCACACCCCGTTCCCCGATGACGGTGTCATAACCGGATTCCAGCTTTTCGATAAATTCCGATGCCTGTGCCGCCTGAGAAGCAGACTTTACCAGCTCGAAATCGGTGAGAGCCTGTTTTCCGAGACGCACATTGTCGGAGATAGTGTCGGAGAACAGAAATACATCCTGAGTCACCACGGAAATATTTTCCCGCAGCTGTCCCAGAGACAATCTGCGGATATCCGTGCCGTCTAAGAGGATCCGCCCATCGGTGCAGTCGTACAGCCTTTGCAGCAGCTGCACCATGGAAGTCTTACCGGAACCGGTGGCGCCCATGACACCCAAGGTGGAGCCGGGAGCGATGTGGAAATTGATATCCTTCAAAATTTCCGTGTTATCTCTCCGGAAGCTTACCTGTTCAAAGGCGATTTCACCCTTCACGCATTCCAGCCGCTTTGGGTTTTCCTCCTCTTTGATGGTGGGCGTTTCCGCATAGATTTTCTTCAGCTTGCGGTTGGATGCCACGGCGGAAGAAAAGCTGTTGGTGAGCCAGCCCAGCATTTCCATAGGCCATACGATGTTATGGGAATACTCCACGAAGGCGCCCAGTGAACCGAGAGTGAATGCACCGCCGGAAGCGGCCTCCCCCTGCATTACCATGACCCCTCCCGCAAGGAGCACGGTCAGGGGCAGCAGCTTCGTGACAAGGGTAAACAGCGGGTGGTATTTGACGAAGACCCGGGACTGTTTCATATTCAGTTCATAGTATCGCTGGTTGTGAGAGAGGAATTTCTTGATTTCAAACTTTTCTCTGGCAAAAGCCCGCACGGTGCGGACTCCCGCCAGGTTTTCCTCTGCCACGGTATTCAGTTTGGCGTTTTCCTCGCTGATTTCTTCGTATACCTTATCCAGTCTGCGCTCCAGAAAAATAGCCAATGTCCCGCAGAAAAGCATTGCGGCGGTGGGGATCAGGGCAAGCTTCGGACTGAGACGGTACATGCAGGTGAGGACCAGTACGGTATGCACCGTGACTTCGATCAACAACATACCCACATAGCTTAAACCGTCCCAGATATGATCCACGTCCTCCTTCACTCTGGCCATCAGTTCTCCGGTATTGTTTCTGTCGTAGAAATCTGCGGAAAGCCCCTGAAGGTGGCGGAAGAGATTCCGGCGCATCTGGGCGCAGATTTTGGAGCTCATCACATCAAAGAGATATTCTTTAACGTACATAAACACACATTTTCCCAGACCTACGATGAGGAAACCCAGCAGCAGGTAGCTTAAAAGCTCCAGCCGCCCGCCCATGATGACATCATCGATCATCCGTTTGGTAAGCTGGGGAGAGAGCATATCCAATGCCACACCGATAATGAGGCAGAAGACGGCTGCAATATAACCCCAGATATGTTCCATAATATAACTTGATACTTTCTTCACAATTCCCTCATTTCCGCACGGAATACAGACCGTGCTAAAAACATTTACAAACAAAATTCCGTTTTGCCCCGGCGCAGAACCTATTCCGTTTTGTACGGATTCATTCACGGGCGGAGGCGGTACAGGCTTTTACTCAGGAAAAACCGGCGGTGAACTGCCAAAGACATGGGTAGGAGAAAACTCACAAAAAAGTCCATGGCAGTTTACCATGGACTCTGATTCACATAGTGGATGTCTAAACAAACATCTGCGTGTTCAGATAATTAAAGAGACGGAACCATTCCTTAAGCGTATAATCTGCCGATGGAAGATTCGACTCCTCTGGGATTTCCTGAGGTAACTGCGTGCTGTGTATGATGCTGAACAACAAAAGCGTTTTTAGTCGAATCGTTAAACATAGCGTTACCTCCTTCTTTTTATTTTTGCGCGTCCGCTGACTGGACTTCCGCGCTGATGCATGAATAACTGTAATCTACACTACAACAACTTCCATGAATTGTCAACTGCAATTTTGCAATAGATTCAAATTGCAAAAATCCCCAATCTCCCCGGCTTCATAAAATAGGCAATATTTCTGACTGCGGTATGCCTGGCTTGAAATAAGCAGTGTGGTCACACCATTGCCTGATCCACCTCGATCACCGTATAAAAGTTTGGATTGTCAAGGCGGACACGTCGGTCTATGGTATCGGCCAGCTCCTTGTCAGGCATGGGGAAGCTGTATGGCACTACCACATCAAAGATCAGATTAGTGTGGGTGGGGCCGGTGACAATGCGGAAATCATGCATGGAGATGTTTTCGTCTATCTCTGCCAGATACCCTTTTACCAGTTCCTTCAGCCGTATGGTCTCTTCATCCCCCACACAGACGGGATCCATATGTATTACGGCATGGCAGTTTAAGGCATCCCGAAGCTCGTGTTCAATGGTATCAATGAGGTCGTGCAGCTCTAAGATATCGCCGTCCGCAGGTACTTCCGCATGGAGGGAGATCAGTGTCCGCCCGGGGCCGTAATTGTGTACAATGAGGTCGTGGATCCCCAGGATCCTGCTGTGAGCCATAACGATATCATTGATCTCCTGTACGAATTCTTTGTCGGGAGCCTGGCCTAACAGGGGATTTATGGTGTCCCTGGCCGCACAGAATCCGGAGTAACAGATAAATAACCCTACTAAAATACCGCACCAACCGTCTATTGCCAACCCTGTGAAATGTACTGTCAGTGTGGAGACCAATACCACGGCAGTGGCAAGGGAATCACTGAAAGAATCGGTGGCGGTGGCAAGCATGGCGGCGGAATCCAGCTTCCTGCCCAGCCGTCTGTTATACAGGAACATGTAGGCTTTTACACAGATGGAGACTGCCAGGATGACCAGTATGAGGGGAGAGAAGGCAAGCTCTTCCGGATGAAGGATCTTGGATGCGGACGTTTTCAGCAGCTCCAGGCCCATCAGCAGAATGATGACGGATACCAGCAGTCCCGATACGTACTCGATCCTTCCGTGGCCGAAGGGATGGCCGGGGTCCGGTTTCTGGCCTGCCATTTTAAAGCCGATCAGGGTGATGATGGAAGAACCCGCGTCTGACAGGTTGTTAAACGCATCGGCGGTGATGGCGATGGAATGGCTCGCCAGGCCGGCGAAAAATTTCCCGGCGAACAGGCAGAGGTTCAGGAAAATGCCCACTGCGCCGCAGAGCACGCCATAAGCCTGCCGGGTGGCCGGATCTTTGGTATCGCCGCGGCCGCGAAGAAATATTTTAGACAATAATGTGATCATACCATAATCTCCGTTTCCCGCCCGAACAACAGACCAACCTTTTGCACGGCTCTTTCAGGCGTTATTTCAGTATAGCATATTTCAGGGAAAAGACAACCGTTACCGCACCGGAATAAAAAGGTTCCGTGGCGCTGCCGCAGGGTGGCCGGGCACGGATACCGGGGAACGGGAAGACCGGAAAAAACAGTGGACTTTTTTTAGTGGCCTTGATATAATGAATACAATGCACTAATCAATATTTGAGAATGCTTCTCTTTCAACCTTAAGACTTTGTTCCCATTTTGAGATAAACGGAATAAACAGGCGCTGTGGCGGCGAAACAGAATGAAACATAGGCTGAATGGCGAGCAGGATATTTTATTTGCTTTCAGCGCATTCTATGTGTGTTTTGATATGTAAATACACCGGCGCTTTGATAATGTATTATTTTAAAGAAAGTATGGTTGCGGATATGGATAACGAGGACATCAGTAAAAGACAGCAGCTGGAGCTGCATTTTCCCATGATGGAAAATGCGGAATACCAGAAAGCGCAAAACAGGGAGATCCGGCTGGGTGAAGAGGAAGGCTTGGATGTTTCCATATATTCAAAGCCGGAATACAACTGGCTGCAGATGGAGCAGATGCGCATGGGACTGAAGGACAAGGTGGATGTGTCCGTATTTGCAGATCCGGCATACAGCTATGAGACTATGCGCCAGATCCGGCTTTCCCTCTATGTGAATTTGGATATACTGCCTTATGTGGAGAGGGGATTTTCGGATGATGAACTGGAGGAAATCCGGTCTGCGCTGCAAAGCAGGCTTCCTTTGGATAAATGGCTGACGGACGGCATGTGCGCCCCGCAGATCCGGGAGATTCGGATCGGGTTGTGCGAACAGATGGATGTTTCCGCCTATGCCTCCCCTAAGTATAATTGGATGCAGATGCAGGAGATCCGGCTGGGGTTGGAAAAAAAGCTGAACGTAAGCCTGTATGCCAGCAGCCTGTACAGCCATTTTCAAATGAGGGAGATTCGACTGGGGTTGGAGGCAGGGTTGGATGTGTCTTCTTACTGCGGCCTGGTTCATTCTGCCACGGATATGAAGGAAATGCGCAGGAAGCTTATTGACGGGACAGCGACAGCGGCAGAGTCAGAGGCGCCGAAGGCGGAAGCCGGGACGGAGAAAGATAAAAAGTCTTATTATGACCCTTATCGGAAAAAAGAGTTCGTAATTTCCATAGAGGACAATGGAAACCGGGCATATGCGTATATACCATGGCTTCCCGGAAATGTGGTGACTAAGGAAGATATCTATTATGACCTGGAGAGGCGGGAAATTGTATTCGGGATCAAACACGATGCCATTGCGGAGCTGATCGACAAGCGAAGAATGAATGAGAAAGTTTTGATCGCCGAAGGGATTCCGGCCCAAAAGGGCAAGGACGGCTGGTTTGAATTTTTTGTCAGGCTTGATTTGCCCCGTATTCCGGCGCCATTGCCGGACGGCGGCGTGGATTATGTGAATATTGAAGCTTTTGAGATGGTGGAAGAGAATGAAAAGATTGCCGTCTACCATCCTGCGGAGAAAGGGACGTACGGGAAAAATATCTATGGTGAATCCATCCACGGGGAAAACGGGAGTGACCTGAAACAGCTGCGGGGAGAAGGGTTTATCATTGCGCCGGACGGAGTGACTTACATTTCCAGGATGAACGGTAAATTTGAATATACGGGAGGCCGTATCATTATCACCAATATGATGGTGGTTCGTGAAGACGTGACTGCCGTTACCGGCAGGCTGGAGGTGGACGGTTCCGTATATGTAGTAGGAAGCATTTATTCCGGCGGGTATATCAAAGCCAGCGGAGATATCATTATCGAGTATAATGTGGAGGCCGCAAGGCTGATTGCCGGGGGAAATGTGATGATAAAAAAGGGCAGCTGCTCCAAGGGGGACTGCTTTATCGAAGCCGGCGGAGAGGTATCGGGAAGCTTTTTTGAAGCTGCGAACATCACTGCAGGCGGTAATGTTAAAGCCAATTACATTATGAAGAGTAACATTAACACTATGGGCAAGGTGATTGTCTCAGGGAGCAAGGGAATGCTGCTGGGCGGCCGTACCTGCACGGTAAGGGGCGTGGACACATACAACCTCGGGAATAAGAATCACCTCAGGACGCTTCTTGAAGTGGGGCGGACGGAACTCTATGAAAAGAAAATGGCGGAGTACTCCGTGAACAGGGAGAAGGTTTTAAGCGACATAACGTCATTGAGAGATGAGTGGGAGAAGATACTCCAGGCTCCTTTCGCCAGAGAGAGAATACCGGAAAACCTGAGGTGGAAGGTCTATGCCACATTGGAGGCCAAGAACCGTGAACTGGCGGAGATGGATGCCGAAGCTTCCAAGCTGTTCAACATGACGGAGCAGTTTATAATAGATCCCGTTAGCGTCAGGGGCAAAGCATATGAGGGCAGCGTTATTGTCATTAACGGTATCAAATATGCATTGCCGGGTGAAGTAGGCAGAGTGGCATTTAAACTTCGGAACAAAAAAGTAGTGATGACAACTTTATAAATATAAAATAAAAAGAAGAAAGTGTTGGAAAACTATGAAACGTGATACGATTTTGATTTTTGAAGATAATGCCATAGACCGTGCGATCCTGGCGGAAATGTTTCAGCCGGAGTACAAAATCATGGAGGCTGCCAATGGCAAGGAAGGAATTGTGCTGCTGAGTAAAAATTTTTCTTCCATCGCGGTTGTGCTCCTGGATAATATCATGCCGGTAATGGGCGGCTTTGAAGTGCTGGAGTGGCTGAAGGGAAAGAAAATCCTGAATAAAATCCCGTTTATCATGATCACGGGGGAAAGTTCCCCCAAAATGGAGAAAAAGGGTTATGAATACGGTATAGTGAGCTATATCAAAAAGCCTTACCAGCCGGATGTGGTGAAGCAGGTGGTGAGCAATGCGATAGGGTGGTTCCGCTATAAAATGCAGCTGGAATCCATGGTCAGGAAGCAGAACCAGAGCATTCAGAAGCAAAATGATATTTTAAAGAAGCAGACGGGTGACCTCAGCCAGGTAACTGAGGTCATTGTGGAATCGCTGAGCAATATTGTGGAATTCAGAAATCTGGAATCAAAGCAGCATATCAAGAGGATCAGGGAATACTCTCTTTGCCTGGGGAAAAGTATTATGAAGCTTTACCCGGAATATGAGCTCACGCATGAAAAGCTGGCTGAGATCGGGTGGGCGTCATGCCTTCACGATATTGGGAAAATTGCTATTCCGGACAGCATCATTTTAAAACCCAGTAAGCTCACGGATGATGAGTTTGAACTGATAAAATCCCATACCACCAAAGGGGCCGAGATCATTCAGCAGAGAGTCAGCCTGACCGATAAGGCCGTGTATGACTATGCTTATGATATTGCCAGGCATCATCACGAAAAGTACGACGGTAAAGGTTACCCCGATGGTTTGAAAGGGGACGAGATCAGCATTGCGGCACAAATCGTTTCGCTGGTGGACGTATATGACGCGCTCACTTCAAAGCGCGTGTATAAGACAGCGTATGACAAAAATAAAGCATACCAAATGATCGTTAACGGCCACAGCGGTGCATTCTCTCCCAAATTATTAAAAGCCTTCACGGAAGTGAAGGAAGAATTTGAGAATTTGCTTGAGCTATACCAGGATGAGGAATGATACAGATTAAAAGTATATAACTAACGGAACATGGACAAGGAGAAGATTATGAGCAAGAAACCTGTAGTTTTAATGATCCTCGACGGCTACGGCCTCAATGAGAAGACCCAGGGAAACGCAGTTGCCCAGGCGAAAACCCCGGTGATGGACGGACTGATGAAAGATTACCCCTTTGTGAGGGGAAACGCCAGCGGCATGGCAGTAGGACTCCCCGAAGGGCAGATGGGAAATTCCGAGGTAGGGCATCTGAATATGGGCGCAGGGCGTATTGTGTACCAGGAATTGACCAGGATCACAAAGGAAATCCAGGACGGAACCTTTTTTGAAAATCCCGCACTGTTGAAGGCGGTGGAAAATTGTAAGAAAAATAACAGCGCGCTGCATCTCATGGGCCTCTTGTCCGACGGCGGCGTGCACAGCCATAATACCCATTTATACGGCCTGTTGGAGCTGGCTAAGCGGAACGGCCTGGAAAAGGTGTATGTACACTGCTTCCTGGACGGGCGCGACACCCCCCCTGCCAGCGGGAAGGAGTATGCGGAGGCTCTGGCGGCAGAGATGGAGAAGATTGGCGTGGGCCGGATCGCCTCCGTTATGGGCCGCTATTATGTGATGGACAGGGACAACAACTGGGATCGTGTGAAACTGGCCTATGACGCCATGACAAAGGGCGAGGGACTGACCGCTGCCTGCGGCATCTGCGGGATCCAGCAGTCCTATGACAGGGAGGAGACGGATGAATTTGTAAAGCCTACCCTTGCGCTGGAGGACGGCAAGCCTGTGGCTACGATCCAGGACGGGGATTCCGTTATCTTCTTTAATTTCCGCCCCGACCGTGCACGAGAGATCACCAGAGCTTTCTGTGATGACGATTTCAAGGGATTTGACAGAGGGCAGAGGAAGGACATCACTTATGTCTGCTTCTCCGATTATGACCCTACGATTCCCAACAAAGATGTGGCATTCCACAAGGTGGCCGTGACCAATACCTTCGGCGAGTGGCTGGCGGCAAACCATATGAAGCAGGCGCGTATCGCCGAGACGGAGAAGTACGCCCATGTCACTTTCTTTTTCAACGGCGGCGTGGAGGAACCCAACGAGGGAGAAGACAGAGTGCTTGTGAATTCCCCCAAGGATGTGGCAACATACGACCTGAAACCCCAGATGAGCGCCTACGAGGTCTGTGACAGGCTCTGCGAGGCGATCCGTTCCGATAAATATGATGTGATCATCATTAATTTTGCAAATCCCGATATGGTGGGGCATACCGGTGTTGAGGAAGCTGCCATCAAGGCAGTGGAAGCCGTTGACGAGTGCGTTGGGAAGGCAGTGGAGGCCATAAAAGAGGTGGACGGCGCCATGTTCATCTGTGCCGACCACGGCAATGCGGAGCAGCTGATAGACTACGAAACCGGGGATCCCTTTACCGCCCACACTACTAACCAGGTGCCTTTTATCCTGGTGAATTATGACCAGGGTTATACCCTCCGCGAAGGCGGCTGCCTGGCGGATATCATCCCTACGCTGATCCAGATCATGGAGAAGGAACAGCCTGAGGAGATGACAGGGAAATCGCTGCTGGTTCGGAAATGATTCAAAGGTTATATAGGTTGACGCCATAAGCAGAAGCAAGGCCCGGAAAACGGAATGTTTTTCGGGTCTTGCCTATGATGTATCAACTAAAACAACAAATAAGACCTAGTATAATCCACCTAAATTATCCCTATGTTTCGCTGGTTTAAATTTCCACCTGACTGCGTTGGCTTCACTCAACG
>ERZ808040.1155-NODE-1155-length-18882-cov-6.799468_pt1 | contig 18882 bp, 14 predicted proteins | sample MGYA00380191_ERZ808040 | MGnify/ENA primary metagenome ERZ808040 (study PRJEB31490, sample SAMN06133395) | mouse gut metagenome | isolation source: J6 | host: mice | place: China: Chengdu | collected 2015-05 ...
TCGAAGTCTACAACATATTTTCCAAACAGCTGTGCATTGTTTATCATCTGGCTGAACTTGCACGAGGCAGTCCAGTTCCGCTCACTGTTATGCAGTACGATGGGCATAATGGCTGGAAGCCTGTAGCCCTTTCAAGTGCGATGTACTTTTTGATAAAGTGGAGAAAATGCTTCTTTATAGAAAATATTCTCTTATATCCCTTGTCATGCGGATTGTCCGTCTGTTTATTCTGTGTATTATCATTTTTGGTATTATCTTTTTGTGTATCTTTTTCCATCAGAAGACACGAGTGGAAACTGAAACAGGAAAAATCCAGAAAAACAGGTATGATACGGAGAGGTTGCGCTATGAGCTGATCGAGAACAGCAGGCGGACCAGTTTTGTATACCACAATAGAGAGTTTTGTATGAGAGAGGAGAGGAAGCAGGGCTGTGCCCGTAATATCAGCGCCATCTCTCCCCTTCCGGCAGAAATCCGCCGCAGGGATACTCCGAAAGCCACATACAGGCTTCCTCGTCCGGCATCTGTGCGGTAAAAATGGTACCTGCAAAATCAGGGTGTGTGGCTTTCACCGTAAAATATTCTCCTTGCGCCTTGAGAGCGGTGCCTTGAATCCATAAGGCATTTTCCATATAGGTAATCTCAATAGATTGCAGCTGTCCATTGATCAAGTCCGCGGCTGCTGACTGCACATCCTTTCTTGAAAAAGAAAGAAAGCGCTGTGTCGTATCTTTGACAAGAACCAGCTGCTGCTTGCGGGCAGTCACTGCCCTGCTGGGAAAAAGGATATCCGTATCCCGTGTGAGGCGCCACCCTGTCGTGTCTGGCGCCTGTAGGTAGACAAGCCAGTCCTTTAGAATAGCCAGTGCATCTTCGGCAGACATCGCCGGACTGGCCAGTGTCTTCATAATGCCATCATCGCGAAACAGCAGATGCGCCTTCAAGGATATAGAGTCTTTTCGGACTGACGCCTCTAATGCCCGAAATGCGGCATTTGGCGTATGCACGGGCTGCGAGGGCGGGAATGCCAATGCCTGTGCGCTGACGGGCTTTGCAGGGGTGAGCAGCAGAGCGCCGACATGGGGAGAAGCAGCCATATGATAGCGCAATTCCAGCTCCACCAGTTCCATTGTGACCCGCAGAAAAGACCTGCCATCTGCCCGCAGCTCCATATCCTGAAAACCGCGGTGACCTGCCTCGCGCTGGATTTTGCCCTTCGTATGAAGCGCAATCCAGTCGGGTTCGTCTATTTTATTGAATGGATGGAGAATGATTTCGTCTGCCATAATGTGTCCCTATTTGGTAATTGGCGGTTTCTGATAGAGTTTGCGCTCGAGACATTTCTTCTCAAATGCAAGCTGCTGTTTTATTTTTTCATAACCACCCTCGTTATCTGCCATTTCTAACCGTTCTATTAAGTCTAACTGGTCTAAAAGATTGACATTTAATTCTTTTTCGCCTGGCATGTCATCACCTGTCTTTCACTGAATCTATATTGGTAGTTCCAGTTTTATCATAACAGATTATAGAAAGGGTGTAAAGCGTTGCGCAAAAAGCCGCTTGCATCGCCTCTATTTCCGAGACTGCTTTTTCATACCGTTTGGCGGCTGGAACGTAATTTTCCGCTAATCATTGTATTTTCTTATCTGTTTCGTTTTCAAGATGTAACTGTATATATCTGATAGCATCTTTTGCGGTTGCAATTCTGATTTTAAATTTATGTCTAACAATTGACTAATTGCGATCAAATCCCCAATTCCCCGCACATTTTCCGCACCGTCATTCGGTAAACTACAAAAAAGATGCCAGCCATCACAAACAATATCACAAGACAGGCCCCAAGTCCCGCAAGCTCGCCCGGCACAATCTGGCCATCATTGCCAAACATCAGCATCACATATAACAGATACATTGCCGTCATGCCGACGAAACAAGGCATCCGAAACACAGTGCCAGCCTGACTTTTCACCTCGCGCAGCAGATAGGCAGGCGAAGCCCCCAGACGGCGCAGGTCGTCAAAGACATAGCGGTTGTTCAGCGTGATGGTCATGCAGCGGGTATAGCTGATAATCAACGCAGCGAGTGTACAGATGATGGAGATAAACAGAAACATCATCAGGTACACGGCAAAGCTTTGCAGGAAGTCATTCTTGTCTATGATGCGGATTTTGGGCATGTAAGTCCAGTAAAGGCGAAAATCGCTCGCATCAGGATTGTCAAAGCTGATTTGCGACATCTCGTCCGTATCGCCCCAGTAAACCTCGCCCGCCTCATCCGCTGCAATTTTTGTCACACGGTCATAATAATAAGCAAATTCGCATTCAGGTCCAAAGCAGGAAAGCAGCGTGTGAAAAAAGTCCTGTGCAAAGGCATAGCTGTCTTTGCCGTCCATGTTAAAAAAGGCGATGGTGCCCATCCAGTCTGGCGTCAGTCCGCGTGCAATTTCGGCATAATCGGCGTCGTTTATCAGATAGTAGCCCGGCTGGCCAGCCAGATAGTCATAGTGCGCGTACCCGGCAAATTTTGCAGGAATCGTCTCTCTCGTCGTCATGTTGGTCAGAAACGTCCCCGTGTTTGTGTAATAATAAGTATCGGATTCGGCGGCGGTCGAGACAATGTGGTACTCGCCGGAATGGACAGGAATCCGTTCCCCGGTCAGCGCATAAAAACCGGATTCGGACAGAACCTTTACACTTTCCGCCAAATCGACATGTTCTTCGTAAAAGCGCCTTCCATCCTCCTTGCGCACAATTGCATCCATCCCGAGAATCAGGTAAGGGGACTGTCTGAAATCCTTGATGGAAAGCCCGTGCCCGCCCGCCAATGTTTCGATTTCCTCCTGCTGCAAAGCCGTCTGGTCCATACGGTAATGATAGCAGTAATCAAATGGACGCGCATGGACATCGAGCATCTGCCCCACACCCATCATCGGGATATAAAAGATGGCAAATGCGCTGCCCGCAATCAGCACGGTGCTGACAAGGAGATTGTTGACGGTCTGTTTTCCCTGAAATTTCATCATGCTTCTGGAAATGATATTTTTGTAAGGATGCTTTCTTTTTCGCATCCAGCCATGTACAACCGTGTGCAGCATGACCATGTAGAGCCCCACAAAGACCGGTGCATAGAACATATTGATCAGCGCTGTCGGGTAGGCGCTAAACAGCTTCATATAGACAGCAGGCGCCTCATAGCCGCAGACCGCCCCGGCAAAAATGAGAAAAATCCCCACAGGGCCGCACCATCTGCCAAGCTCTTTGACCGGCTCGTTCTTGTGCTCCTCGTGCACGACATCAATAATGTTGGTCCGCCGCAGATAACGGTATGCCGTCATGCAGGAGAAGGCGACCACAAGCACAAAAAACACTGCTGATAAGAATAGACAGCGAAAATCCAGTTGCAGGTGCATTTCCGTGCTGTCCACAATCAACAGCCGAAATCCATTCCACAGAAGGAACACAAACGGAAATCCCGCCGCGATGCCAAGCAGCGACGAAAGACTGCTCAGCAGAAGCACTTCGCGGAATAACCCGGGCGCAAGCCGCCGCCTCGATGCGCCAAGCGCCATCAGTGTGCCAAGCTGTTTTGATTTCTTGCGGAAAAACAGCCCGGAGGCATAAACCGTAAAGACTACGCAGCCAAAGAGTGCCAGCGCAAATATCATCGTCACTTGCTTGCGGCTGTCACCGCCCTCTGGCAGGATGCGGAGCACTGTCGGTGAGAACATCATTGCCGCATAGGCAGTAATCAGCAGCAGTGATACAAAGTTGCAGAACAGATAAAGAAAGGACTGTTTCCTGTCTGCTTTCTGCAATTTACATTCCAATTGATTCATGGTCATCATGGTTCCTCTGTCCTCCCTTCGATTGTACTCATCTGTTTGATGGCAGCAAGCAGGCGGTCCTGAAACATGCCCCTGCTTTCACCGCCAATCATATTTCGCGCCAGAGAATCATATACCGTGCCATCCTTTAATAAAATAACGCGGTCGCAGAACGAAGCCGCAAAGCTGTCATGCGTCACCATGAAGACCGTTGCGCCTAACTGCCGTCTCGCATTCTCAAATGCCTCGATGACCGTGCGGCTTGACTTGCTGTCAAGATTGCCTGTCGGCTCATCCGCGAGAATGATCAGCGGCTGGTTGATCAGACTCCTTGCCACCGCCGTCCGCTGCCGCTCCCCGCCGGATATTTCCGCCGGATATTTTTCTGCGATCTGCGCAATGCCAAACAGGGAGAGCAGCGAGTCCGCAAGCTGCTCAGCTTCTGGCGCCACCTTGTCTTTGATGATGCGCGGCACTAAAATATTTTCCCGCACCGTCAGCCCGTCGAGCAGCATAAAATCCTGAAAGACAAAACCAAGCTTCTCATTGCGGACTTTGGCGAGCGCATCCTCATCAAGCCCTTTTAACATCTGCCCGCCAAGTGAGATCGTGCCCTCCTCAAACGGAATGTAGCAGGAGATACAGTTTAACAGCGTGCTTTTGCCAGAGCCTGACGGCCCCATGACAGCCACAAATTCCTGCTTGGCTACAGATAAGTCAATTCCCTTTAGCACCGTGTAGAACTTGTTTCCTGAACGGTATGATTTGTGTAGATTTTTGATAAATAACATTGAAACACCTCCATAGAATTTTTTATAGCATAGCACAAAAAAAATAAAGACAGATTTCTCCATGTAATTCTTGGCATCAGATTTGTCAAGTTTGGTGCAGGCGGGCAAAATATGTAAAGTTATGCAGGTTTTTTGTAATAGATTGCAGTGTGTCGTCTATTAATATAGAAGGAAAAGTGTTACAATGTATCAAAGACGTACGGACGGTTACTCATGGACAAAGAATATGCGATATTTGAGAAATTTTACACATCATATTCATATAATTATAATCAAGTTATAGGTATGTATAATTAAATTATTGAAGACGTTATGTGTCTGTGATATAATTATAATCGTACTATTGTGGTGTTTGGGCTGTATTTGGAGTTTGAATCCAAAGAGCAAGTGAGGAATTGCATGATGAAGGTAAGTTATAATAAATTATGGAAACTGCTAATAGACAGGGATATGAAGAAGATGGAGCTGCTGGAGGCAGTAGAGATGAGTCCGAATACGCTGGCAAAGCTGGGAAGAAATGAAGATGTTTCTATGGATGTCCTTAGACGCATCTGCGGATATTTCCAGTGTGATATTGGTGATATTATGGAAATGGTTCCAGAGAAAGATGGGGAATAGTTGATTGAATAGAAATAAATATAGTGCAGGAGCTGTGAAGTTTGCTTTGTGGTTTATGGAATTCCGAAAGGCAGTGTGGCTTCTGGAACAGGGCAAATCATTTGACGAAATAAAGGAACTTAGCATTACAGAGAATATATTTGGGGCATCAACACCAGCAAGGGCGGCTATGATTCAATCCACTATAACTGCGAGGATAAAGAATCTAGATTCAAGCTTTTATCCGCTTTTTTTGGATAGCGATGTAGCAACGCAGAAATTATATTCACTAACAGGAAGCTTTGCTCATGATACCTTATTTTTTGATTTTATGTATGAAGTTGTCAGGGAGAAAATGATTATTGGAACGAGCGTGCTTGCAGATGCAGATATCCGTATATTTTTTAAGAATAAGCAGGCACAAGATGAAGTCGTAGCAAAGTGGACAGACCAGACGCTGCAGAGATTAGGAAGGAGCTACAAGACACAGCTTTACGAGGCGGGTATCCTGGATGAAAGGACAAGAGCGGCGGAACGCAAAATATTAAAGCCGATTCTTGATCCGATATTGAAACATTGGTTAGAAGATTATGGATATGGACAGGTATCCAAAGCATTGGAGGGGGTCAGATAATGGCTGATTTAAACGGACGTCTGGATAAAATGGAGGATGCAATCCGTAAGCCTTCATTTAGGCAAAGCAGTGGTCGGGCAAATGAAGTGAATTATTGGATATTCGATTATCCACCAGATAAAGAATTAGAAGTTCGTGAGCGTATTAAGTATATGCAGAATAGAAATGCCAGGGGTGGAGAGGAATTTGAACTGAAGGTATTTGACTTGTACGATATCATCATCGATTTCCTCGATAAAAATAATTTCCTGGAGGAGTGTTATAAATTCGAAAAGAAAAAGGGCTTAGAGCGCATTGGCAAGGCAGTCAGCAATTCCATGAAGATAAATGATGATGATAGTTACATTGTACGGCATATCAAGGACAATACACCGGAAAATGCCATCGTTTTTCTGACAGGAGTTGGAAAATGCTTTCCTATTTTACGTTCCCATAAGGTGCTCAATAATTTGCATCAGGCATTTGTGTGCGTTCCGGTAGTGATGTTTTTTCCGGGAATATATAATGAGCAGGAATTGATATTGTTTGGCGAGATAAAAGACGATAATTATTACAGAGCGTTTAAGTTGGTTTGATCGCAGAACGGCACAGAAGATGGATGGAAACACAGACGCGTTTCTGAATGAAGGGAGGATTCATAATGCAGATAAAGGAAATGTTTGCGAAACCGATAGACCGGGAAATCCAGGGAGTTATTATTGTCGGTCAGGGTGAGGAAACAAATGTTTCGCAGGAACTTGAGGAGTATGTGGTTACCAGAGAATTGCAAAAACATTTTGCGGATTTTTTTGAAGCATATAAGAAGGGTATTATAGGAAATACAAGTGAAATTGGCGTATGGATATCAGGATTTTTTGGCAGTGGTAAATCCCATTTTTTGAAGATTTTGTCATATATTCTCGACAATAAGGAAATTGACGGAAAGAAAGCAATTGATTTTTTTGAAAAGGATTGCAAGATATCCGATGCAATGGTTCTGGCAGATATGAGGCTGGCGGCGGAAACGCCAACGGACGTGGTACTTTTTAACATTGATTCGAAAAGCGATAGCAATAGTAAGCAGAATAAGGATGCGATTGTCAATGTTTTCTTAAAAGTATTTAATGAGATGAGGGGATTGTGTGGAAGTTTACCGCATCTTGCAGATTTGGAAAATCAGCTTATGGATATGGATCAGTACGAGGCATTCAGAGAAGCGTTTGCAGATGAGTATGGTTCCCAGTGGGAAGATTCACGCCACAAGTTTGATTTTATTCAGGACGATGTCGTTGAGGCGCTTGTAAAAATTGGTTTTATGAGCGAAGCGGCTGCAAGAAACTGGTGTGAGAAGGCAACGGAAGACTACCGTATCAGTATTGAGGATTTTGCAAAGCGTGTGAAGGTGTACATAAACCAGAAAGGCAATAATCATCATGTTGTATTCATGGTGGATGAGGTGGGTCAGTATATTGGCGATGATTCTAACCTGATGTTAAATCTACAGACGGTAAGGGAGGAACTTTCCAAAGAGTGTAAAGGCAAAGCATGGGTTATCGTAACGAGCCAGCAGGATGTTGATTCTATAATGAAAGTAAAGGGCAATGATTTCTCTAAGATTCAGGGGCGGTTTGCAACGAGACTTGCGCTCTCTTCTGCAAATGTGGATGAGGTGATTAAAAAGAGGATATTAGAGAAAAATGATACTGGCGCACAGACGCTTAGGCTGCTCTATGAGCAAAAGATGACAGTTATCAAGAACCTGATTGTTTTCAATGATGGAGTCGAAAAGAAACTCTATGCAGATGAGAATGATTTTTCATTGTGTTATCCATTTGTACCATATCAGTTCAATCTACTTGCGAGTGTCCTGACTTCTATTCGCACGCATGGAGCTTCCGGCAAGCATTTGTCTGAGGGAGAACGCTCTATGCTTGCGCTGTTTAAGGAGTCGGCTGTTAAAATAATGAATGAGTCGGAGGGAGCGATTGTACCGTTTCATCGGTTTTATGATGCGTTAGAGAATTTTCTTGATCATAGCCATAGAGGTGTTATTATCCGTGCATATGACAATAGCAGGATTAATCCGGAGAAAAAAACGTCGGATGTATTTGCGATTAATGTGCTGAAAACACTTTTTATGGTAAAGTACATCCTTGAGATTGAGGCGAATGTAGATAATATTACAAGCCTTATGATTCGTGGTATTGACGATGACCGTATCGTTTTGAAGGATGAAGTTGAAGCAGCATTAAAAACGCTTCAGCAGCAAATGCTTGTACAAAAAAATGGCAGCATTTATGTGTTCCTGACAGACGAAGAACAGGAAATTAACCGTGAAATTGACAGCCAGAATGTGGAAATGGCAGAGGTTATCAATAAAGTATCAGAAATGATTTTTGAGGATATTTTTGCTGATAAGAGGTATCGTTATCCTGCGCCGGCGGGTAATGCGGCATTTAATGGACGATATACATTTCCGTTTAATCAGGCAGTAGATGACAGACCATATAAATCAAATCAGAATTATGATGTCGGACTGCACATACTGACACCGTGGTATGAGGGTGGCAATGACGATGCAACACTCCGTATGATGTCAGGAACGGGAAGAGAGGTACTGGTGCTATTGCCAAATGATTCTGCGTTTCTGGATGAGTTGATGACATACCTGAAAATCGAGAAGTTTCTGCGGCTGAATACATCGTCGCAATTGACAAAGTATGAGACCATCAAAGAAGCAAAACGTGTGGAGATGCGGGAACGCAATGCGAACGCAAAGCTATATCTGACGGAGGGATTAAAGGAAGCAGTCATCTATGTAAACGGTGATGTGGGTCATTTGTCCGCAAAGGAAGTGAGCGGACGCATGAATGAAGCAATCGGACGCCTCGTGCAGACAGTTTATCATAAGCTGTCATATATAGATGTGGCGATGGATGAAATGACTGTCCGCAAGATGCTTAGGACAAGCAATCAGGTTAGCCTGAACCTTGCCGAAGGGACAGAGCCTAATGCCCATGCCCTTGATGATGTGCAAAATTTTATCAAGGGCAATACAGATATTCATATCAAGACTTCCATGAAAACGATAAAAGACCGTTTTATGAGTGCGCCTTATGGTTTTGTTGAGGATGATATCTATTGGCTGATAGCAAGACTGTTTCGGCGCGGCGACCTGACTTTTACTGTCAATGGAACGGTCGTGACATTGATGAATAAATCCGGAGATGAGCTTGCAGATTATATTACCAAGAAGCAGTATGCAGATAAGCTGTTGATGGAAGCAAGAACCCATGTAACCGAAAAGGATAAAAAGGCAGTGCAGAAGGTTATAAAGGAATTGTTTGGGACTTCTCTGGTATCGGAAGATGAGGATACCGGTATGCAAAATTTCCAGAACTATTCACAGAAACGCATTGATGAAATGGAAACGCTGCAAATCAATTATCAGCATTATGCATATCCGGGCAGGAAAGTGATAGAGGAAGGAAAGAAACTACTGCGCGCCGTGGTACAGCTTTCTGAATCAAAGGAATTTTATGAGTATGTTTCAAAGCATCAGGATGATTTTATGGACTACGCCGAGGACTATGAACCTGTTAAAACATTCTTTGGCGGGGAACAGCAACAGATTTTTATGAGAGCATTGGACATGCTTGAAATCTATGATGACAGTAAGACGTATATTGTAGATGAAGAACTTGAAAATGTTGTCGCCCGAATGAGGGCAATTGTGAGGATGGATAAGCCGTACAGGGATATTCCGCAGCTCCCTGAACTTCGGAGTAGATTTATGGACGCCTACACAAAGATTCTGGAAGCGGCATCTGCTCCGGTCATGCAGTCGATTGAAGCGGCAAAAGGCAGGGTAGTGGAAGTTGTTGATGCGAAGGAGTATGCATCAGAAAAGAAACCGAAATATATTGAACTTTTTATGGAAATCAGTAATGGCGCTGAAAGGTGCAACAATGTTTCCGTTCTCAGAAGCTATGCAGATAAAGCGGAAGCGTTGAAAATCCGTTTATTAAATGAAATGGATGCGATAGATGCGGATATTGTAAAGAAAAAGGCGCAGGAGCAAGAGAAAAAGAAGAAACAGGACGGCGAAGCTGTCGATATGACAATAAAAGTGCCGGTTAAGAAAACCAAGAATGTTACCATTAAGAATGTTACCCACACTTCGTCATGGCGCATAGAGAGCGCGGAGGATGTTGAGAAGTGTGTAAATCAGTTAAAAAAATCATTGTTGGCAGAACTGGATGGAAACGATATTATAAATGTTGAGTTTTAAAAATGCTGATTGAGAAATGTTTTATGCTTCATATAAAAAGATGACACAAACTTTGATGAACCGGGGTATTTATTATAAAAACTAAGTGAAAATCTATTGGAGGAAAATGCTTGTGGAAGAAAATCAGAATATAGAATGGAAGGAATCCTGGCATGATGAATATCTTGAATGGATATGTGGTTATGCGAACGCTTATGGTGGAAGATTATATATAGGGAAAGATGATAAAGGAAATGTAGTTGGTGTCCAAAAGTCAAAAAAACTAATGGAATTGATTCCGAGCAAGATTACCGATACGATGGGAATTGTGGCGGATGTCAATCTGCTGCATAAAGGTGAATTGGAATATATTGAAATAATTGTTGACAAATATCCTTCATTAATCAGTTATCATGGAAAGTATTACTACAGATCAGGAAGTACAATGCGGACAATCACAGGAAAAGAGCTGGACAGGGCTATTTTGAAGTCGCAGGGAAGGACATGGGATGGAATGCCTGTTGTCAAACTTTCTATTGATGATTTGAAAGAGGATGCGCTTCGGTTATTTAAAGAAAAAGCAGTAAGAAATGGGAGGCTGACAGATGATGAGGTAAAGGTTAGTAATACGATTCTGATGGATAATCTTCATTTGATTGATGAGGATGGATATTTGATAAGGGCAGCTATGTTAGCTTTTTATCAGGACCCGGAAAGGTGGGTCACAGGTGCTTATATTAAAGTCGGTTATTTTGGCGAGTCGGATTCAGACCTACAATATCAGGATGAAGTACATGGTCCCTTGATAGAGCAGGCAGATAAAGCAGTAGAACTGGTATATACAAAATATTTGAAAGCCTTGGTAACTTATGAAGGAATTCAGAGAACGGAACAATACATGTTTCATAAAGAAGCATTTCGCGAAATACTTCTTAACGCCATTGTCCATAAGGATTACAGCAGCTGTAACCCAATACAGGTCAGCGTATATGCGGATAAGATATATGTATGGAATGATGGAGAAATGCCAGCAAGTTTGGCATCAACGGAAAAATTATTTCAAAAACATTCATCAAAGCCCTATAACCCGAAACTTGCCAATGTATTCTTTAAGAGTGGGATGATAGAAGCATGGGGGCGTGGATTTGATAAGATTCGGGAAGCCTGCCGAAAATATAATGCACCTCTGCCGGAATATGAGATAAACGAAGAGGGGATCATGGTATACTGTAAAGCCTGTGACAAATACTTGAAATTGCTGCATCAGAAAAATCAAGCTGTTCAAATTGAACAGGACAATGAACAGGATGGTGAACAGGATTTAATTGCAGATATCATCAAATTTTGTGATATTCCTAAATCTTCTAATGAAATTATTGCGCATTTTAATATGCCGAACAGATCTTATTTCAAGCGCCATTTTCTTGATAAAATGTTGAAAGCCGGAATGTTGAAGATGACAATACCGGAGAAGCCTTCCAGCAAAAAACAGAAATACTTTTCGTGACGTGGAAAAGCAATGCAAATGGTTAAAAGATTTTAGAGTTTCCAAAAGAAAATACTTTTGAAATGTGGAATGCATATATCGATAAGGATATAGTCATAAAAGTAAAGGAAATCGCTACAATATATGAATGGACAAGTTTGATTGATGTACAAATGATCTTGCTGAGAATACTTCGTCGAATTACTAATTTTTTGTGGAAAGCTTGACGAAGAGGATAGAGGCAGTTTAGAGAAAAGAAGAGGAGCAGGGATGAATAAGAGTGTGATTAAAAGCTTCGCAATCTGGGCGAGAAACAAGTTGATTGCAGATATACAGTATAGGGCAGGGCTTATGGGGATAACAGCCGATGGGATACATCCTGCATTGCCACAGTCTACGAAAGAAACGGAGTTTTATGATATTGGAACTGCGGAGCCTTATGTGATTATGGGAGAGGCAATTAAACAGCGCAGAAGTCTTGTGGACGTTATCAACCAGAAAACAAATGAGACAAATTATCAGACTGCCTATAAGTACATTATGGAAAGTGTGGCATACACCTGGTTTAACCGCCTGATTGCGATTCGTTTTATGGAGATTAACGACTATCTTCCGTCTCATATTCGTGTTTTGTCTTCTGAAAGCGGCAAGATGGAGCCGGATCTTGTGACGACTCCTTTTGATGCGGATTTGACATTTACAGATAAAGAGAAACAGGATGTGGTGTGGTTAAAGAACGAAAATCATCTGGACGAATGTTTCCGGCTGTTATTCATTAAACAATGTAACGCGTTAAATGAGATACTTCCAACGCTTTTTGAAAAGACGGCAGATTATACGGAGCTTTTGCTGAATATTTCTGTGATTGATAAGGAGGGCGTTGTCTATCATCTGATTCATGATATTTCGGAGGATGATTTTAATATTGAAAAAGGCGGACAGGTGGAGATTATCGGCTGGCTGTATCAGTATTACAATACGGAGCCTAAGAATGAAGCTTTTGCCAAGAACGGTAAGATTACGAAAGAAGAGATTCCTGCGGTGACACAGCTTTTTACGCCGGACTGGATTGTGCGCTATATGGTGGAGAATAGTCTCGGGCGTCTGTGGGTGGAGGGGCATCCAAATGATTTGCTGAAATCCAAATGGAAATACTATCTGGACGAAGCGGAGCAGGAGCCGGAGGTGCAGGAGAAGCTTGACGAGATACATAAAGAGTATGCGAAGCTGAATCCGGAGGATATTCATTTTATCGATCCATGTATGGGCAGCGGACATATCCTTGTCTATGCCTTTGACGTGCTGATGCAGATATATGAATCTGTCGGGTATTCCCAGAGAGATGCTGCGAGGAGTATCTTGGAAAATAATCTCTACGGTTTAGATATTGACGATCGGGCGTATCAGATGGCGTATTTTGCGGTGATGATGAAGGCAAGACAGTATAATAGGCGGATTCTTTCTGCTGAAACCGTTTGTCATGTGTATTCCATACAGGAGAGCAATCATATCAATAGAAACCAGCTTGCATATTTTGGTGTGGGTTTCAGTGATGAGGAGAAGAATGATGCGTTGAATCAGATCGGAGGTTTGCTTGACACATTTAAGGATGCGAAAGAGTATGGTTCTATTTTGCATGTTGAGGATTATGATTGGGAGTTGTTGAGACGATTTGTAGAAAATGTTGATGTTGAGGGGCAGATGACGTTTGATACGGTGGGATTGGAACAGACGAAGGAAAAATTGAAGACGTTGATTGATATTGGCGAGGTGATGGCGAGGAAATATGAGGTGCTTGTGACGAATCCGCCGTATATGGGGATTTCAAATGGGAATGCAAAGTTAAATGAGTTTGTGAAAAAGAATTATCCAGATAGCAAGAGTGATTTCTTTGCGGTATTTATTGAGCGTTGTGGAGAGATGGTTAGGAAAAATGGGTATCAGGCAATGATTACGCAACATGCGTGGATGTTTTTGTCCAGCTATGAAAAGTTGCGTGCAAAGTTGCAAACGGTAGATACAGTGAATATGGCACATTTGGGGGCAAGGGCTTTCGAAGAAATTGGTGGGGAAGTGGTGCAGACTACCAGTTTTGTAATGAGAAAAAGTCATGTTGAGAAATATAAGGGGACATATTGTAGATTGATTGAGGCAAAGACGCAGAAAGAAAAGGAAGAAATGTATCTTGCAGGCGAAAATCGTTATACGGCGGTACAGGATAATTTTAAAAAGATTTTGGGAAGTCCGGTGGCGTATTGGGCTAATCAAAATATATTTAACATTTATGAGTGTAATAAATTAAATACTGTTGTAGATTGCAAGTCAGGGATAATGACAGGGAGTGATTTATATATTAAATTATGGTATGAACTTAATGTTTTGAAAATAAAGTTTAATTGTAAAAATGCAGATGATATGGGGAATTATAAATGGTTTCCGCTTAATAGTGGAGGAGAATATAGAAAATGGTTTGGGAATATTTATAAGGTTGTAAACTTGCAAAATAATGGAGAGGCTATTAGGAAAAATGTGAAAAACTATCGTTTAAGAGACAAAGGCTATTATTTTAAAAAGGGTATTACCTGGGGGCGAATTACAACAACACAAATTGCATTTAGAGATGTATTGCAAGGTAGCTTATTTGGAGATGCTGGACCAGTAGCATTTATTGATTACAATAGATATTATGTTTTGGGATTTTTGTCAAGCAAGATAACAAATTATTTGCTACAGATTGCAAACCCAACATTAAATTTCCAAGTTCATGACATTATGGAATTACCCATTATTTTTAATACATGCTGGAAAGAAGATGTAGAACAGAAGGTTGCAGATAATATCATTTTAAGTAAAACTGACTGGGATTCATTTGAACTGTCATGGGATTATCGTAAACATCCTTTAATTGGTTATACAACAATGGAAAGTTTGATTATGGATAAATATAAAGAATGGGAAGACGAATGTGATAATCGTTTCAACCAGTTAAAAGTAAATGAAGAAGAACTTAATCATATCTTTATAGACATATATGGATTACAAGATGAACTAAAACCAGAAGTCGAGGATAAAGATGTAACAGTTCGCAAAGCAGATTTACAGAGAGATATTAAGAGCTTGATTTCCTATGCGGTTGGCTGCATGTTTGGTCGTTATTCCCTTGATGTGGAGGGACTTGCTTACGCTGGTGGTGACTGGGATGATAATAAATACAGTACATTTATTCCAGACAAGGACAATATCATTCCTATTACAGATGAGGAATATTTTGAGGACGATATTTTTGGCTTGTTTTGTAGTTGGCTAAAAAAAGTGTATGGAAAAGATACACTGGAAAAGAACCTGGATTTTATAGCTTCTGCACTTAGCAATAAAGGCAGCACATCCAGAGAAATCATTCGTAATTATTTTGTAAATGATTTCTTTAAAGACCACTGCACAACATATTCAGTGACAGGTTCGGGTAAGCGTCCTATATATTGGCTCTTCGACAGCGGCAAACAGAACGGATTTAAGGCACTGATTTATCTGCATCGGTATAATGCAAACACCATCGGAAATTTGCGTGTCGATTATCTGCATCGTATGCAAAGGGTTTATGAGTCGGAAATAAAACGTATGCAGGATATGATAGACCACAGCACAAATAGCCGGGAGGTAGGTGCAGCAACGAAACGAAGGGAAAAATTGCAGAAGCAGCTAAAAGAGTGCCGTGACTATGATGAAAAGATTGGGCACTTAGCATTATCTCGGATAGAACTTGATCTGGATGATGGTGTCAAGGTAAATTATAGGAAAGTACAAACGGCAAGAGATGGCAGATTTTATGAAGTGCTTGCAGATTCCAAAAGCATCATGGCAAAAGAAAAATAAAATGGGGAGGAATGTAATGGAAAATGATTCGTCAAAAGATTACACAAAAGAAGAAACAGAATTTGCAATATTCTGTATTGAAAACGTGGCGTTATACTTGAAAGTTGACGCTGCGGTTGTGTATGATGCATTTACGAAAGACAGTGATATTTTAGATGGATATATTATTCCCTGTTATGATGTGTTACACACACAGGGGAAGGGATATATTGTGAATGATTTGATTGACCTGATGTGTGAAAAGGGAGTTGTATTATGATTATATTTCACGGTTCCGACAGAGAAATAGTGAAGCCGGATATTTCGCATTCAAGGAAAGAAGTTGGTTTCGGAGCTGGTTTTTATACGACACCGCTTGAGGAACAGGCAAAGAACTGGTGCAGGAAGTTTATCCGGAAGGGGAAACAAGGAATTGTTTCTGTGTATAATGTTGATGAAACCGCATTTGAGAAATATTCTACCAAAAAATTTGAGACCTATTCGGATGAGTGGCTGGATTTCATTTCGCAGTGCCGCTCGGGGCAGGATTTGTCTGATTACGATATTGTAATGGGCGGCGTGGCAAATGACCGTGTGTTTGATACAATAGAGCTATATTTAGAAAATTTGACCAGCCGTTCAGAGGCAATCGGCAGACTGGCAATGGAAAAACCAAATCTGCAAATCTGTTTTCGCAGACAGGAGATTATGGACAATTATTTGAAATTTGAGAGGAGTTATCGTGTATGAAGGCGAGCGCAACCTTACTGCAAATGAAATACGGACGAGTCATTATGAAGTTTGCTGAACTTGCGGGCATAACCGTGAAGGAAGCAATGGATTTTTTCTATCGTTCTACAGAGCGTGAATTGATTCGAGACGGTGTATCAAATCTTCACTGTATGAGTGATGACTATTTGGCAAAAGATTTATTGGAAGAGTATCAAGAGAAAAATGCATAAAAATAATACAAAGAGGATGGGCGCTTATGGGATATTTGGTTTCAAATTAATATAAGGTGTGGGAAAATGAATGTAATAATCGTTTCAATCAGTTAAAAAGAAAAATAATTTTTGCTAAAGTTTTAAAATTTAATTATGGAGGTTACAAATGAAGCTTGTAAAAATGATTATAAACAATTATAGACAATTTGAAAAGGCTGTGTTGGATTTTGATGATGATGTAACAATTTTAGCAGGAGCAAATAATAGTGGAAAGACATCATTGATAACATTGATTAGAAATATGATGTCAAAAGAGCAGGTGACATATAGCGAATCAGACATTCCGGCTAAGAATATGAGAGTATGGATTGATAAGGTATATCCTCTGTTTAAGAATTTTTTTACGAATGATAATGGGATAGATGCAATAGAAACGGAATTGCTCGATAAAATTCTGCCGGAATCTGATAAAGACGAGAAGCTTGTAATCAAAACAACAGAAGTCTATATTCAGGTAGTTTATAATGTTTTAGAGGATGACATTAAACTTTTTGCAGATTATATCATGGATTTGGATGAAAAAGAACACTCGTTTTATTTTGTTTATGCATATGAAATCAATAGGCATTTATTCGGAAAGAAGCTTACAGAAAATTTTGACAAAATTAAACAAAGATTTTTGGATTTGGATGATCCGAATAAAGAAGTAAAGCTACGATATTTACAGGAATTATTGGTTAGAATTTATTTAAATTCGATAAAGCCAGTTTGCTATTTTTGTGATAAAAAATATGAGAACAAGTGCCCTATGAATGATGTAAGTGAATTTAGAAATTTATTTAATTTTACATATATTAAGGCAAGTAGACCGCTGGATGATGATGACTCTGACCATTCGCGTATGTTGAGTAAACAGATGATAAAAATGGTCAAGCTGGATGAAGGGTGGAATGGATTGATTCAATCATTGCCAGATGAGCTGTTAAAGCCTATTCAAGGGCGAGGAATAGATAAGAGAGTGAGGGAGGCATCCTTAAATTCGCTTAAAGACACAATTACAGCATTAGAACGTACAAATGGTGGACAAACAGGTGAATTAATGCTTGACATGAGTGTTACAGAAGATGATATAAGCGAATTATTACAACGAATCACCACTGCTACCTATTATGTGGATGGTTACTACTTGGGAGAAGCATCACAGGGATTAGGTTATAGTAACATGATATATATGCATCTTCAATTAAAAGAATATGAGAAAAGTATGAACCCTTTCAAAGTAAATGTCTTTTTTATTGAGGAACCTGAGTCTCATATGCATCCACAAATGCAGCAGGTTTTTATAAAGTATCTTTTGAATTATTATAGGGAAAAGAATTTGCAAGGTGTAGTAACAACACATTCAAATGAAATGGTTAGAGTTGCAGGGATTTCCCATTTAAGAGTAATTCGCAAAGTGGGGAAGTTTAGAAGCTGTTTATATAACCCATCAATACTTATTAATGAGTTAAAGAAATCCGGAGTGGAAAAAGATGAAGAATTGGTTAATTTCTTTGATTGGTTTTTTGAAATAGGCTATTCTGAAATTGTATTTGCAGACAAAGCAATACTATATGAGGGAGATACAGAAAGATTATTAATAAAGAAATTATTGACTGAAGAACGTTATGAAAAGTTAAATCAACAATATATAGCATTTATACAAGTTGGAGGAGCTTATGCGTATAATTATAGAAAGTTAATAAACTTATTGGGAATTAAAACACTTATCGTCACTGACTTAGATTATGGTAAGGAATGTACAAAACCAGATGAAATTAGGGCTTCAGAAATAACAAATGCTACAATAAAGAATTTTTATGGCGAATCTAACAAAAAAAAGCCTAAAGTAGAACAATTATATGATTGGAGTAATGCAGGAAAAAATATTTTGGATAACAATCTCATATATATAGCATATCAAACTGACCAGGATAGTTATGCCAGGACTCTTGAAGAAGCTATGTTGGGAAAATATTTTAAAATAAGCGTAGAAGTAAAATTAAAGCGAAGTGAATGGATTAAGAAAAGAACAGATTCAAAATTGAAGTTTTCTATTCCGAATAATAAGGAGAACGAACATGATTCAGAATTTTCACTAAGAGATATTTTAAAATCCACTTCAGGTGAAAAAACAGATTTTATGTATTCAGTAATTTTAAATAAGCTTGTCACAGAAATGGAACCAAGGTACATAAGTGAGGGATTAACATGGTTAATGAAATAAATGAGAATATATTTTTAGTGAATGCACCCGCAGGAAGTGGGAAAACCACAACTATTAGAAAGATGGTGGATAAGCATTTACGAACTTATAAAGAGGATAATATATTATGCATTACATATCCTAAAAGTCGTATAATGTATACTCAAATAATCAGCTAAGAATCACGCCCAGTTTTTCAAGATACAGAGCATCCCTTGCGGTTATTTCAGATGTCCATCTGCGCCGTTTTAACTTAACAGA